>ENA-ORXD01000601-ORXD01000601.1-sediment-metagenome-genome-assembly--contig:-NODE-601-length-42802-cov-4.794898_pt1 | contig 42802 bp, 26 predicted proteins | sample MGYA00237862_ERZ511471 | MGnify/ENA metagenome assembly ERZ511471 | reverse complement strand
ACGAATACCTTGAAGAACTGGCTTCGCGGGGCGAGAATATCCGCGATTACCGGACGATCTGGTTCTACTATTAACCCTAATTTGACTCATTTATTGACTGACTCCGTAGTTGCTTCCCGTTGGCGGGAAAATCTGCTGCCTCATCGGTCTGCATTTCCACGTACAAGCCTTGAATTACTGCGTTGACGCAGTAAATTACCTCTTTTATGGGGTACCATGACCCTTTTATGTAGTAAAGGACACCGTCGAAGCAGTAAATTACCCCGTGAAAGGTGTGGTATAACCCCTTGCACGCACTAAATTACCCCGTCAACCCGGTATCATAGCCTTGGAGTTGCGGTCACCTGACCCTGCCGACGCATTAATTCACCCCGAGCAAGGGGTGGTTGGACGGGGTAAATGGGGTTACATGGTTACATGACCCCTCATTACAACTATTAATTCGGTTTGTCTAAGGAGATTATCCGTTTTTAATAAACCTCGATTTCATCGGCGAAAATAAACACGCCCTGGTGCGGAACACGTGCATACTTCGCTTTTATCCGGATGTATTGGCACGACTGCTCAGGGAAATCAACCTTGATGGTTTTTACTTTCACCTCCGACGATGTTTTGGGATTTACTGGTTCAGCCTGTTTCCAGGCTTTGGCATGTTGGTAGTGACGACCGTCTTTCGATAGCCATACATCCAAGCCTACCGGGAAACGGATGCCGGCGCCCGACTCTTCCAGACAATTTAGTCCGACTTCATGAATGGTCATCATCGAATCGAGTTCGATGACAGCATCCATATCTTTACCCAGTACGCCAATCCATTTGCCGTTGCCCCATTTGTTGCCACCAAAATCAAGGTCGGTCAGGGTTTGTCCGCCATGAGCACTGTATTTCGCTGTCGGTTGACTGTTCAGGATTACTTTTGCTCCCCGGGCTTTGTGCACGATGGCCTCTTTCGTTTCAGGTTGCACCAAAGCCTTCCTATCTTTAAGTGAAACGGCTTTCACGGTAGCAGAATGATCCAAAAGGAATGGTTTCGAATATGTAATACCATTTTCCGGGGAAGGTTCCGAGCCATCGGTGGTATAAATAATATTGGCCGGAAGTTCGGTCGTTATTGTCACCTTCAGCTTTTTATCTTCCGGGTTAACTGAAAAACTAATGGTGGGCCGGTAAGCACTTGGTGCATAGTTGATGTTGAGCTCTTTGTAGCGACTAAGCATTCGCTCCATTTTGGTCTGGAACCGCTGCCAGTTTTTGGTGCCTTTCTGCTGCCAGGCAATCTCCGCCAATGCAGCGATTCGAGGAAATACCATATGCTCCACATGCTTGGCATTAGGCATATATTCGGTCCAAACATTGGCCTGTACACCCAGCAGACGCGAAGCTTCAGCCGGAGTAGCGCCTTTGGGTAACGGTTCGTAATCGTATACTTTTTTCAATGGAGCATAACCGCCAAACGCTTTGGGTTCGTTATCGCTCAAACTTTGGTAATGATCGAAATAGAGAACTGATCCGGTAGTCAATACAACCGGATGTCCTTTGTCGAGAACTCGTTTTACGCCATCTTCACCTCCCCAGTACATGATGCTGGCGGTAGGAGAGAGCTTTCCCTGCAAAATCTCGTGCCAGCCAATTAATTGGCGGCCCTTTGTTTTCAGGTAGGTGTCGAAATGATTGATAAAGTAGCTCTGGAGCCCTTCCGGCGTTAAATGCTTTTGACGCATAAGTTTTTGGCAGGAAACACATTTCCGCCAGTTGCTTTTATTGACCTCATCGCCGCCGATATGAATATAGTGGGAAGGAAAGAGCTGAACCACTTCGTCTATGACATCTTCCAGTAACTTATAACTTTCCGGATTGCTGGCACAGTACACGCCGGTATTAGGCAGACTTTTCCCGTTTTTATCCTTGCACAGCAATTGTGGATAACACTGAAAAACGACTTCGGAATGGCCCGGCAATTCGATTTCCGGAACAACCGTTACAAAACGCTTCTTCGCGTAAGCGACCACTTCCTTGATTTGCTCCTGTGTATAGTAACCACCATATTTGAGACGATTATCGCCCTGTTTCCAGATTTCAAAATCCTTCCATGGCATTTCTCCTGGTTTGACGACCCGCCATGCGCCCCATTCTGTCAACTCAGGATGTGATTTGATTTCAATTCGCCAGCCAATGCCATCGACCAAATGCCAGTGAAAAACATTGAGTTTGTGCATGGCCAGGTAATCGATGTACTTTTTAATGAAATCGACAGGCATAAAATGACGTGATACGTCCAGATGCAGACCGCGCCATGAAAACCTGGGCTTATCAGTTATTTCAACAGCCGGTAAGGCAAGCATAGGGAAAGATTCTGTTTCGAGCTTTGCCGGAAGAAGTTGCCGGATGGTTTCGACAGCATAGAAAAGTCCGGCTGCTCCGGACGATTGAATCAGCACTTGATTTTGGTCGATTTTCAGGATATAACCTTCATTCGTCAGAGAATCGAGAGCCGGATTGTAGCGAAAAACAATGGCTTTCTTCCCATCGGTTAATGTATTCGATTGGGTTACCGGTAAATTCAGTTTCACGGTTCGGAACAACAGTTTTGCTGCCGGCCACATGGTTGAATCGTTAATAATGATTGGAGTCGTTGGTTTTAAGATAAAATCAGGAGCTTCCTGCTCAGTTATGCGATATGGTTGAGGAATTACCTCTATTGGCTTGAGCGATTGAGGTGCCGGTTTGCAGCCGAAAATTAGAAAGACAAGACTGTAGCTTAAGAGCAAAAGCGGAGATTTCATATGTAGATTTAGGTTTATTGTTCGTCCGGCCTAAAATAACCAATCGAAATGAAGGTGAGGAAAGTTTTAAAAAGAATGGCATTGGCAAGTAAAATCTTTGTTCGGGAGTATTCCGGTAATTTTTGTTCCAGATTTTTTCTTTGGTCACACAAATGAATTATTTCTGAAATGAATCTTCAATCATTTCCCAATAGTATGGTTACACGTTGATAAAATGCATTTAATACGTTCCATTTTTTCCCACTGTAGTTTTGAACCGATTAAAATAGCACAACAAGAAGTTGCAAGTGTTTTATTTTAATTCCTGATTTAAAGAGATTTGACTAATACTGACGGAAATGAAAGGATTGTTATTGATTGTGATGTCCCTGTTACCCTTGTCGGTTCTGCTGGGACAGGATTTTGCAGCGAATTCCGATGGAGTCGCAAGGCATAATGAGAATCCGGCAAATAAGCCCGCAAGCAGGGCGAGTTACAAGTGGGAATTCTACAGGCCCGATTTATCTGACTATAATTTAGAGAAGTCAGCAAATACTGAAGGTGAATCGTTCGATGCTTCACTGGCTCCTTTGATGGATATGTTCAACGAAAGCTATACCGACCAGGAACCCATTGCTCCGGGAAATCCTTCTATGCGGATTGTTATTCGGAAACCCTCTATTTATAATGCGGTCCGGAAAATCGATAAGTATTATTCACGTCAAGTAGCTCACGGTGCGATGAATTCGGCGAATGCCCGAAAAGGTTTTGAACGGGTGTTGACCATTGCGATAGCAGCATTAAGCGAAAGCAGTGAGAGTTTTGAAAGCGCATTGCAACAAAACCGGAAAGATCCCGAATCACTGATTGCCCAGTTTAATCAGGTGAAATTGAAAGACATGTAACATGAAGAATAAAAGAAGGGGTTGCTGCAACAACCCCTTTCTTATGCAATAAGCTATTACAAATAACCTATTTATTTAACTGTTTTAAAGATATGAAAAAAAAGCTTTTTCTGTTTATGGCCTTTTCATGGTTTCTGTTGGGACAACTGGCCTTTGCTCAAACAGAAATAAAAGGGTCAGTTAAAAGTCCGGAAGGAGAATCGATTCCGGGAGTAAATGTGGTGATAAAAGGTACCACTAACGGAACGGTAACCGATATCGACGGGAACTATACCATTAATGCGCAGGGGGGCGGCGTACTGGTATTTTCATTCATCGGTTACACACCTCAGGAAGTTCCAGTCAATGGACAGAAGACCATTAATGTAGTTCTGAAGAAAAACACCGAAGCTATTGATGAGGTGGTTGTAACAGCCCTGGGTATCAAAACCGAAAAGAAGCGGTTGGGATATGCCACGCAGGAGATCACAGGAAAACAACTTACCCAGGTGGAAGATGTGAACGTGATGAATACCCTGGCGGGAAAAGTTTCCGGATTGACCGTTCACACCAAAACTGGTTTGTTCCAGGCGCCTGATTTTCTCCTTCGCGGGAAAAAGCCGCTGATTGTATTGGATGGTATTCCTATTTCAACCGACTTTTACGATATCTCAAGCGACGATATTGCCAGCATCAACGTATTGAAAGGTACAGCAGCATCGGCTCTGTATGGTTCACGAGGTAAAGACGGAGCTATTATGATTACCACGAAAAATGCTGCCAAAGGCAAACTGAATATTTCGGTCAGTAACAGCGAAATGTTCTCGGCCGGATTTGTGGCGTTTCCTAAAGTGCAGAGTGAATACGGAAACGGTTCAGGCGGACAATATAAATTTGTGGATGGTGCCGGTGGCGGTATTCACGACGATGACCTGATTTGGGGTCCCAAACTGGATCAAGGAACCAACATTGTGCAGTGGAACAGCCCGATTAAAGATTTGCAAACCGGCGAGATGATTCCCTGGAAAGGTCCTGTATCCGGAACACAATACGATGATGCGAACCGCTACCAGCGTGTAGCAACTCCGTGGGTTTCCCATCCGAATAATCTGAAAAATTTTCTGGAAACAGGAATTGTATCCAATTCCAATTTCAGCATCAGTTCCTCTAATGATAAAGGTTCTATACGGTTGTCAGGTAGTCATATGCATCAAAAGGGTATGGTACCGAATTCGCAGCTGAACAGCACCGGCATTAACATGAGTTCACAGTATAAGATTACGAACAAGCTGACGTTGGATGCCAAGCTATCATACAACAAAGTATACACCGATAATTATCCTCGCCATGGATACGGCCCGCTAAACCACATGTATACCATTGTGGTGTGGATGGGATATGATGTGGATGTTCGGGATATGCGTGATTACTGGATGAAAGGTAAGGAAAACTATAAACAGGCCAACTGGAACTACCTGTGGTACAATAACCCGTATTTCATGGCTTATGAATGTACTCAGGGTTACGACCGGAATGTAGTGAACAGCAATGTTTCGCTGAACTACCAGCTTTTGCCTAATCTGTCCATTCAGGCACGGGGTGCCGTGCGAAACCGTTTTCAGTATGAAAACCGGAAGACTCCGAAGAGTTATCTCTATTATGGAAACAGTGTGTTGGGAAATTTCGAAGACTGGAAAACCAAGTGGAATTACTATGACTTTGATGTCCTTGCTACGTATACGAAAAGTTTCTCGGATAATTTCAGCCTCGATGCTTTTGCCGGAGCTTCTTCTTTCCGCTACGATTACGATTATCAGTATGCATCGACCGATGGTTTGATTACCGGTGGACTTTTCAACCTGGGTAACAGTCTGGGCCCGGTGAAAGCCAGCAATACCATTGAGAAAAAAGCAACCAGAAGTGTGTATGGGAGTGTTAATATTGAGCTGTTCAAAGCATTCTACGGAACCATCTCAGGCCGTAACGACTGGTCGTCCACACTTCCGGTCGATAATAATTCCTATTTCTATCCTTCCGTGTCCGGAAGTTTTGTGTTCGATAATATCGTGAAACTACCTTCCTGGATGAGCCATGCACAGGTGCGTTCCACATGGGCACAGGTTTCAACTGACCTGGGTGTTTACAGCCTGTATAATACCTATTCCAATACATCAATGTATGGTTCCACTCCGGGTATGTCTTACCCTTCCAGCCTGGCAAACAGCGAAATTCAGCCGGCAAAATCGACCTCATGGGAACTGGGTGGAAATGTTGGATTATTCAAGAATCGTTTGAGTGTAGATGCTACCTATTATAAAGTGAAAGACGAGAACCAGATCATTGACCTTCCGTTGTCTATCACTTCCGGATTTGATTCCCGCAAGGTGAATGGTAACGTATATAATACCACCGGCGTGGAATTGATGGTCAACATAGTTCCGGTGTTGAAGAACAAGATGCGCTGGGATATGGCTGTTAACTGGTCGACCAATAAGAAAGTTATTGGTGAAATATATGGAGATGCTGAAAAATTTGGTTATACACGTGAAGACAAAACTCGTGTATTTTTACATAAAGGTGAACGTGTAGACAGTTATTATGCCACTGTTTGGGAAAAATCGCCCGATGGACAGACTATTATCGATCAGGCGAGTGGTTTACCTATTCGTGACCCGTTTGTGCGAAAACTAGGCCATCTTGATCCGAACTGGCAGTTTGGCTGGAACAACACGTTCACCGTTGGAAACTGGCAGTTCAATGCTCAGGTTGATGGTCGCGTAGGCGGAATTATGCCTTCGCTTACGGTCGCTAAACTTTGGTGGGGAGGAAAGCATCCGGAGTCGGTGGCTAACCGCGATGCAGAATATGCTGGTCAGCTTTATGTACCGGATGGGGTAGCAGTAGTTAGCGGTGATGTTCAGTACGATACCGATGGAAATATTACTTCTGATACCCGTGTTTTTGCGAAAAACGAAAAAGGATTGAAGTACTCTGACTGGGCGATGACATACGGTTACCGTGCCAAAGAGATGGATGTCAATACTTTCGATGCTTCATTCGTCAAATTGCGTGAGGCTTCAATCAAATACGATTGTTCCTCTCTTTTCGCCGGAACTGTTATCAAAGAAGCTTATATACAGCTCATCGGACGAAATCTGGCGATGTGGAAGAAAGCGAAGCTGATTGATCCGGACTTCGGTAATGACAATAATTTGCAGGATCCTTCTGCACGATATGTTGGATTTGGACTGGGTGTTAAATTCTAATCAATGCAAATCATGAAATTCTTACAAAAAACCATATTATTTCTTCTGTTGGCTTCCACGCTATTTTCGTGTGAAAAGTTGCAGGACATTAATGTCAACCCCAATAACGCTCCGGTGACACATCCCAAGCTGTTGCTAAAGGATATTGCCTGGAACGCCTTTAACGGACAGGGAACCGGCTCTATGTTTGCTTCACGTGTCATGGTGAACACCGATGGCGCAAGCAACGAGCAGTATTATACGTGGAACCGTGGCGATTTTGACCGCTACAATCAGCTTCGGGACATTACGAAAATGATCGAGGAAGCCGACAAGCAGGGAACGCCTGAATATACTTATCTGGCGCACTTCTTTCGTGCTTATCAGTTTTATGAACTCACCCGCAGGTTTGGTGATATTCCTTACTCTGATGCATTAAAAGGTGAGTCAGACGCTGTTTATACCCCGCAATACGATGCGCAATCAGCAATCATTCCGGCATTGCTCGATGAGTTGAAAGCAGCTAATGAAGGCCTGAAGAGTGTGACGTACATCGATGGTGACATTATTTATGATGGAGACCCACTGAAATGGCGGAAACTGATCAATTCATTCCGGTTACGCATTCTGATGGATCTGTCGAATAAGGCTGGCGATGCTACATTGGATGTTGCGGGACGGTTTCGGACCATTTACCAAAATGAACCATTGATGGAAGGTCTGGATGATGCCGGACAGTTGGTTTATCTCGATCAGGAGGGAAGTCGCTATTTTGAATTCCTTGGAAAATTTGGTTCTGTCGGGATGGACTCTACGTTCATAAAAATGCTGAAAGACCGGCAAGATCCCCGATTATTTGTTTTCTGTCAACGCAGCCCGAACGGCGTATCAGCCAATCTTCCGGTGAACGATTTTGATGCTTACGGTGGTGCGGATCCGACACTTACTTTCGGAGCCATTTCTGACGAGCGCAACAAAGGCTATGTTTCTATGGTGAATCCCCGCTATTTTGACGATCCGGTGAATGAACCACACAAGTTGATGGGATACGAAGAATTGCAATTCATTTTGGCAGAAGCGACAGTTCGTGGTTGGATTGAAGGAGGTGATATCGCTAAAGCCAAGGCGTTTTATGATGAAGGAATCAAAGCTTCGTTTTTATTTTATAGGAAATATGCAGCTAGTTATGCACAATACCTGGGCGATGATGCAATCACATCCTATCTGAATGAGGCGATGGTTAATTTTGATAACGCTACGACATTCGATGAACGAATCAAATATATCATTACCCAGAAATACATTCAGTTCTATTTTCAAACCGGCTGGGAGCAGTTTTTTAATCACCGAAGAACAGGTTATCCTGAATTTCTGACGGGTGGTGCTGTAGGCAATAATGGCAAGGTTCCAGTGCGGTGGATGTATCCGGAAAGTGAATACAACACCAATGCTCAAAATGTACAGGCGGCAGTAGCTCGCCAGTTTAACGGCGATGATAATATCAACGGAAGTATGTGGTTAGTAAAATGAATTGGTTGGGCAGCAGGAAGAGGATGAATTGAATTTATTCCTGATTTATCCAATAAATTGATCTGTTGTACGTTATATAGTAAGTAACCAATCTCTCTTTTCGCAAAGTTTTTAGGTTGTATGCGGAGTCTTCGACAGGAGACTCCGCTTCATTTTTATTGATATTCAGATTGTTTTGTTCGGTTTGTATGTTCTTCAATACGTGTGGAAGGCTGAATACCCTATTATTACTATTATCGGATAGTAAACGGCTTTTTTAATCTAAAATAATATTTTGAATTTTGAATTTCTTGTCTTATATTCAAGATAACAAACTATTTAGGACCATGTTTGACGAAAATAAGTGTTTGTATTTCCCATTTTGTATCAGTGTAATCAGATATTAATTTATTAGTAATTAATGTCTGATAGATGTATAAGTTATTACGGTTATGAAGTTAGTCGTAATTAAGAATGAACAGGTTATTAGTATCGGTCCAATGGAAGCGTAGCAGGCTTATTAGTTTCCATTTTGTTTGACCACCCCCTCCTGACTGCTCTGGTTTTGGAGGGGTTTTTTGTTCTGGAGAAATTGAAATATTTCAGAAGAATTAACATTGGTTCTGCATTATTCATCTCTGCTAAAACATCTCCTTTTTGCAATTATAGAAAATGATATAAAATTGGCAACTTTTTGATGAATGTGCGGATCTGGTATGCGAATGGTTCGATCCTTTCGTTAAACGGAAAATATTATGATAACATTGTAGCATAAATGGGTTGAAAACAGCACTGTAAAATGAACCGTTATTTGCATAATCGTATGGAGTGTAGTATTTTTAATACCGAAAACTAACTAACTAACTTATACTTCATTATTTAAATTGTTAATGAGTTAACCATGGCGTCAGTCGAAAGAAAAAGCAGCACTATCGGAATTGCTACGGCATTAGGTGTTGGATTTGGTTTCGTATTCGAGTTATTTGCCGGTTCCGAGATACCTTTCGGAACGGGAATAATAGCTGGTTCTATTGTTGGTTTGCTTGTTGGTAATTTTTTCCGGATAGTTTTTCTTCCCTGGAGACAACGAAGTTAAAGTTACTTGATATTCTTTATCTAAACCTGTTTTTCCATATGTCGAATCAATCCTTTATCGTTTGCACACCGGATGCATTTATATGCATTTGATTAATGATTTTGTGCCTATTCAGTATAAACGATCTATTTTGACTGTTTTTTGATTTGCATCCGGAAGAGCGTGTTGGTAGGTCTTTTCAGTTATTGGCATAACAAATAAAAAAAAATGGTCCGTCGGTATCACCTTTTGACAGGAGGAAAACCGGCAAACTCCGATGGAGTATTTCCCTCCGGAAGAGAAAGAATATTAACAAGTTTGGGTGTTTTGTTAGTATTCAACCATACTCCCCTCAGGTTTATTAACCCGAGGGGATTTTGATTTTTGATTGACATACAGATATTCTTTGTCAATGAGAAACGATTGTCTTTAGAATCTCATTAATCCTATCTCTCTTTAGTCCTGAAATAAACTGCTTCAACTTCTTTAAACAAAATGGCCGGTTTGTGTTTTACTATGAATGAATTGATTCAGTGAATGTAAAATGAAATGGTTGAAATCAGAGTGTATCGTCCGGAAGATTTTTTAGGTGTGGTAGAGTTACACCGAAAAGCATTGGAGGCTATTAGGATGTACCGCGGTGAAGGGCCCTGGGATGATGATCTGCCGCATTTGAGTACTGTTTACGGTGGCGATAATGGGTATTTTCTTGTGGGTGATGATGACGGTCAAATTGTGGCAATGGGAGCGTTTCGGAAAACAACTACGCATCTGGCGGAAATTAAGCGTATGCGTGTTAATCCCGATTATCAGGGTACCGGGTTGGCCCGGCAACTTTACGAAGGGCTTGAAAAAGAGGCTATCTCCCGCGGATACAAAAAATTTCATCTGGAAACATCTGAATCACAAATTGGAGCCCGGAAATTCTATCAGAAGGTCGGTTTTCGAGAAACCGGAACCAAAATTATTGACGGGACACTCAGTGTGTTGATGGAGAAGGATCTGCCACAAAAGTAAAACAGCCATCCGGAGCAGATCCGGAAAGCTGTTTAAAACAAATTGGGGTTAACTCTTAATTATTTGTAAGCCTGCTGGTGAACATTCTTTACAGCCCGACCACTTGGATCTGCACTGTTCCTGAACGATTCATCCCATGCCAGTGCTTCAGCTGTGCTACAGGCAATAGATGGTACAGAAGGAACACAAGCAGCAGCCTGTTCGGACGGAAAATGCTCACTGAATATCGAACGATAATAATACTCTTCTTTGGACATGGGCGGATTGACCGGAAAACGGAATTTGGCATTGGCCAGTTGCTCATCCGAAACCTCTTCGGCGGCAACAACTTTTAGTGTATCAATCCAACTGTAACCTACTCCATCAGAGAATTGCTCTTTCTGACGCCAGGTCACGCTTTCGGGCAGGTAATCCTCAAAGGCTTTACGAACTACCCATTTTTCCATGCGTCCGTTTTTAGCCATTTTTTCTTCAGGATTCATACGCATGGCTACATCCAGAAACTCCTTGTCAAGGAAAGGAACGCGTCCTTCAACACCCCATGCAGCCAATGATTTGTTTGCTCTTAGGCAGTCGTATAAATGTAATTTACTTAGTTTCCGAATGGTCTCTTCGTGAAAAGCTTTGGCATCCGGTGCTTTATGGAAATAAAGGTATCCACCAAAAATTTCATCAGCACCTTCGCCCGAAAGAACCATTTTTACTCCCATCGATTTGATAACACGCGACAACAGATACATGGGAGTTGAAGCGCGAACGGTGGTTACATCATAGGTTTCGAGATGGTATATAACATCCTTAACCGCGTCTAACCCTTCCTGAATGGTAAAATGAACTTCGTGGTGAACAGTACCAATATGGTCGGCCACTTTTTGTGCGGCAGCCAGGTCGGGCGAGCCTTCCAGACCAATGGCAAATGAGTGCAGTTGTGGCCACCATGCATCTTTCACATCATGCGATTCAACACGGTGCGCGGCATATTTCTTCGCGATGGCGGAAATAACTGAAGAATCGAGACCACCTGAAAGTAATACACCATAAGGAACATCCGACATGAGTTGGCGATGAACAGCAGCTTCCAGTGCATCACGCAACTCATCAATTGATGCCGGGTTATCTTTCACGTTATCGTATTCCATCCAATCACGGGTGTACCAACGTTTCATTTCACCCTCTTTGCTCGACCAGTAGTGGCCTGGCAAAAATTCCTGGATTTTATTGCAAACCCCTTCAAGCGATTTTAGTTCGGAGGCCACATAAAAGTTTCCAAATTGATCCCAACCCATATACAATGGAATAATTCCAATATGATCGCGGGCAATCAGGTATTCGTCTTTCTCTTTATCGTAAAGGGCAAAAGCAAAAATTCCGTTCAAATCTTCCAGAAAGTCTTTTCCTTTTTCCCGGTACAAGGGCAAAATAACTTCACAATCCGATTGTGTGAGGAATTCGTAGGAGTCTTTAAACCGATCGCGAATACCCTGGTGATTATATATCTCACCGTTCACTGCCAAAACCAAATTACCGTCTTTGCTGTACAGCGGTTGTTTTCCTGACGACGGATCGACAATGGATAATCTTTCGTGAGCCAAAATGGCTTTGTCTTCACAAAATATACCGGACCAATCCGGACCGCGATGACGAATCTTTTTTGACATTTCAAGAACCTGGGGGCGCAGCTGCTGCGAATCTATTTTCAGGTCAAATACACCGACAATTCCACACATAACTAATCAATTGTTTGGTATTTATTATTTCGTTTATCTGATATTACATTAACTCCTTTTGAAAGCTTTTGTTGTTGTAAATATACATATATCTTTAAAAAGTGGTCTTATTCTTGACAAAATGTAATGTAAAAATGCAAAATTTAATATTAATGTAAAGCCTGATAATTTTAAAAAAGTGGTACCTAAAGAAATAAAAGTTTGTTTTTTGTTGGAGTGGAATAGGATAAAAAGGGGGTAGTTAGAGAAATTTGGCAAAAATAAACCCGGCATCGATTTGAAATGCCGGGTGTTAACCTAATTTCTTATTTTAATCAAATTTGTTGATAATTCCTTTATCAAGCAGGGTTTGTGTGATGCCCAAATCCTGTTCAAGAAATTCATCCATCTCCTCTTCGCTGTTAAAGTCGGCAACTAGTCCGTTGTAAACCAGTGTAATTCTGTCAGCAGTTTGGAGAATCTTCAGTCCGGGGAGTTCTTTATTGAAATCTTTTACCGGATATCCCGGTTTTTCTCCTTCTTCCTCAGCCACATGGTTGAGGTATTGCACATAGAAATCGTGTCCTTCCTGCAATAATACCTCGAGAATATCTTCGTCATCCGCTTTGTCATAAAATTCCGTGACGGTGAGCCGGTAGATTTCCATAGCCCCTTCGCCATTAATGAACAAAACATCGCCGAATGGTTTTCCCGGTCGAGTCTCTAATTCTTCAAAATCAAGGGATTCTGCTTTCGCTAGAAAACGGGGATGGGCATTATGGAAGATGAATTCAGCCGGTTCTTCTTCAGATGCGAACGGATGATGACATATTAAAAAACGAGGTGTTTTCATATTATTGATTTTAGTTATTCTTTTTGAAACTTGTCAACACTCTATTGTTGTACGAGATGTTTATAATGCTCCTTTTCAACATTTATGAATTTTCCCGCCCGACAAGCATTTGATGCATAAATATGACAATCCTGAAACACTATTAAATAATTCAAAAGTATGTTAAGCTTTGAGATTTGTCAATGCAAGGTTAATAATTTTGCCGGAACATGAATGCAAAATGTTTTTAGCTTTGCATCCCAATGGTTTTTTGTGGAATTAAAGAATAAATTTCCACAGAATCGTTGAACGATTTGATTTGAGACAGAAATATATTGAGCATAATTTCATTGAGGGGTGAGATGGATATTTTACATATTGCAACAATCAAGGAGTGGCGTGGAGGTGATTCACAGTTGCTAAATACTTACGGTTTGTTAGAATCGATAACCGATATCAAACAAACCATACTTTGTCCGACAGGTTCTGTGCTTTCAGAAAAATGTCTGGCAAGACAGATTAATCACTATACGGCTCCTGTTAATTCAGGCTTATCAATTCAGTTTATAAAAAAGATTAAGCAAGTGATCCGTGACGAACAAATTGATATCGTTCATGTCCACGATTCAAGTGCTTTTTCTATGGCTTTGTTGGTAATTAGCTATTTTCCAAAGGTTAAACTTGTTTATTCAAGAAAAAGGAATAATCGCATTGCCAATAATTTTTTCAAAAGGGTAAAATATAATCATAAGCGGGTTAATAAGATTGTGTGTGTCTCAAATGCGGTAAGAGATGTTTTTGAAGGGGTCGTAAAAGACATGAATAAAGTAATTACCATATACGATAGCATTGATGTGAATTTCTTCGGTTCACAGCAAAACACACACCGGTTGAAAAATGAACACAAGCTATCGCATGACACTTTGCTCATTGGGAATATAGCAGGATTGACCCCGCAAAAAGATCTCTTTACTTTTATAGATACAGCAGATTCAGTTCTTCAAAAAACTGATAAAAAAATCAAATTTGTCATAATCGGTGAAGGAGAATTGAAAAGTGAACTGATAGCTTATGCGAGGGGAAAGAAAATTTGCGAACATATTATCTTTACAGGGTTTAGAGATGATGTTCATGAAATTCTTCCTGAACTGGATGTTTTGTTAATGACCTCAATAGAAGAGGGGCTTCCTTTAACCATTTTTGAAGCGTTTGCTGCTGAGATTCCTGTGGTGACTACAAGGGCGGGAGGAACTCCTGAAGCGGTTATTCACGATAAAACAGGTTACCTTACCGAAGTTAAAGCAACAGACGATTTAGCCAAGGGAGTTTTGCGCATTATAGGCGATGCAGGTTATAAAGAACATATTTCGAAGAATGCCAAGGAATTAGTGATGGGACAATTTAATTTGGACCGGATGCGAAATGATTATCATAACTTGTACCGGGGATTATAATCACAAAGCTTCTTCAGTTTGAGTTTCGTATATTTCTTAATAATTTCCGGATGATGGAATATCAAATTGGAAGTGCTTTATCAAAGAAGACTGCTTTTATGGTAATCAGGTTAGGAAATTTATTCCCATACAAATGTGCTTTGGTTTCATAGCAGTATTTTTGTGGTATGTCTGCTGATATTTACCTCTATAACCCAACCAATGAGCTGGCCGTTGCTAATGGCGACCCTAATTACATGCCTCCCAAACGATTGTTGCAGTTTGAAAAAGATTTGAGCTCTTTGCCTATGTTTTTTGCAGGAGTATCTGATATTGTTTTGGTTAAGGAACTTCCACAGGAATCATTTTTGACCATATGGCAAAAAGCTGGAAAAGAAATTCCGGAGTTTCTTAAGGAGAAAGAAGCAATTCAGGACAAAAAATTTTGCCACGAACCCAAAGGATTCTTGCATCCCTGGGGATGGAGTCCGGCTGTACATAAAAGACTGGCACCGCTAAAAGATGCCTGTTCTGTTGAATTTAAGAATTCGCCGATAGCCAACTGGAGCGAAGCTTCCCGCGAAATTTACAGCCGGAAAACAGCTCTCACGATATTGACGAATGTTTTTAGTCGGTTGGGCGAAAGGAGTTGGTTGTTGCCGGAAAGTGAAAGTCCTGTCGTTTGTCACACATTGGATGAGATAACCGGTCTGCAAAAGAAGTGGGGAAAACTGGTGGTTAAATCTCCGTGGAGTTCCTCCGGAAGAGGGATACAAATGCTGAGGAATCGTGAATTCAACCAAACCAATCGTCAGGTAGTTTCAGGTTTTCTGAAACAGCAGGGGTACGTGATGGCAGAGCCGTGGCACAATAAAGTGGCTGATTTATCTCTTCATTTTTATTCGCATGGTAACGGGGAAGTTACTTTCCGTGGACTTGCGTCGTTCCTGACCGATTCTGCCGGACGTTACCAAGGGAGTTTTATTGGTGAATTACCTTTCGGATTGTCAATGGATGAAAAGGATTTCTTAGCGGAGCATTTGACGGAAATAAAAATGGTATTGCAGGAATCTCTTATTCATAGTGAGCTTTCGCGAAAGTATTACGGTTGGATAGGCGTTGATTTACTGTACTACCGGGATGATGAAGACAAGTTCCGGTTGCATCCTTGCCTGGAAATTAACTGTCGATATAACATGGGAGCTTTAACGCTTCAGTTGCGCGAAATGATTTCTCCTCAAAGCACCGGTCGCTGGGAGATTACTTCCGGTAAACCCGGACAGTTAGCCAATGAGATGAAAGCAAAAATGTCTCTTTTTCCGATAGGCATGCACGAGGGGAAAATTGCAGAAGGAGTTATACCTATGGTTCCTCCCACTCAAGATGCGAAATTTGGTGCATGGTTAAAAGTGGAACGTATTTAACTTACCATTGTTTCGACAGGTGTATAGGGGATATTAAAGCGGAATGTTGTTCCGTTCCCGGGACTTGACTCTAAGTTGATATTGCCACCCATTTGTTCAACGAGAGCTTTGCAAATAGGTAATCCGAGTCCTGTTCCCTGGGCAAAGGGATCCAATTTGGTAAATCGTTTGAATATCTTTTGCCGGTTCTCCTCCGAAATTCCGATTCCGGTATCGCTGACATAAAATTCCAGTAGTCGTTCGCGTGAGTTCAAACCGTAACCAATCCTGATTTCCCCCTTTTGGGTATATTTTATCGCATTTGATACCAGTTGTTTCAGAATCTGGTTCAGGCGTTCGCAATCAGTCTTTATAACAGGAATGCGTTGTTTACCGGAATTTTCATCAATGTGCAGTACCACATCGGCAGGTACTTGTTTTTTCATAACCTCGATGACCTCCCGGCAAATGTCTTCCACGTTACATTTGATAAAAGTGAGATCATACTTTCCACTTTCAATCTTTGATATCTCAACAATATCGTTGATTTGATTGAGCATGAGGTCGCTCTGTTGGTGAATTATTCGTTGGTATTCGTTTCTTTCTTCCTGTTCCAAATCATCGTTCGACAGCAGATAAGCAAAGCCGATGATGGAATTAAGTGGTGTTCGAAGCTCATGACTCAGATTGGTTAGAAATGCTGTTTTTAACCGGTCCGATTCCTCTGCCTTTTCTTTTACCCGAATCAATTCATGCTCAATGATTTTACCGCGTTCTAATTCGTGGGTTAACCGGTTGTTTTTTTGTTTGAGTTCCAACGTACGCTGATTGATCTCTTTTTCCCGGTTCTGAAAGGTTTCGTTGAGCAGATTTTGCTGTTGCAGACCTTGTATATGCTGGAAAAAATTTCGCCTCGAGTAATATTCAAGGTAATAGGCACCAAACATACCAATCAGGTTCATCGCCGTGAAGAAAAAGACGGATATGACCAACAATTCAGAAAAGGTTTGTCGGGCAACAATTTTGCCAATAACAAACAGTATAAGGGTTATCCATCCGGCAATGGATGCATACAAAAACCGGAGTCGAATGAAAAAATATCCCGCTGCAAAAACCAGCATTAATCCGCCGTAATAGGTAAAACTATCCGGTTCACGAATGAGCATGTAACTAATTCCGGCTCCGGAAGCCACATAACAAATAGCCATCATTTCCTGCCAGGCTTTTTCAAAAATCCGGGAATAGGATAAAAACAGGGTTCCAGTCATCAAAGGGAGCACAATGCCAAATCGTACAAGCAGGAAGGTTGTTAACCGGTTAGGAATATAGAGATAATCCACAATGCTGAACCCTGCATAGAGGATGGTCAGCATCAGAAAGGCAAACCGGAATTGCGGCAATGAATCACGAAAATACTGTTTTCGAAATTCTGATTCGGTCTCTGGTTGGTCTGTAAATAATAATGTAACCGGATGAAGCCTCATTCGTGTCTTAGTTTTCTGGGGGTACATGCTATCGAAATCGGTTAGACTTAATTTATGTTACCACTTCAAGTTACGGCATTCTGGTCATTAAAAACAGTATCCCGCAAAAAATTAACATTTTGATTAATGAACGATAGGTTCAAAGTTAATTTTCTCTTTTTAATTTCCTCGAAACCGAGTTTCTAAGGGGGGCATAAACTTTATAAAGTTTTCTGCGAAGAACAAGGTATTGTTTAGTTTTGGGGATATTGGCTGGCGGAGTAGTACACGATTGGGTGATAGACTGCGCTGATAAATAATAAATTGGACAAAAAATAATCAAAGATATATGGAGTTTCCTGAGAAACTTGTGCACGGTCGTTTAATCAAACGTTACAAACGCTTTCTGGCTGATGTGGTGTTGGATGATGGAACAACGGTAACTGCTCACTGTACCAATTCAGGCACCATGAAAAGCTGTCTGGAAGATGGTGCTGAGGTGTTTCTGACTCCGGTGAACGATCCCAAACGAAGGACGAAATTTACCTGGGAGATGATAAAGATTAACGGAGATTGGGTGGGCATTAATACCGGCAATCCCAACAAACTTGCGTTCGAAGCGGTTCGCGATAACAGGATACCGGAGTTAAGCGGATACAATACCGTTAAACGGGAAGTGAAGTTTGGTGACAGCCGCTTTGATGTGATGGCACAAAAAGATGGCGAGACCTGTTTCATCGAAGTGAAGAATGTAACCATGAAGGTAGGAGAGGCGGCACTATTTCCCGATGCGGTTACCGCCCGCGGACGCAAACACCTGAACACGCTGGTAGAGGTGAAGAAGCTGGGAATGCGAGCCGTAATGCTGTACATCATTCAGCGTTCAGATGTTGATTGGTTTGGCCCGGCTGATGATATCGATCCGGAATATGGTAAAGCGCTTCGTGAAGCTTACCGGGATGGTGTCGAAATTATTCCGATGCAGGCAAAGGTGACGCCGGAAGGCATCGAGCTGGTGCGAAAACTCGATTTTGAATTGTAATATTCCATACAAAACCAAACAATTGTTTATGCTTACGAGAAAACGCTTTTTTTATCTGGTGGCCCTTGCATTACTCTCATCATGCGGGCCCAAACAAATTCCCGCAGTAGGCGACCAGACCTATCTGGTTTTCGATAACCAGGTAATGAATTTTGAACCGGGCAAGTACCCGAAAGACAGCATTGTTCCCGATAAGGATGGCATCATTCATCTGGGTGACGGCCGGCTGTTATTGAAAAAGATTCATGTGCCCGAATTTCAGCGTTCGGTGAAAGTGACCGCTTCGGTTACCCTGAAATCGCATGGCGACCGCTGGGATAAAACCGGTTCCTTCTTTGTTATTCCCGAAAACTCGGTCATCAATTTCCTGAATGTATGGAAAGGAGAGGCCACGTTTCCTGAGCCATCCAAAGATATGGAAGGCCTGCAGGGCATTGTTCCCGGCAAGGATTATGAGCCGGTTATCGAACTGCTTCGGTTTATGACTCCCTTCGGTGTTGGTTTTTACAGCGATACCACTTCGGTCCGTAAGCCGGTTTATATCGACAAATGGGCGAAGGAAGTTCACTGGCAGGAAGATGTGACCGACCGCATTTCGCAGCTGCAAGGCGATGTTTGGGTGGGTGTTTGGGTCGATACCTGGACTAAAGAAGGTTACCAGCTTTCGGCCACCCTCGATTTTGAAGAAAGTAAACTTCCGTGCGACGGATTAAAGCCCACACATGTAGAACCGGTACTGAATACTGTTTATTACATTGGGCCGCAGGGTTACCCCGATATCTTTGCCCGCCGCAACATCAATGTAGATGTGAATATCCCGGAAGGGGCCAAGAATGTGCGTTTGCAGTATATCGTATCCGGACATGGCGGACAGGATGGCGGTGATGAGTTTGTGCAAAAAGAGAACATCATTTCGCTCGACAGCACCGTGGTTTATCACTTCATTCCGTGGCGTACAGACTGTGCCTCGTTTCGTCGGTTCAATCCCAGCTCGGGCGTTTGGCTCGAAAAACGAAAGGTGCAGTACCTCGATATGAAAGCGGGCAAGTACAAAATCAAAGAGATGGAAGAACCCATTGCTTCGTCCGATTATTCGCGCTCCAACTGGTGTCCCGGCTCCGATGTGCCGCCGGTAACCATTCCGCTCGATTCCATTGCGTCCGGCAGGCATACCCTCACATTTAGTATCCCGAAAGCACAGCCCCGCGATGGCGACAACATGAATTTCTGGCTGGTTTCGGCCTGGCTCGACTGGGACGAATAGACCTTCTTGTTAACTTTTCCAAAGTTTTAAACTTTGGAAAAGTTTTCTTTCGCAGTTTTTAAGGTATAACCTGAAACTTTTCGGTTGTCCCGACTCGTAGCAATTGGTGAGAGATACCAACGAAAGCTACAATGAAAATGATGCGTTCCATATCGCCCGTTATTACCACCTACCATGTTGCACGCGAAAAGAAACCGGTCACATTTGCCTACCGGACTCCTCGTGGCGAATTGTTTTTACTGAGCCGCGATGCCATCAGAAGTGAAAACGACTTTGTGCGGAATGTGAAATGGGAGGATTTGATTGCTTCCGATGAAAGCCTGGAGGCATTGCAACAGTTATCGCCCAACTATGCCGCTTTCCGGAATACTCCAACCGAACCATGGCAAATCAGTAAAATTGACCGGCAGACAGAAACCGAAAGTTACATCGATCAGCACATCGAGTGGATTAGCAAAATGTATGTCGATGGCTATTTCACTGGTGGAACCTATCCGCACTGGATTTATGTTCCGCGTCGTCCACGCGGATATGCCTATGTCAATTTTGTCGTGGGTGCTTTGCTGGCTTTTCTCGGATGCTATATTTTCTTTACCGGAGAACAAGCCATTACCGATAATGTGGTTGTGCTGTGGCTGGCTGGCATTATTTTCATCCTGATGGGCGTACGAATTTTGTCTCGTAGCCGGAAGCGGTAATTTTATTCTTTTTTCTTCGTGAAATCAGCCCTTTTCAGTGCTTGTTTTATTCTTTTATCAGGAAGAAAACTTATCCGCAAATCATTAATGTTACGGGCGGTTACTTTGTCAGGCGAGTCAGCTGTGGTCACTTTTGCGTGCAGCCGGAAAGAACCAAATTCATCGATTTTTACCGTATTGCCGTCAAGCAGTAACTCGGGTATTAAATTCACCAGGCCCGTTAATACCACTTGAATGTCAGCTTCCGATGCTGTCGAGCGTTTTTCCAATATCTCAGCAACTTGTCGCAGTTCGATTTTACGGGAGCCGGTTAACTTGGGAAACCAGATTCTTTCGTTATCCCCGGTTTGTCCACGCTTAATGGTAGAGATGATTTTGTATTGAAGTGTCATCGTTTTGGGTTAAAGGTTTAGTTCTTTTGGTTTGATTATAACTACTAATTTATAAAATAATCAGGATTAAAAAATATTCTAACCATGATTAAATCCAAAAATAATCAGGATTAAAAATTGAAAATAATCATGATTAAAATTCCGAAACCTAAGTGCCTGTTTGATAAAATGTAGGAATGAAGTATGTAATTTCCCGGTAGGTTTCTATGAAAATGTCTTCGATTGCTTCCTGCAATGCTCACTGATAACTTGGATTCCTGCTTATATGGTTACCTTTAGCCATCGAAAAAATCATTTTGAGAGTTATGCGTCCAGTTCGTATCGTACAGTTAATTATCATCTCAATCCTTCCCGGGTTGGTATTTGCTTGTCATTTCACGAATAAAAAGAACAGCCCGGTTCCTGCTGTTGAGCAAACTGATTCCTGCCTGTCGAACCCGAAACACACCTACGAAGTGTTCGTTCCCGCCCGTCAGTCATCAGACACCGAGCTTCCTTTGCTGGTCGCCATCGATCCACATGGCTCGGGACAAACGGCCATCGAACATTTGAAGGAAGCGGCTTCGACTTATCCCGCCGTGTTGGTTGCTTCCAATCTTATTAAAAATGATGATCCAAATTACCTGGCCGAGCTGAATGAACTCATAGCTGATGCCCAAAAGCGTTTCCCGACAGAAAAAGATATTTACCTGACTGGCTTTTCGGGAGGTGCGCGTATGGTGTTGGGATATGCCGTCAATCATCGGGTAAACGGGGTGATAGCCTGCGGGGCTTTTGCCAGTCCAACCCAGCTGGCCGCGATACATTGTCCGGTAATGGGCCTCATCGGGATGGACGATTTTAACTTTCCGGAAATGGTTCAGTATATTCTCAAGCCGGAGGGTACGCCTTCCCATGTTCATATAGAACTGACAGAGGCTTCGCATGCCTGGCCGACGAAAAGCAGGTTGACGAACGTGTTTGGCTGGTTCCGGCTATCGGCTAGGGTGGACAAAGGGGCATCGAAGCCGGAGATTGCAGCGTATGTCAAAAAACAAGAGGCACGGATTGACTCTCTGTCCGGAGCAGGAGAGCTGTTGCAAGCTGCTTGTATTGGCCGTAACATGACTTCGGTGGAAGCATTTGAGAAGGCCGGTTCTTTTAGTGCCATGACGAATGAACTGACCGGCAGGCCTGCTTACGGGGAACAGCTATCGCAGTTGACAGCCAGTCTGCAGTTTGAATTTTCGCGACGACAGGTGTATCTCCAGTCTCTGTTTTCGAAGGATGAAAGCTGGTGGAAAGACGAGATTTCGGCTTTGCACGAGAAAATGGTGTCGGAGCCCAATATGATGAAGCGTATGGCCTATAAACGCCTGGGTGGTTTCCTCGGCATTGTTTGTTATTCCTATTCACAGCAGCTTGCCGAACAAAAAGACATTCCTCATTTAGAGCAGATATTAATGATTTACCGGCTGGCTGAACCGGAGAACAAGGACATGCAACATTACATGACAATACTTGAGAAGTTGAAGGGGCAGTAACCCGGCACGGGAAACTTGATGCTGTGGACTTTTCCTGATTTAAGGTATTGTTGATGATAATTTTGCACTGTACATACGAATTTTGATTTCATTCGCTGACAAATAAGCAAAAGATAAATAATGATTGATTTTTGGCTGATAAGACACGGAGAAACGATAGAGAACGCGCAGGGTATTTGTCAGGGCCAAACACCCGGAACACTCAGTGAAGACGGAATGATACAGGCCAAAGCATTAGCTGAGTATCTAAAGGATGAAGAATTCGATGTGATGTATTCCAGCGACCTGCTGCGTACGATGAAGACGACGGAAGAAGTCACCAAATTTCATCCCGGGGCAAAGATTATTCCTGAATCCCTTTTACGCGAGCGTTACCTGGCGGGATGGCAGGGAAAGCCGTTTCCGAAGAACTGGAACGAGGTAGACTTACCGGAAGGAGCTGAAACCTCAGAGGATCTGATTGTGCGCGCAAGAGCCTTCATTCAGCTGATTAAGGAAAAGAACGAAGGACAGAAGGTTTTTGCCATGAGCCATGGCGGTTTAATCCGTGCTTTCTGGACCGTATTACACGGTCTGGAGGATGATTCGTACTACGAATGGGATGCTCCGAAAAATACCAGCATCAGTCGTTTCGGGTTGAAGGAAGACGGTTCGGCTAAGGAGCTGGTTCGCAATCTTGCCGATCATTTGGAAATGGTAGAAGTAAAAAGCAAAGTCAAAAATACAAGCGACTGGCAGCTGTAGAATAAGAAGCTGGCCCAAAAGTACTAAGAGCATTTACAGAACTAATAAATTGCAGTTGTCTCCGGAATTTCACCCCTAAATCCCCTAAAGGGGACTTGAAGCCGCCCCTTTAGGGGAGGTTTGGAGGGGTAAAATAAGCTTGTTTACAATCTGTAGATTTTAAATTTTGCAAATCGACTTTTGGGCCAGTTTCTTTTTTTTGATCAAATTGTCTTCTTTTTATTGGACCGTTCTATTGAAGACGTCTTTGTTTATTAAGGCTTCATCGCCAAGATAGTTCCAGTTAATTCCGTCGACATATTCACCAAATACCTTTTGCATTTGAGGTAATGTCACCGCATTGATGTAATCGATAAAATGGGTGGTCATTTTTACCGAGCCTTTTAGTTTAGCAACTCCTAGCGAATAAGCTGTATTATATGTTGATTGTTTACTTATGAAATAATAAGTGGTATACTCACTTTTCGCATTTCTCAGCTCGATATTGGTAAAACCACCGTTTTTTAAGCTATCCATTTCGTTAACCATTACGGTTACGGCTTCGTTGGGTTTTGTTGTCGTGACATATACCGCAGAATAGGGAATAAAACCTGTTGTGGAGTAAGCCTGCGGAGCATAGGAAAGATTGCGTTTGGTCCTTACTTCTTCAAATAACTTGTTGCTCAGAATGTTGAATGCCAGTCGGTAGGCATAGCTGTCGGCTGACGTAAAAGCCGGTGCTCCCATCATTCCCTGGATATAGTTGGTCGATAATTGCCGGCTTTCCGTATGGAGCGAGTTGGAGTTGATGGTGGTTGCAATCGCAGCAGGCATCGGTTTGATTGGAGTTGAAGTCAAATTGCCAAAATCCTTTTCAACCATTTCCTTTATGTCATTTTCTTTTAAATTACCTACAATAACCAGTATCATTCTGTTGGCATTTAGTAGACTATTGTAGTAGTTTTTGACCTCATCCTGTGTGAAAGCGTTCATCGTTTCAACGGTTCCGGAAACCTCATATTCATAGCGTGTGCCTTTAAATGTATTCTTCATACACATGTCAGACAACGTGTTGTCAGGATTGCTTTTCTTATTTTGAATGTTGGCAATCAACTTTTGCTTTAACAAACCCAGCTCTTTTTTCTCAAATACGGGATGATTAACCGCTTCTGAAAACAACTTCCATCCTTCTGAAAAATAGGGCTTAACGCATTCTAAACTAATGGTGCTATAGTCATATCCTGCAGAACCGTTTACACTAACCCCGTATTTGTCGGCCATATTCTTAAAGGCATCTTTCGAATATTTCTGTGTACCGCAGTCGGAAGTGGCAGCTAACGTTAACGAGCCAATTCCTTGTTGCTTCAAATCATAATTTGAGGTTCCCCCCTTAAAAAACATGATAGCTGACACGGTTTCTTTTGATGAAGGCAGAAAAACAACCTTCAAGCCATTGACTGTCATTTCTTTTACCGAACTGCTGGCCTGTACTCCAAATGATAAGAATACAAGCAGCGCGACGAATATATATTTTTGAATTTTCATGATGTTTCAATTTTAATTGTGGGCTATTGCGATTATTTTCTCCAAAAGGTTGCAGGATGCAACTGGTCTTTCGATCGGGTATTAATCAACAATCCGGCAGCGTAAGGCTTGTCTTTGATATATTTATCGACATAATTAATCAAATCCGTTTTGGTCACTTTCTTTACGTTCGAAATATAATTATAGTAATAGTCCAAAGTAGCCGAACACCAGAAATAGGCCATGGTATGCGACAGATTGGAAGTCACATCAGATTCCTGCAAGTGATCAATTTCAAGCTGACGTTTCGCATTTTCTAATTGTTCATCAGTGATGTAATCAGGCGAGTCCCACATGGCGATTTGTTTTTTCAACGCTTCGGTACATGCAGCAACTTTTGACGGATTAGGAACCACAAATACACTAATGGGGCCTGTATATTTCAAAGTTTGATAACCGACATTTGCCTGAAGGGCTAATCCGCTATCGACTAACATTTTTTGGAATTTGCTTGAGTTTTGGGTCAAAATGGTTGAAAAGACATCGGCAACATAGGTATTTTTTATATCGCGACGGGTATCAGGTCCCTGCCAATTCAACATCATGAAAGGAATACGTGTGTAGGGTGACGTAACAACAAAATAGTCTGTGGAATCAAGCGGTTGAAATTCAGGGATTGGCCATTTTTGGAACGGATCAAAACCTGAAGGTTTCCAACTTGAAAAGATATCTTTGACTTTAGCAAAAACTTCTTTGTGGTTGACATCTCCGCTAACAATCAGCATGGAATTATTGGGCCAGTAGTATTTATGCTGGATGGTATGCATTTTTTCCGGTGTAGCGGTCCTGATGATGTGATGGAGCCCGATAGGATTTTTGCGAGAGTACAGATTTCCCCACAATACATGATTCATTGAATCGGTTAACAAAAAGAAGGGATTCGATTCGTCGCGCTGAAATTCGCCGTCGACAACCAGATTTTCCTTTTTGATTTCTTCCGGTAAGAACAACGGATAACGAATGGCCGAATTCATAAAGTGCAAACCATCTGTCCATTTGCTCTTGGGAAGGGTGAAAAAGTAATTAACCCGCTCGTTTCCGGTTGAGCCATTGAATACAATGCCAAGCTCATGCACTTTGGCCATAAAAGCTTCCTGGCTGGGATAGTCTTTATTGGCTTTGAAAAACATATGCTCGTACAAATGACTTAATCCATTGAACTCGGGTGTTTCGGTATATGACCCGTTTTTTACTGTGATTTCGACAGTGGCTAATGGCACGCTGTGATCTTCAATGACCAAAACTTCCAGTCCGTTCGAAAGTTTGGTTGTGTAAAAATTGGATGGTTTTTGAGCTTTTACGACTGATAACATCAGGAAAAAACTCAAAACTAAGAATGCTCTTTTCTTCATTTTTGTCAAAATTTATATCGGTATTTAAGTAAAATCTTCAATCTATAAAAAGATATGATTTTCCTTATCAGTGCAGGTTGGTTGGTATAGCTATCCTTTGGTCTTGAACGAAAATAAAACTACCTCTTTTTCTGCTAACAACAAAGAGCTAAATTGCTTTTTGGATATAATTAACAAGTATAGATCAATATTTTGAGAATTAAATACGGCTAATTTTCTATATAAATGAGACGTATTACTTGTTTGCCTTATACCGGTTTTCCTGATATTTCTTCTACCTGAGATATGTGTCCGGCAGGATAATGCATATCGCTGATGCCGAAAGCTAAAAATCACGTCATTATTGATTATTTATTCATTCATACCTCAATGCCTCTACCGGATTGCGCTTTGAAGCTCTGTAGGTTTGGAACCCGGTTGTTAACAACACGATTAGTAAAATCAGAAGCACTGAAACAAATGGGATCCAGATTTGCAATGGAATCTTGAACGTTCCCGGAAAAGAACGGTAAACCATGTAAGCTCCCGGCCAGGCAAGCAACAGAGAAATTCCCAGCAGGATAAAGAATTCCTTATTCAGGATGAAGAATATTTGTGTTACCGAGCTTCCGTTAATCTTCCTGATGCCGATTTCTTTTTTACGGCGGAGAGTGGTGAATGAAACCAGGCCCAGTAATCCAATAGCAGCAATCATGATGTTGAAGAATGTGAAAGCCAGGGTAGAGTTCCTAATCACATGGTATATTTTGAAGGCTGACTCGTTGTTGAAGGCGCTATCGATATCATGGAATTCGAACGGGTCGTTCGGAAATGACTGATTGAACTCGTTGACCAGGATTTGTTTTACTTTGTCACGGTTTCCAGTTGTATACCGGAAGGCAAAGTCCCAGTCGCCCGACATCTCGCCAGAAGTTAATATAAGTGCAACGGGTTCTACTCCGTTGTGCATGTCCTTGAAAATGTAATTCTTTACGACACCGACTACAGTCCATTGGCCGTTGTGAATGCGTTTTCCAATCGGATCGCTCCAGCCAAAGCACTTCAGGGCTGTTTCGTTGATGAGGCAACTATGATCGATATCGGAAGGAAATTCCCGAGAGAAGTCCCTTCCTTCAATGACCGGAATTTTCATGTTCTTGACAAAATCGTAAGTAACCCAGTTAGGGCGGTAACTGATTTTTTCATCGGGTGCTGCTCCTTCCCAGTTGGTCATGCCGCCGCCCAAATTGACAAAGGGCAGTGTTTTTGACATGGAGGCATTGGTGATTTCGGGATGCTGAAGCAGCCGGTTACGCAGGTTCTCGAAGTTCAGGTCGTTCACCGATGATGTAAGCCGCGCATATAACAGGTTGTCTTTGTCGAATCCAAGGTTTTTGTTAGTCATATAATGGATCTGTGCAGTGAAAAACAAACCAATGCATATTAGGAAAATGGTAATGGCAAATTGAACGGTGACCAATACCTTGCGGATATTGAAGCTTTCTTTCCCAACTTTGAAGTACTCGCCGCTGAATAGTGAGATGATTTTGTGCGACGACATAAACAGGGCTGGATATGCACCTGAAAGCAAACCTATAACTACAGAAACGAGGGTGAACAGGAGCGTAATTTTCCAGTCTTGAAAAAGGGCGAAATGGAGATGGGTATGTACAATGCTGTTATAAAAAGGAAGCGCCTGTTGCGTAATGATAAAGGCCAGCATAATTGAAATGGTGGTTAGCACGAGTGTTTCACCGAGGAATTGGAACACCAGGGAGCGCCGGTCGCCGCCGTTGATTTTTTTTACGGCAATCTCTTTGCCTCGTGTTGATGCCTGGGCAATGGTTAGGTTCATATAATTAAACGCCGACATGAGAAGAATGAAGACGCCAATCAGTCCGAACAAGGATAGGACGATAATATAATCGTTCCGATTGTTAAAGCTGAGGTGAATCTTCGATAGTGGACAAAGTTGTAGCTCCTCGTATTCAAGGCCTTTAAATACGGCGAGGCTGTTTCTTATTTTCGGCTCTGTTTGCCTGTAATCGACTCCCGGCTTGAGTAGGGCATAGCACATGCAGTCACCCGTCCAACGATCGTCGCGCCCGATGTTGGCCGTCCGCTTCAACGAGGAAAAAGAGATAATATAAGAAGGAAGCAGACTGGAATTGAAGGGAAGATCGGCATATACTCCGGTTACTTTCGCATCGAATTTCTTTTCAACTGTCACCGATTTTCCAAGGGCTTTTTCTCCTTTAAACAATTTATCGGCCAATTTTTGTGAGAGCAAAATGGAAAAAGGAGTGTTGAGGGCTCCTTTTGGGGAACCTTCTATAAAGTGATAGGTAAAAACATCAAAGAAGTTGGAATCGGCACAGATGCCAGTTTCGTCATAAAACTGGTTCTCCCTGTCGGCCGAGAGAAACTTTCCGGAATTTTCACGAAGGACTGTCACACGCTCAAACTCCGGATATTTTTCCAAAAGGGAAGCCGTGACGGCATAAGTGTGGGGCGATATATCGTTCCCGTCCATGGCGAATGCGGTCCTGGAATAATGCCGCTGCACCCTGTAAATTCGGTTGTACTTATCATTGGTTTTGTCCCAGCTCAGTTCGTAGCGAATAAACAGGAAAACAATGATAAAGGCAGTGAAGCCAAGTGTAAGTCCGAGAACATTGATGAGTGTGAATGTTTTATTTCTCCAAAGATTGCGAAGCGATATTTTCCAGTTGAGCCCGTTCATTTGAATGCAGATTAATCAGATTAAATTCAGTTTGATAAAGCATCTACAATCACAATTCAATTAATATGCCGTACGATTTAATTAGTTTATTATCAATGTTTTGCTTATTGTCTTTTATTGTGTTCAATGTATGATAATCAGACGATTACTATCATATTTTTTGACAGATTTTACTATTCGCACCGCAGTGCTTCGACTGGATTTCGGGTTGCTGTTTTATATGATTGGAACGAAACCGTCAGCAGTGCGATCCCAACGGCCAGTATTCCCGAAAGGGCAAATATCCACCAGCTCAATGTCGTTTTATAAGCGAAGTTATCGAGCCACATGTTCATGACATACCAGGCAACCGGAGTTGCAATCACGAAAGCTATGGCTACCCATTTCACAAAGTCTTTGTTGAGCATGGTCATCACCTCAGAGACTTTGGCTCCGTTCACTTTCCGAATGCCGATTTCCTTGGTTCGGCGTTGTGTACTGAACGATGCCATGGCAAATATTCCAAGCGACGAGAGAATAATGGAAATTAACGCAAACAGCGATAAAGCTTTGGTTTGGGAATATTCGGTGGCGTATACTTTCTTATAACTATCGGTAATGTATTCGTACTGGAAAGGATAATCGGGATTGACTTTTTTCCAAACTGCTGCGATGGTCGTAATGGCCTTTTCCCGCCGGGCTGGATTGATTCCGATAAGGAAACAGTAATTGAACATCTTTCGTGGAGTGATGACCAGCGGGCGTTCTTTGCTGTGCAAATCGGTGTAATGGAAATCGGGAACTACCCCCACAATTTTTCCTTCCGGGAAGAGGTCGGGAAGGAAGAAATTCACCCGGAAACGTTTGCCAATCGCATCTTTCGGATTACTGATGCCCAACATTTTCAGGGCACTTTCGTTGAGGATGTATTTTTCGCTGTAACCACCGATCTTTTTCTCCAGTCCGGCTATTGCTTTCTTATCCGGATTTTTGGTCGTGCGCAGTTCACTTAATTTGACAGCGTCTGCTTCCCATTGCTGTGATGGTGTATAACCCAAATCGACGGTTCCTGCAATGGGATGAATACCCATCGTGGAGAAGAAATTGGAATCAGTTGTGAAAATGTTGATGGCCTGGTTCTCCTTTTGGATTATGCCCTCCATGGTAAACCTGGCACCGTCGAGGATATTTCCTCCCGGCTCTTCCATTGCCGCTGTTACTTCGGTGATGGACGGATGTTTCAGCAGTTCGGTCTTGAACGTTTCGTAACGCTGTACCGCGTCCCACGGATTGTCGGCCATGATCACCATGTTGGCATTCTCTGCATCGGGATGTTCGGTATTTATATAGTCGATTTGTCGGTTGAGCACCAATGTGCCGGTAATGGCTATCACGGCTAATGTGTATTGCAACACCATAGGGAAGGTGTACAAACTCATTTTTGTCCCGCTCATTTTCACGTCCGAAACGAGTTTGGAGGTGAGTAACGGAATGACAGATAAGAGGGACACTGCAGCGATAAAGAGCAGGCTAATTCCGGCAATGTCTTCCATCCGGGTTCCCTGAAAAATGGAAATATTCAGGTAGTTACTTATTTTATAGGCCGCCAGTAATCCAACGATGATGGAAAGCACCGACAGAATCAATGATTCAGATAGCATTTCGCGGGCGATGATTCGTTTTGACGCCCCATTGATTCGCTTGACCTGAATGGATTTGATTTCGGAAATAAACTGAACCCGGCTTAGATTGAGAAAATTAATTAAGGCGATGAATAGGATAATGATGCCGCCGCTGACGAGAAGAAGGATGGAACGGATATCGCCGTTCTTTTCCATTTCCCGGGTTTTGTGGCTGTACAGGTGAATATCTGTCAGCTTTTGCAAATCAATTATCGGAACCGGGTTACCCGTGTCATTCTCTTTTTCCCAGTCTTTTTGAATCGTTGCCTGCAAGGTTTTGGCATCGGTTCCTTTTTTCAGCAAAAAGTAGGTGTAGGCCCATGGAGTTTGTCCCTTTACTTCGGTGTATGATGTGAGCAAATCGGCATGAAAATGCGAATTGACCGGAAAATCTTCCATCACTCCATCAATGGTGTAGACTTTGGGTTCCGGTTCCTGCTGGTGTAAAATCGAGATTTCTTTTCCAACCACATCCATGCTGCCAAAATATTTCATGGCCAGGCTGCGGCTGATGAAAGCCCGGTTTGGTTGGTCAAAAGCTTTTTGGGGATCACCTGACAACACCTTGAAGTTGAAAATATCGAAGAAGGTACTGTCGGTGGAGAAAGCGTGCTCCGAATAAAACCGTTTGTCGCCAATTTTAATAATCGCTCTACGGAAAGGAAAAAGTCGCACCATTTTTTCGATGGCAGGATAATCTGAAACCAGCTGTTTGGGCCAATCACCTGCCACGCGGGCCGGATGAATGGAGGTTGCGCCACTGTTGCTGTTTGCTGTAATACGGTATATTCGATTAGCTTTTGTATGAAACCGGTCATAGCTTAGCTGCTGGCTCGTATACATGTAAATAACCAGGGTACAAGCTACGGCTGTACTTAATCCAACGGCATTAATAGCAAACCATTTCCAATTGTGTTTTATCTTTCTGAAAAGCTTCATATGATATGATTGATTTATTCGTAACGCAGCGCTTCCACCGGATTTTTGGTGGCTGCTTTCCAACTTTGCCAACTGACGGTAAGCAAGGCAACTCCCATTGCCAGTATTCCCGCCAAGGCAAAAATCCACCAGCTTAGGCTGGTTTTGTATGCAAAGTTCTCGAGCCATTTATTCATAATAAACCAGACAATAGGTGTTGCAATCACAAAAGCGATGATCACCCATTTAATGAAATCTTTGTTGAGCATGGTCAGAATCTCGGTAACCTTGGCTCCGTTTACTTTTCGAATGCCGATTTCTTTGATGCGGTGTTGGACATGCATTAGGATTACACCCAACAGACCGATCGACGTGAGAATAAGCGCAACTAAACTGCCGGCAAATAAGAGATTTCTAAAACGTTTGTCTGCCTGATACATCCTTTCCAGCGAATTATTCAATGGCTGAAAATTAACTGGCGATTGTGGATTGATTTTTTTCCAGATGTTTTCCAGCTCCCCCAGCAAAACCTGATCGGGTTTTCGGTTTAGTTTAATCAATAAATTTTGAGCTCCCCAAAGTTGATTTACAATAATCAGTGGCTCAATCCTGGAATGCATCGACCGGTAATTAAAATCCTTGACCACTCCAACAATCTTGCCTTTAGTCCAACAGCTAAAATCAATAACAGCTCCAACGGGCTCTTTTAAATGCATTGCAGCAACTGCCTGTTCATTTACAATGTAGGCAACAGAATCAGATTGCAGTTTTTCTGAGAAAGGAACGCCCTGAATAATTTGCATTCCCATCGTTGAGAAATAGTCTTTATCCACGACGGTATAGGCAAGTGGCAGTTTTTCCTGATGAGGATTGCCCGGCCAGGCAGTTATTACACAGTTTGTGTTAATCGATGTCGGCAAATTATAGGCAGCTGTTACATTTTTTACTGCATTGTTTTTCAATAATTCTTCTTTCAGAACTTTATATTTTCCACGATCACTTCCTTTTAGCGGGGCGGTAATTACATTTTCAGGATTTAGTCCAATATCCTTTCGGGAAATAAAATTTAGCTGTTGTGTCACTACAATAACTCCGATGACCAGTAAAATTGCAGATGCAAACTGAACCGTGACAAAAAACGATTGATAAGCTAGCTTCGTTTTTCCCTGTTTTTCTTTATGAGGTGGCTGAAATTTTAGATATTTCTTAAAGGCGATGAGTAATAGTCCTGAGCCAATAAGTAAAGCTCCAAGAAAAGCTGTTCCCAGAACTTCCATTGAAAATAGATTGAAAATAATACTACTGGAAAATTGTCTTCCGGCAAGTTGGCTGAAAAGAGGAAGAATCAAATTGGAAATTATTAGGGACAGGAACGTGGCTGTTGAAATCATTACCAGGCATTCAACAAGAATCTGGAAGAAAATCTGTTTCTTTTCAGCACCAATAATTCCCTTGATTTTAAACTCGAATGCCCGCTTTTGATATCTACCAACTAAAATATTTACGAAATTGAAAAAAGCGACCATAAAAATCACCACTCCCAAAATCGTCATGATCCGGATATTTTTGATGTTGGTGGGGGTGCCTGAAACGGAATAAAAGTGAGCATCTTTAATTGGCTGAATATTGAGATATCGCTTATTATCAGAAATATGTTCCATGAATATGTTCCTAATCTTTTCTCTGACAACCTCCGGATTTGCGTCCTTTCTTAAGCAAACGTAACTGTTAAAATTGAGTGCTTCCCAGTTTGTTCCATTTAAAATCAGGGGCTCAGCAAAATATTCCGCCAAAATGAAAAAGTCAAAATTAAAACTGGAGTTTGGACGAACATCATCAACTACCGCGGTAACTTCGAAAGGGTAGTTGTCATTTATCTGGAGCATTTTCCCGACAGGGTTTTCATTGCCAAAATATTTTTTAGCAACTCTTTCAGAGATCACGATAGATTGTTTATAGCTCAAGGCCAAATTTTTATTGCCCCGGGTGAATTTAAAATCAAAAATTTTAAACAATTGAGGATTGGTAAAACAGGCACGATTTTCATAGAATGCATGATCGTTATATTTAACCTTTATACTGCCACTGGAGACAATCGTACTGTTTTCAATTTCGGGGACTTCATCCTGCATAGCTTCTGCCAACGGAAAGGATACCCAGGGATATTTTTCGACGTCTCCTTTTCTCGGTTCCTCAATAAATACTTTATAGATTCGGTTTGTTTTGGGATAAAACCGGTCATACTGAAATTCATAATTGATCCAAATGGAAAGAAGGATGACAGAAGTAAAACCCACTGCAAGTCCTACAATCGTAATCGTAGAAAGTGCAGTCGATCGGCGAATCTGTCGTATTGCGGTTAACAAATGAATTTTGAACATCCTGTTTAAGTTTTTAGGTCATGTTTGTCTTTACTCGCATCATTCTATCATTATTGGAACTCCTGTTTTATTCATACCGCAATGCTTCCACCGGATTTCTGGTGGCTGCTTTCCAACTCTGCCAGCTAACAGTGAGCAAGGCAACTCCAATGGCCAATATTCCGGCTAACGCGAAAATCCACCAACTCAGACTGGTTTTGTAGGCAAAGTTCTCGAGCCATTTATTCATGGCAAACCAGGCAATCGGAGTGGCAATGACGAAAGCGATGGCTACCCATTTGATGAAATCTTTGTTGAGCATGGTCATCACTTCGGATACTTTGGCTCCGTTTACTTTACGGATGCCAATTTCTTTGGTGCGTTGCTGAGAAATAAACAATGCAAGTGCGCTGCTCCCTGTTATACTGATCAAAATTCCAATTGTTGAAAAAGCAAATAAAATGCGGCGAAGGATGGTCTCTGATTTATATTGCCGGGCGATTTTGTCGTCAACAAAAAAGTATTCCATTCCCTGCTGAGGATAATTTGCTTGCCAGATTTTCTTTATCGTATTCATCCCGGCATGTAAACTTCCGGGAGTCAGCCGAACATGGACAAAACGTGCCCGGTTCCTTGATTCGTCGAGCCAGAAAGCAAAATCACCAATCGACTCGTGCGCGGAATTGTAATTGAAGTCTTCTGTCACACCGGCTAATTTAATTCGCATTTGTCCCGATTCCAGAGGTTGCTTTGCCAGGTAAGCCAACAATGCATCCGTGCTTTTATATTTTTCCATTAGCCTTTTGTACAGGTGATTATTTATCACCAACCCTCTTACGGTGTCGGCGTCAGGATTAATCCAGTTCCTGATTAATTTAATATGCATGGTTTTCAGATAGTCGTAGTTAGCAAAAACAAATTCGGCCGTACCGTCAATGCCAAAACTGCTTAGCGGGATTTCCTGTGCGGGATAGCCAAAGTACTGATATGCCATTCCTACGGAAACAACTTGCGGTTGCCTTTCCAGCTCTTGAACAAATACTTCAGGAGCTTTAGACAGATCTTTCAAATGCAAAACCACGACATTTTCCTTGTCGAATCCCAGCGGCCGGTTTAATACGTAGTTGATTTGTTTATTCACGAGAAGAGTTCCTGAAATCAGGATGATAACAATGGTGACCTGGATGACAAGCAGCGTTTTCATCAGGTGATTTCCTGAAAAATTATTTCGTTTGGCAAGGATCTCGATGGTCGAATTTTGTGAAACCAGGAATATCATGACGAAGATGGCCGTTAATCCGAGGCAAGTAGCCAGAACTGCAGCGATCGATAAATAAACAATTGGCTCTGTATAGTAAAGCTCGAAATCAATATCGAACAGCTGGTTAATAAACGGCTTTATTGCTTCTATTGTCAGTAATGAAATAACAACAGCGACAGAACAAAGCACGAGAACACTTGTCAACACCTGCATAGTCAGCTGTGTTTTACTGGCACCGATTGATCTTCTCAGCCCCAGTTCTTTGGATTGCCTGACGAGTTTTACTATAGTCAGGTTTGTGAAATTCAGGAGCGATACCGCCAGTATGATAAAGGAAATGAGAACAAAAAGCCCGATGTTTATTTTGCTCGAACTATCCCGCAGTTCGAAACGGAAATTCGATTTCAAATGAATATCATCCATCGGGAACAAGGAAAAATTATATTCTTGTGGACCGCGGGCTGTTTTAAGGCTGCTTTTGTCGTAAAAGCCTTCGATTTTTTGTGCGACCAGAGCAGGAGCAACGCCCTTACGAAGCTTGAAATAATTGTAAGTCCATTGTATTTTTTGATAAGGAAGTTGAGCGTATCGTTTGGACAGACTTCCTTTTTGGGCTAACAACAGTTCGTATTTGAAATGTGTTTTGGGATGCGTGTTTTTCACAATTCCACGAATCTCGTAGTCGCCCAAATCTCTCAGATATTGTAACGCTTCAACTTTGATGGTTTGCCCAATAGGATTTAGGTTTCCGTAGTGTTTTCGTGCAAAATCTTCAGAAATAAAAACAGTGTTTGGCTTATTGATATCGGATAAATTGCCAATTACAGCTTTGACTTCAAACATTTTAATGAAGGCATCATCGACCGACATGATGTTTTTTTGCTGAAACTGGTCATCCCCGATTTTTATCGTACCAATATCGCAATGGGAGAACTGAGTAGCCAGCTCGACTCCTGGAATGTTTGCTGATGCTTCGTGAATAATACCGAGGCTTCTTGCCCAGAGCGCATTATCACGTTCGCCAGGGACTGATACTACCCGATAGATATTCTCATGCCCGGAAAAATGTTTGTCAAAGCTCTTTTCGTTTAAAACATGCACGAACAATATCAGGAATGAAGTGATTCCGATTACCAGACTAAATATATTTATTACTGCAAAAGCTTTGTTTTTCAGTAACTGGCGAATGGTTTGTTTTAGGCTGTACATCTTTATCTTTCAATAATTCTGAGGCTGTTATTTTGTACTTAAAAAACTTTTAGGATGGATGATCCAGATTGATTACTCATATCTGAGCGCTTCCACCGGATTTCTGGTGGCTGCTTTCCAGCTTTGCCAGCTGACGGTGAGCAAGGCAATTCCAATTGCCAGTATTCCCGACAGGGCAAAAATCCACCAACTCAGGCTGGTTTTGTAAGCAAAGTTTTCGAGCCATTTATTCATCGCGAACCAAGCGATCGGCGTGGCAATGACGAAAGCGATGACCACCCATTTGATGAAATCTTTGTTCAGCATGGTCATTACTTCCGATATTTTGGCGCCGTTGACTTTGCGGATACCGATTTCCTTTGTACGGGCGATGGCAATAAACCAGGCCATGGCAAACAAATTGATGGCGCTAATGAGAATGGCTACCAGAACAAAAGCCTGTAGCATCCTGAGCAGCTGGTATTCCTTGTAAAACTGTTGATTGTAAAAATCATTCAGGACCAGATATTCGAACGGATAATTGGGGAATGTAGCCTGGAATTTTTCCCGGATAAATGGAATGACAGAAGCAATATTCGCCTGTTTCAGCTTGACGAAATAGTTGCCCCAGATCATGCTTTTTGTCCAGTCGAAGAGGATCATCGGACCGGGGTGTTCACGCATATTCTGAAAATTGAAATCCGAACAAACGCCCCTGATTTTCAATTCAATATTTTGCAGGGCACTTTCGTCGGTCAGTTTCAGAACTCTTCCCAAAGCTTCCTGCGGATTTTTGTAGCCTAAATAGTTGAGGCACGATTGATTGATGATGCAACCTTCGTCGACGTTTTCGGCATGTGGCTTAAAATCGTTTCCCGCTAAAAGTTTGATGTCGAAAAGTTTCAGATAATTGACCCCGGCTACCAGAACAGCCGCTTTTCCTGCTCGTTCCGTTCCTTTTTCCGCAAAACTGAAGTTAAAGGCAGCCGTTTCGCCCGGCGTACGGTTACTTTGCGTAATGGCGGATATATTTGGATTCTGCAATAAGTCCTGTTCGAAAGCGTCGAGGTTGTTGATGCGTTGTGAGGTCCGACTGAAATTTTGCGGGACCTTGATGGCGATAGTGTTTTCCAGGTTAAATCCCTTGTTTTTTTCCTTGAGGTAATTCACCTGTTTGTTGATACCGATAATGCCGATGATAATGACCATGACGATGGCAAATTGCCCAACGACAAACAATTGCCGGAAGGAAATCCCGGGCATCAGCGGTTTGTATTTGAGTTTGAATAGATCGAGACTGCTGAAACGGCCTATCAGGTAACCGGGAATGACGCCGTTAATGATAATACTTAGCAGGAGGATACTTCCCAACCCAAGCCAGAATAACCGGTTATGCAGTGAGAAGTCGAGGGTGATGTCAAACTGGTTTTGCAAAAACGGCAAAAGTATCATACAGAGCAAAAAAGCAATAACTGTCGCTATCACATGAATGACCAATGAGTCGGTCAGCGATTGGCCGATGAGTATTTTCCAGTTGGCGCCGAATACTTTTTTCAAGCCGGTAGCCGAGGCATGATTGAGTGCCCGGGTAAAGGAAAAATGTACGTAATTGAGTCCGACAGCCAATACAATCAGCAAGCTGATGATGAGCAGGATGTACAGGTAATCGGCACGTGGGTTGGTTTGCAATTCCTGTTTCAGATGCGAGTTAAGATGAATATCTTTTAGCGGCTGCAAATGATACACGTGCAACTGGTTATTTTTCTCGAAATAATCCTTTTTATGCGTCATCGCCAGTTGATTCATCTTCTGCTCCAAAGCCTGTAAATCCGTTCCGGGATGCAATTTCAGATAAGTGTAAAAATCGGTTTCTCCCCACGGTGCTTTCATGGGAGGAGGAAGGTGCATCTGGTCGTGAAACGACAGCAGCATGTCGGGATGAAAGTGCGCCTGCCGGGGAATATCCTTGTAAACCCCGACAACCTGGTATTCAAAACCCGGATACTTGACGATGGTTTTACCAACCGGATTTTTGTTGCCGAAATACTTCTCTGCAGTCGATTCCGACAAAAGAACGGTATAAGGAGCAGTCAATGCTTTGTCCCGGTCACCCTGAAGCAATTGAAAAGAAAAAATATTCAATAGTCCCGGCGAAGCAAAATAGACCTTTGTATCCTTGAAAATGTTCTCGCCGATTTTGTATTGCGGATTATTGGTTTGAGCTAAAAAGCCGGCTTCTGTTACTTCCGGGTACGTTTTTTTCAATGAACTTCCCATATCCCGTTCGCATTCGGGGATGGAAATCTGAAGTTTGCCATCGGAATACAAATCGGTAGTAATACGATAAATACTTCCGGCATCGGGAAATACCCGGTCGAATTGCTGTTCGTATGAGACATAGCCGGAAACCAGGATAAAAGTGACCAGCCCAACCGACATGGAAATGAGGAGCAGGAGTGTGGGCCGCAGGTTATGCCTAAGCATACGGATGGTCATATGGAAATGATACAGGATATTCATTCTCTCCTTGTTAGTTTGTTTCAGGGATTATCTTCAGGTCTTTGAACCATCCCTCTGAATTGTTGCCGACCCATAGTGCAATCCATCCTTTTTTCCGGGTACTGATTTGATTAATCACCAAAGACGGTTTTGCGGAGTGATTGACGTAAACTTTCACTTCCGGATAGGTAACCTGAATCGTTGCATGAAACCATTCATCTGGTTCGGGCACGGGTGTGATCTTGTTTTCATATTTGCCCGGATATTCGTTTCGTAACTTGTACCAACCATATTTGGGAGAGGAAATGTACTGGACTGAATGCGAATTTCTTTCCGGGCTCTTGAAATTAAAAGGACGGAAGTAAACGGCATCGAACGTACTGTCGTTTACGCCATGAAAAGCCAATCCAACAAAACTTTGTCCCAGAGCATTCTTTCCCTTGATATCGAGTTCGATGGTGCCGTTTTGAAATTCAACGCCTTTCAGAATGAGCAAACCATCTCCCGGTTTCGCATCCATATGCACATTTCCGTTATAGGAAATTCCGCGGTTAAAAGTTGACCACTTCTGGTTATCCTGAACTGTCGATAAATCGGGAACGATAACTTTTGATTGCTGCGCTTCAGCAGAAAATAATGTGCTAAACAGGAGAGCAATCAGCAGAATCAATCTGTTTGTCTTCATGGCTGTTACGTTTTATCAGGTTACGGAATTGATTATTTGGTTATATGCATATTACGGATTAATTGTCAGATTATTCATAGCGTAGCGCCTCAATTGGATTGCGGGTCGCTGCCCGGTACGAATGCCAGCTGACTGTCAGCAAAGCGATAACCAGAGCGAGGAATCCGGCTAAGACAAAAATCCACCAACTTAAGCTGGTCCGATAGGCAAAGTCTTCAAGCCATAAATTCATGGCATACCAGGCGACAGGCGTCGCAATTACAAAAGCTACGGCCACCCATTTGACGAAATCTTTGTTCAGCATGGCCATTACTTCTGATACTTTGGCACCGTTCACTTTACGGATGCCGATTTCTTTAGACCGTTGTTCGGCAGCAAAAGTAGCGAGTCCGAATAGTCCCAGGCACGATATAAAGATTCCAAGGCCTGCGAAATAACGGGACAAGGAAGATACTCGTTGGTCTGAGACATATAGTGCCTGATAGGCTGCATCCATAAATTGGTAATCGAACGGGTATCCGTGATTAAAATCGTCATAAAGCTTCTTAAGCGAGGCAAGAGTCTGTTTTTCTCTCGCGTGGTCAATCCGGACCATCACATTTAATGTTTTGCCCGGGTCCAGCCGAATAATTGCCGGGGAGATCGCACTATGTAGTGATTGGAAATTAAAGTTCTTGACAACACCTATAACTTGTTTTTCCTGACCCCAGAACTGAATTGTCTGGCCAACGGGATGCTTAAGTCCCATTACTTTCACGGCTGCTTCGTTCAGTATTATCTTATTTGCTTCGTCTCCGTATTTATCTGAAAAACTGCGCCCCTGCTTCATTTGAATTTTCATTGTTTCAAGTAAATGATAATCCACAGGAATCGCTTCGAACCGTATATCTGTATTGGGATCTTTTCCTTCCCATCCGACTCCGTACGTTGTTGAAAAACTTCCCAGTAAGTTTCCACCCATTGTGGACGCGTCGATGACTCCCGGTATTTTTCGGACTTCTGCCAGAAAGGCTCCCTGTTTCTGAGCTATATTTCCTTCTTTGCTGAAGAATAAGACATTGTCTTTCTGGTAGCCAAGATTTTTATTCCTGACAAATTCAATTTGTTTATAGGTAACCAACATGACAACAATGAGAATGACCGATATACTAAATTGGAAGACAACAAGTCCTTTGCGGGCCAAAAGCTCGTTGAAAGATTTCGAAGATTCTCCTTTCATAATATTTAAAATATTGAATCCCGACAGATATAACGCGGGATATATACCAGATAACATACCGGTTATCAGACTAAAAATAAAGACTGGCAGGATAAAACCTGCATGAAAATCCAGACTCAGATGTTTTCCGGTAATCTGGTTGAATTGAGGCAAGAATAGGGCGACCAGAACGAATGAAAGGAATAACGCCAGAACTGATATGATAACCGCTTCACCCATGAATTGCAATACCAGTGCTCTTCGTTTGCTGCCCATCACTTTTTTTATACCGACTTCCTTAAATCTACGGGAAGCCTGAGCGGTGGACAGATTCATGAAGTTGATTCCGGCGATGAGCAGAATAAACAGTGCGACGATCAGGAAAAGCCTTATGTACTCTATTCTTCCACCAGATTGTATGCCGTTTTCGTATTTCCCGTGAAGGTATTCGCTGGAATAGCGAACGGCGAACAGGACATCGGTTGAGCCTGCTATTTTGGTTTTCATAAAACCGGCAAGCTTGTGGTTGAGTTGGTCCACATTAGTTCCCTTATGCAAAAGGAGGAATGTAAGCGGTGCATTGTTACCCCATTGAATACCTCGGCCTATTTTTTTCGAAAGTGAAAGCCAGGCTTCGAACGGTAGTACAAAATCGAATTGTGTAGAGGAATTTTTGGGTGTTCCGTTGAAAATACCCGAGACCACAACTTCTTTTTTGAAATTGAGTAATTGCCAGGTAATGGTTCTTCCTATGACATTCTCCGTTGTGTTGAACAAAGCCATGGCGAGTTTTTTCGAAATGACAATTGCATTTTTATCTGCCAGAACCTGTCCAGCATTTCCTTGTACTAAACCGTAGGAGAACATTTTGAAGAAATCTTTTCCCGCAAATTGTCCGGCTGCTTTTATAATATTATCTCCTCCGGTTGAAAGGGCGAAACTTCCAAAAAAAGATGATGGAGTAACGGCGGCAGCCATTTCTACTTCCGGCATTTCTTCTGCCAGGGTTCTGGCTAATAAATCGGGTGTCCATCCTTGAGTTATAATCTGGCCTCCGGATTCTTCGTTCTGCAATACCTGGTAAAGCTGCTGATCGTTTTTATGGAATTTATCAACACTCAACTCATCTTTCACCCACATGGAAATCAAAATAACGCAGGCAAAGGCAACTGAAAGTCCCGCCATGTTGATGAAGAAGGAACCTTTTTGCCTTTTAAAATTTCTAAGTATTAGTCGTATCTGGTATCGTATCATTATTCGCAAATTGAATGTGAGTGATTATATTCTTGTTTTAATATTTTTATTCATAACGCAAAGCTTCGATTGGATTGCGGGTTGCTGCCCGGTACGAATGCCAGCTTACTGTCAGTAGGGCTATAACCAGAGCGAGTAATCCGGCCAAGGCAAAAACCCACCAGCTGAGACTGGTTCGATAAGCAAAATCTTCCAGCCACAAGCTCATGGCGTACCACGCAATGGGAGTAGCAATAACAAAAGCAACTCCTACCCACTTGACAAAATCTTTGTTTAGCATGGCCATCACCTCGGAAACTTTGGCGCCGTTGACTTTACGTATACCGATTTCTTTGGTTCGTCGTTCAGCAGCAAAGATGGCCAGTCCCAGCATACCCATACACGAAATAACGATGGCCAGTAGTGCGAAGATGCTCATGGTTTGTGCCAGCCTTTCTTCCGATTTGTACATGGAATTGAACCAGTCGTCGTAAAACTCATATTTGTACGGATAGCCCGGTAGTACTTTTTGCCAGGTTTTGTGAATGAACTTCATAGTTTCACCAATGTGATTAGCAGACAATCGGATACTAATTGCATTCGGATACCCTTTAGAAGCGAGTATGATAAACGCCGGACCGATAGGTTTGCGCATGGAATTGTAATGGAAATCATTGACGACACCGATGATATCATAACCTCCGTAATTGGTAAAACGCCTGTTATCCAGGTTTTTGAATCCGAAATGTTTGTACCCTGTTTCATTGATGAGACAAACTTTACCAAAATCGTGTGGCTGGGGCGCTCTTCCTTTGATGATGTGCAGTCCCATGGTTTTGATGAATGAGCTGTCGGCGACGATACTGGGAACTGTTTCGTTTTTATATCCCAGGTCCAACCGGATATCTCCCGGAACTCCCTGACTCACACTTGTATATTTGATATAGGGCGACTTTTTCAACTCACTTGCCAGGATGGCTGTTTTGTCCATATCCTGATCCTGAAGCCATGGAATGTCAAGCCGAAGTAGTTGTTCCTGGTTAAAACCGAGGTTCTGATGTTTGACGTATTGAATTTGGCGCCGAACGATTAGTACGGAAACGATCAATATCACCGAAACGGTAAACTGGAACACTGTAAGCGATTGACGCAGGTAATTTTTCTTTCCGG
>ENA-ORXD01000598-ORXD01000598.1-sediment-metagenome-genome-assembly--contig:-NODE-598-length-43066-cov-4.758403_pt1 | contig 43066 bp, 36 predicted proteins | sample MGYA00237862_ERZ511471 | MGnify/ENA metagenome assembly ERZ511471 | reverse complement strand
CGTATTTTCGATGAAAAAGGCGCAATCAGCGCCAAGACTGGCTGCGTATTCCTTAAGCGTATTTGAGGGGATTTTCAGCCCGAAAAAATCGTTCAGCGACTTCAACATAAAAGCGGCATCGGAGGAACCGCCTCCCAGACCGGCACCAAACGGAATGACTTTGTGCAAATGAATGTCCAGTCCCGGTAATGGATATTTGGCCGCCAGCATTCGATACGCTTTCACCACCAGATTATCTTCCGGATTTCCTTCGATTTCAATTCCACTGGCAGTGAATCGTGCTTCCCCCGCCCGGTTTTCAATGAATTCCAAACCGTCACGCAGTTTCAGCGGATAGAAGACCGTCTCCAGTTCGTGATAACCATCATCCCGCTTTCGCAGAATATTAAGTCCGATGTTGATTTTGGCGTTTGGAAATACAATCATAGGTTAGCAAAATAAATCCGGGGAATACACCCCGGATTTATGAGATTATTCTTCCATGTAACTTTCAAGTGGTTCGCAGGTACAAATCAGGTTGCGATCACCATAAGCATCGTCCACCCGACTGACCGGCACCCAGAATTTATTATCGCGTAACCAATCCAATGCATAAGCCGCTTTTTCGCGTGAATAGCTGTGCGTCCAGTCATCACTCATTAACACTTCAGCTGTGTGCGGCGCATTCTTCAGCACGTTGTCGTTGGCATCGGCTTTGCCTTCTTCAATCTCTTTGATTTCAATGAAGATACTGTTCATTGCCTCAATGAAGCGATCCAATTCCTCTTTCGATTCACTTTCTGTCGGTTCCACCATCAGTGTTCCGTGTACCGGGAAAGAGAGCGTAGGAGCATGAAAACCGTAATCCATTAATCGCTTGGCAATATCCGATTCGGTTACGCCGGCCGAAGCTTTCAGGTGACGGCACTCCAAAATCATTTCGTGTGCCACTCTGCCCTTCTCTCCGGTATAGAGAATGCCATAATTGTCTTTCAACAACGAGGCAATGTAATTGGCATTCAAAATAGCCACCCTGGTAGCATCCGTTAAACCATCAGCACCTAACATCTTGATGTATCCGTATGTAATAGGCAGCACCGAAGCACTTCCCCACGGAGCAGCTGAAACGGCATGCAAGCCTACGTGTCCATTATTCATTACCGGGTGCGAGGGCAGAAATTCCACCAAATGTTCGGCCACACCAATAGGACCTACTCCGGGACCACCTCCGCCATGCGGAATGGCAAACGTTTTATGCAGGTTCAGGTGGCAAACATCGGCACCAATCCGTTTGGGATTGGTCAAACCAACCTGCGCGTTCATGTTGGCGCCATCCATGTATACCTGACCACCGTACTGGTGAATGATATCACACATTTCCACAATGGAAGATTCAAACACACCATGAGTTGACGGGTAGGTTACCATGAAGGCTGACAAATTATCTTTGTGCTCTATGGCTTTCGCCCGAAGGGCTTCAAGGTCGATGTTTCCACGTTCGTCACAAGGCACCACAATCACTTTCATACCAGCCATCACAGCACTAGCAGGATTGGTGCCGTGCGCCGATGAAGGGATCAGCACCACATTGCGGTGCCCCTCTCCACGACTTTTGTGGTATTCCCTAATCACCATTAAACCGGTATATTCGCCGGCAGCGCCAGAATTTGGCATTAGAGAAACGTCAGTAAAACCGGTAATTTCAGACAAATCGCGACGCAGTTCTTCCATCATTTCGTGGTACCCCATGGCCTGGTTTTTTGGCACAAACGGGTGAATACCGTTAAACTCGATCCAGCTCAGCGGAATCATTTCGGTAGCTGCATTCAGTTTCATGGTACACGAACCAAGCGAAATCATGGAATGTACCAGTGAAATATCTTTTTTCTCCAGTCGCTTGATGTAACGGGCCATTTCGGTTTCCGAACGATATTTGTTGAAAACATCCTGTTTTAGATACTCCGATTTGCGGCTGTATTTATCGTCAATGATAGAGTTCTCCGGAATCTCCTCAATCACCGGGATTCGTTTGTTCGCTGCTTTCGCAAATACTTCCAAAATCCAGTTAATATCCTCCAGGTTGGTAGTCTCGTCGATACTGAGACCCACTTCGCCGGTTTCGAAATAACGGAAGTTCATCTCCAAATCGAGAGATAGCCATTCGATGTCCTCTTTCTTCACGTGTCGCGGTAGCGAAATACGGATGGTATCGAAGAAATTGGCATTCTCCTGTTTGTAGCCCAGCTTGGTAATTTCGTCAGTCAGCAATACACCAATGCTGTGCGCCCGGTCGGCAATACCCCGGATTCCTTCCGGTCCGTGATAAACAGCATACATTCCAGCCATGGTAGCCAGCAGAGCCTGTGATGTACAGATATTCGATGTGGCCCGCTCGCGTTTAATGTGCTGCTCGCGGGTTTGCAATGCCATACGCAGGGCCAGTTTCCCGGTGGCATCTTTCGTCACACCGATGATGCGGCCCGGCATAAACCGCTTGTATTCTTCTTTGAGGGCAAAAAATGCAGCAGAAGGTCCACCATAACCCATTGGTACTCCGAAACGCTGAGCAGAACCAAAAACTACGTCCGCGCCCCATTCTCCCGGAGGTGTAATGAGCGCCAGTGCCAGAAGGTCGGATGCTACCGAAATTTTACAATCATTGTCATGAAGGCGGTTGGTGAAGTTGCTGTAATCTTCCACTTCGCCCATTAGATTGGGATATTGTACGATGGCACCAAACCAGTTCTCTTCAATCTTGTCACGGGAAAAGTCGCCAACTTTCAGCTCGATTCCGAGCGGTTCGGCTCGTGTTTGTAATACATCGAGTGTTTGCGGCCACACATTTTCATCAACAAAACAAACATTCGCTCCTGCTTTCTGCTTTGCACGGCTACGGGTGGCATACATCAACGACATGGCTTCAGCAGCTGCGGTGGCTTCGTCAAGCAACGAGGCATTCGCCAGCTCCATGGCTGTCATTTCGCAAACCATGGTCTGGAAATTCAGTAACGCTTCCAAACGTCCCTGAGAAACTTCTGCCTGGTAAGGCGTATAGGAAGTGTACCAAACCGGATTTTCGAGAATATTACGCTGAATAACGGCCGGGGTAATGGTGTCGTAATACCCCATACCTATGTAGGTATTGAAAACCTTATTTTTGGCAGCCAGTTTTCTGATTTTTTTGAAGTATGCACGCTCGGTCAAACCATTGGGCAAATTCAGTGGCTTCTCCAAACGAATATTAGAAGGAACCGTCTGATCGATCAGTTCATCCAGTGATTTTACGCCGATTACCCCGAGCATCTCTTTCACGTCGTGCTCACGAGGGCCAATATGGCGGTTGACAAATTTATCGATTGCCATCGCTAATCATTTTAGTTTGTTTATATCCCGACACAATTTTAAGGTCTTCCGCAATAGGAAAACATGATATTTTTCCTTGATCCCAAACCGTTTTACTGAAGGAACGGATTGTTCTTTATCTCATCTCCGATGGTTGTTTCCGGTCCGTGACCTGGAAATACCCTTGTGGCCGAATCAAGAACGAGCAATTTGGATTTTATTCCGTTGATTAACGATTCATGTTGTCCCCCCGGTAAATCGGTACGACCGATGGAACCATAAAAAAGGATATCTCCCGCGATCAACATGTTTTCATCAGCATTGAGAAAAGCTACACCTCCAGGCGAATGACCGGGAACATGAATCACTTTCAGAGTCGTATTTCCAAAAGTGATTTCATCTCCTTCATTGAATAATTTAGCCGGTTTAGGAGGCTGATGCATTGCAATGCCAAACATTCCGCCCTGCTCCTTCGCATTCGAAACTAGCGGAACATCGCCCTCATGCATTTCCACTTCCAAATTCCACTGACGGGAAGCAAAACCGTTTCCAATCACGTGATCAAAATGGCCATGAGTATTCAGCAACCGAACCGGTTTCAACCCCTTTTCTTCAATGAACTCGGTCAGTGCGGTTTCTTCGGCAGGATTAGAGCAGCCTGCATCAATTATGGCACATTCGCCGGATTCATCCCATACCACATAAGTGTTTACTGCTACCGGATTAAATGTAAACTTTCGAATTTCCATCATTGCATACTTGTATTATCCAGATATTCCGCCAACCAGCGGGACAAAAATAAATCCACCTTTATCTTCTGTTCGGTATTCACTCTCCGACACCCTGATAATTAACTTCATCTCCTGCCGGTGCTGCGTACCTACCGGAATAACCAAACGTCCACCGACCTTCAATTGTTCCAGCAAGGCTTCCGGAATGTAAGGTGCTCCTGCCGTGACAATTATCTTATCAAATGGCCCGTAAGTCGGTAATCCGGCATAACCATCTCCATAAAAAAACATCGGTTGATAACCTATAGATGGCAATAATTCACGTGCCTTATCGTAAAGTTCACGCTGTCGTTCGATGGTAAAAACGGTGGCTCCCATTTCACAAAGTACGGCTGCCTGGTATCCTGAGCCGGTCCCCACTTCCAGCACCTTATCAAATTTCTTCACCTCGAGTAACTGAGTTTGAAAAGCAACAGTGTACGGTTGAGAAATGGTTTGTCCTTTGCCGATGGGAAATGCTTTATCCCGGTAGGCAAACTGCACAAAACTACTGTCCATAAACAGGTGTCTGGGAACGTTTCCAATGGCTTCCAATACGTTCACGTCAGTTATTCCCTTCTCCTGAATTTCGCTGACCAGTTTCCGGCGCAGGCCACGATGTCGGTAATTATCTTCCAAAGGCAGGTTCGTTTATCAATTCTGCCACAAAAATACCTTTCCATTGTGGGTTTTTCAACAAAATTGGTTGATAAATAAGCCTGCAGGGGGATTCTTCTTTATCATTAGCCTGCGTACATTTGTTTATATGCTGAAACCCGGAATTATTTTGCCACCTCATCCGCAGAAAGACCTTCTCGGACAATTGTCTGACAAAGGGCAATTACATTGGTATGTTTCTGATAATCATAAAACGCCAAATTTATCCACATCAGCACATGTCAGCATTTATGAAAGCAGTATCATTCCGCTTATTTCGGATGTTCTGTTTGTTCTCAATCCTGAATTCTGCCAGTTCGAATATCTGACATCCGCGATTCGGAATTCCTGCCATCTTTTTATCGACACTATCGACAAGCTAACCGAAAGACATCAAAAACTATTAATCGAACTGGCTCATGAAGCGGGCACACAGATTGCCGTCAGGGCGGATCGGCTGTACACTCCGCTGGCTGAGAATCTGACTCAACACAATAAGCATCCGCGTATTGTAAAAGGCGAGCATGCCTCTTCGGGATTTCAAGGAGAACTATTCTCAAATATCACCGATTTTATCCGGATTCTTCTGAAAATTAATCAGTCAGAAATAACTGAGACGACAGTAGCTGGTGGCAATTTTTTATCCACCAAAACTGATTTTATCGATGTCCATCTCAACTTTGCTGACGGGATGGTAGCTTCGCTGGCTTTCAGCGGCCTGCCTTCAAATGATTCCTCGCTGCTCAATATTTACAGGACTGGAAGTGTCATGAGAGCAGATTTTCTCACACATAAATTGACTCTTGAGCCGAAAAATCAAACCCTGACTTTTAATGAAACCGATTCCTGTGAAAATCTAATCCGACAGATGAACGGATTTCTACAGAGCATTGAAACCAAGGAATTTTCTGTTCACACGTTAGAAGAGGAACGAGAGGTATTTCAGCTGGTAAACCGCATAAAAGAGCAACTCAAGGTAAAATCCATTTCCATCTAACCAAATTTTATATTCATTTGCATAAGTTTTTTTAAATCCGGGCGTTTTGTAAATTAACCGACCCAATATCAACCGGAACCATTAAATCCTAACCTCATCAGTAAAATGAAAAGGAGAACTTTCCTTATCAGTTATATTGCTTCAGATTATTTAGCCGCATTGTGTGCCTGGATATTATTCTATCTGTATCGGAAACATTATGCAGAAGCACTGATTTTCGGACATCACCACACCATCGAATTTACGCATCAATTTTATTTCGGCATCATTCTCATTCCCTTATTCTGGCTTAGTCTGTACTCGATATCAGGATTTTACAATGATGTCCTTCGCAAATCAAGGTTGCTGGAATTGGGCCAAACCATCTTCTCTGCCGTGTTGGGCTCACTCTTTATCTTTTTCATGTTTCTACTCGACGACTATATTCCTGATTATACATTTTATTACAAACATTTATTGGCGTTGCTCACCATCCAATTTGTGTTAACGTATGTCCCAAGGCTGTTCATTTCAACCATCATGGTGCACCAATTCAAAAAGGGGCGAATCGGATTTCCCACACTTATTATCGGGACGAATGAAATGGCCCTTCGCATAACCAATGAGTTGGAAAATCAACATGTTCCTACCGGGAATAAACTGGTTGGTTATATTTCTCCGGACGAAAACATACTTGATGCATCCGTTCCATCTCAACATATTTTAGGCAGACTCGATAACATTCAGCAAATCATCCAACAATTTCGGGTTGAAGAGGTGATTATTGCCACTGAATCATCCGACCACAAACGACTAAATAATATTATTAACCATCTGGCAGGACGGAAAATCATCATTAGAGGCATCCCTGACATATACGACATACTTTCCGGTGCCGTTAAAATGACCACCGTCTATTCAAGTCCGCTGATTCAAATCTCGAATGGAATTATGCCGGCATGGCAGATGAACATTAAGCGGTTACTCGATATATTCATCGCATCCGCAGGACTGATTATTTTATCTCCCTTATACTTCGCATGTATGGTTGGCGTGCGACTTTCATCACCAGGTCCGGTTCTGTACAAGCAGGAACGAATGGGTCGTTATGGAAAACCATTCACCATCCTAAAATTCAGAAGCATGTACAATGATGCCGAAAAAAACGGCCCGGATTTGTCCAGTAAAAACGATCTCCGGATTACTCCTTTCGGCCGGTTTCTACGGAAATCGCACTTCGATGAAATCCCCCAATTCATTAATGTATTAAAGGGTGAAATGGCCGTCGTCGGGCCAAGACCCGAAAGGGCTTTTTATATTGACCAGATAGAAAAAACAGCACCGCACTACAGGCATTTGCTCCGGATACGCCCGGGTATTACAAGTTGGGGCCAGGTTAAATATGGGTATGCAGAGAATGTTACCCAAATGATTGAACGATTGCAATACGACTTGATTTATCTTCGGAACATGAGCTTATATGTTGATTTTAAAATCATCATTTATACGATTATCAATATCATGGAAGGCCGCGGCAGATGAAAAATAATCATTCTTTCAAGGCAAATTTCTGAATCGGATGGTAAAGCGGTCCGGCAGGTCTAAGAATACTTTCGTAGAAAACGACTTCATTAACCATCATTCGCTGGAAAGTTACCTCACGATAGGCTTCCAGTTGCGTTGTTAACTTACCGGCTTCTTTTAACCATTTAATCCGCCCTAAAGTCAGATGTGGGCGGAAAGCACGCTCATCATCATCAAAACCAGCTCTCCTAACCATTTCCTTCGTCTGCCCGGCGAGATTGGATAACGCATCATTGGCCTTAAAGCCAACCCACAGCACTTTTGGATTTGAGCCGGACCCAAACTTACCTAATCCTTTCAATTCTAACTGAAAAGATTCCAGGTTACCAAAAATTCCCTGAGATTCCCTTAAAATATATTTGATTTGTGCCGGAGTAGTATTTCCAAGAAAACACAAAGTCAGATGTAGTGTAGCTGGATTAACCCAGTTTATAGTGCTGCCATGCAAAGATTTCCTGATTTCACTGAATAATTGCAAAAGGTTCCTGTCAGGCCGGATGTGTATGGCTATGAAAGTACGTTTGGTCATATGGTACCTTGATTGATTTGCTGTACGATATTTTCAATCATCCAGTCTTCACCGTAAGGATTGTACCGTACTCTCAGGTCATTTCCAAACAAGCGGGCAACAGTTTGCCAGAAAAAAGCAGTAAAACCACCCCTGAATTCCTTGATGATTTCATACGAGGAATGACCGGTTTCCCGATCAATCAATTTCATCAATACCTTCCCTTCCGATATCTTCATGTGCTTTATTTCATCTCCGTACTCATTCATCAAATCTTCCTGAACCTGCTTGATGTACTTCTTTCTTTGTCTATCAGTCTTCAAAGTCAAATAGACCTTGTTGTATTGTTCAAGTTTTTTGGCCGCGAGTTTGGCCATCGGGTATACCTTCTTAACAATTTGCACCAGTCTCGTATATTGACGTTGCTGCCTTCGGTAATATCGTCTGCTGTGTGGCTCAACGCGAATAGGTTCAAGCATAACGTGGGGGATTGAATCAACTCTTCCCGCAAGTGAATCGGGTAGCTCAGGAGGTACAAGCACCACCTGACTATGACCTGATACTGCAATCAACAGAAACACTAATATGGACAACCACCTTTTCAATTTCACCTCCTTCTTCACCTTATAAAAATAACAATCGACACAAGAAAAAGATACAATTTAAGACATTGCTAAACATGTTTCCAGCAAAATTCAGTCCACTCATATTTGACTATATTTGCCTCACACAAATACATATGAAGCTACGCTATTATTATAAAAACACATGAAAAAGTTTAATGTAAATGTCAACTCGGAGATCGGTCAATTAGAGGGAGTTATTTTGCATACTCCCGGGCAGGAGGTTGAAAATATGACTCCGCAAAACGCCGAGCGCGCCCTTTACAGTGACATTCTTAATCTATCAGTTGCCAGACAAGAATATGCTCAGTTAAAAGGTGTTTTAGAAAAGGTCGCTACAACCTTCGAAGTGAAAACACTGCTGACACAAACACTCCAGAATTCACATGCGAAGGAGCTCATTATTAATAGGATTTGTGAACGGGAAGATGCATTCTGCGAAATATCTGCCTTGCATGATCTTCCGGAAGAAGAATTGGCACGACAGCTTATCGAAGGCTCCATTTTAAAGCGTGATAACCTCACAAAATTCCTGAGCAAGGAGCGTTTTGCCCTTCGCCCTCTTCACAACTTTTTATTTACACGTGACGCTTCCATGACTGTTTATAATGAGGTTTTGATTGGGAAAATGGCTAGTCCTGTTCGTGATCGCGAGGCGTTAATTATGGAAGCGATTTTCAAAGATCACCCTGTTTTTGGCGTGAAAACCATCAATCCAATGGTCCCAATCAAGAACATTCCGTCCAGCCCGTTAGCTAGTATTGAAGGTGGTGACGTAGAAATAGCACGTGAGGACGTCATCCTGATTGGAACAGGTGTGCGTACAACATCTCAAGGTATTGATTACCTCATCGAATCAATTAAGGAAAAGAAGACATCGACAAAGCATATCATCGTACAGGAATTGCCACATACCCCAGAGTCCTTTATCCACCTGGACATGACCTTCACCTTCCTAAACAAGGACGAAGTGATGGTATATGCACCACTTATTTTGGCCAATAATAAATATCAAACCATCCACATTACCATTGATAATGGTGACGTAACTGATATCAAACTACATGAAAACCTGTTGCAGGCATTAAAATCAGTTGGGATGGATATGAAACCCATCCAGTGTGGCGGTACCAAAGATGACTGGACTATGGAGCGTGAACAATGGCACAGTGGTGCTAATTTCTTCTCTATTGCTCCTGGAAAGGTGATTGGTTATGAACGAAACAATTATACCATTGAGGAAATGAGCAAAAATGGTTATGATATCATTAAGGCTCAGGATATAATTGATAATAAGGCTGATATTAACTCTTCTGAAAAAACTGTTATTACCATCGCAGGTTCCGAATTAAGTCGTGGTGGTGGTGGCGCCCGCTGTATGACCATGCCAATTGGCAGAAAAAAGGTAGATTGGTAGATGACAAAGAAACTGAAGAACAATGAATTGGGGAGATTATCTGTCGATGAATTCAAAGAGGCCGATAAACTACCGATAACTGTCGTTTTAGACAATATCAGAAGCGGAAACAATGTAGGTTCTGTGTTCCGTACATCCGATGCTTTACGGATTGAAAAGGTAGTTCTGTGCGGAATTACGGCAACCCCTCCCAATAAGGAAATTCATAAAACCGCTATTGGTGCTGAGAAATCAATTGAATGGGAATACATTAAAAACACGGAGGATGCAGTCCATAAACTAAAGCTGGAAGGATACAAAATAGTGGGAATCGAGCAGGTAGAAAATAGTACTTTACTTCCTGATTTTACGGCAGATAGAAATGACAAAATTGCCTTGATCTTTGGAAATGAAGTGAAAGGAGTTCAGCAAAAAATCATCGACCTGTGTGACGAAAACGTAGAAATCCCACAATACGGAACCAAACACTCATTCAATATTTCAGTGAGTGCGGGTATCGTATTATGGGATATCTGCAATAAAATGCGTCGGTAAAATACCAGACAACATCAACAATCTTAAAGTGGATCATTGTGTAACACGATCATCTGCTTTTTTCTTTTGAAAGAAATAAAGGTTTTTACCAGAATAGATTGTAAAATGCAGATACAGGAATTCTATTCCGAAGCAGTTTTCACTGCTCCGGAATAGGTCCTGAAAATATTTTCAGCTAAGTCTTACTCTACGATTGACTTGAATTGTTCGTCGTTGAAGTACTTCGCGAATTCGAGATCAACCTTGGCAATATCCTTGTACTTGGCATCTTTGTTAACGGCAGCCTGAAGGCTATCGTACAACAGAGTTGTCTTAGCAGTACGTGCACCGATGATGGCTTTCAGGTAATCGCCCAGTGCAGATTCTTGTTTCAGATTGTTCAATGTACGCAGTGCTCCGTTGTTGTCATCAGTAAGCATCTGAGCAAGAGCCTTGTTGACACAAGTTCCGTCACCGAAGTATTTAACCGCTGCATCGTAATCTCCTTTCAAGATACTAACAGTACCCAGGTTGTAGTTCACTTCCTGTCCGGCACCACTAGCTGCACTGAAAAGTTCCTGTGCTTTGTCAAGATTACCTTCAACCAGTGCTACACCTCCGAGGTTATTCTGTACGATCGGGTTTTTCGGATCCAGTTGATCTGCTTTATCGAAGTTGGCTTTTGCGTCATCAACATTACCTTGTTGCATTTCAACCATGCCCAAGTCGTTGAAACCGCGCCAGTCTTCAGGGAACTGACGAGTGAAGCTCGTGTAAATTGCTTTTTGCTTGTTCAGGTCTTCGGTGAGTGATGCAGCATAAAGCAATTCTGCCTGGTTGAGTTTGGAAGGATCGGTATCGGCGAGATTTGCAATCTCTTCATCTGTTTTACCAATCAAATCAACACTGGCAATAATTTTTGAACGACGCAGTTTCGGAAGAATGTTCTCTGCAATTTCTTTAAACGGGCCAGTCAGATTTTTAATCTCACGCTCGCGAACTTCCGGATCCTGATACATTGAAAGCACACGCAAAATCAATTCCTTATCCTGGATATTGGATTTCTCCATCAGTTCTTTAAAACCTTCCCAGTCTTCAGGAGTGTATTTTCCGGTAACCTGCGTTTCAACTTTATCTTTCTTCAGTTTTTTGTCCAAAACCTTAGTTGCAGAACCTTCACGTTTTTCTGCTAACTGAGTATTGAATTTTTCAGGTCCGTCAGGAGAAGCATACGCTGATATAGCAACACCTTTCAGATCTTTACGCTCAGCTTCGAATGCATCTTTAATATAAGCATTCAATTTCTCCATATCCTCTTTCTTCAGCTGAGAACCACGGACATAAGAACTGTTGATGAGGTACATCAAATCGGCCTTGTACTCATCCGGTACAACGCGTTGAAATTTATCAATTGACGGGTCATAAACACCAGTCGTGTTCTTTGCCTTCTGAATACCAACGATTGATGCAGGTTTATCGTTTACCAGAGTAGAGGTTGCGATTACACCATCAGCAATCTTAATTGGATCAAAATCCAGCGTTTGTGTACCCTGAGATGCAGTAATGCGGACAACCAAATCAGATTTACGCATACCATCTACATAAGGCACAGTTCCTTTATATGAGAAAGTTCCACCGTTGGCATAGCTAATTACTTTATTATTAGCTTCTACTTTTTCACCTTGCAGTTTGTAAGGTGCATAAGCTTTTTCTCCACCTTCATAAGTCAGAACCGGAGTAGCCGTAATGGTAGCTTTCTTATTAAAGTACTTTTCAGGAATTTTACCCTGAATCTCAACATCAACATTACCACCCTTAGCAACAAGCACTTCAGGAGTTACGCTGTAGTTGATCTTTTCGGCATTCTTCTTCATTTTCTGCAGACTGGCACAGCTTGACAGCATCATCGCGCCAACGAAGAACACAGCAACAGCCTTAAAATTGATTTTCTTCATGATGAACCTTTATTAATTTTCAAAACCAATTGTTCGACACTTTTCACAAAAGTAAAATCTTTTGTTAATTAAGAAAAGCTTTAGAACGATTTTTTATTATTGAATCTAATTATAATATCACTCTGTTTACCCCTAAATTATAGGTCTTATGAAAAATAACATCGATAAGTTTTTCATAATCTTCCTGGTTTTCTACGAAATCAATATTTCGTGTATCGATAATAACAATCGGGAAGTCATTTTGCTGACGAAAAAAGCGAAAATATCCTTCACTGATTTTCTTGAGATATTTTTCATCAATTTCCTGCTCATATTCCCGTCCTCTTTTCCTGATATTTTCAATCAGACGATTCTCAGGAAGATGAAGATAGACATATAAGTCGGGTTTGGGGTGCTTATCATATATGATTTCAAAGAACTTACGATATAACTGATACTCATCTTCCGCAAGTGTATTTTGAGCAAAAATCAGCGATTTCATAAAAAAGTAATCGGCAACCGTCAACCGGTGAAAAAGATCGCGATCCGACAACTCTCGTTTCAACTGATTGTACCGCTCGGCCAAGAAGGATAACTCAAGCGGAAAAGAGAACCGCTCCGGATCTTTATAGAATTTCGGTAAAAACGGATTATCAGCAAACTTTTCAAGTATCAGTTTAGCCTGAAAATCCTGACTTATCCGATTTGATAACGAGGTCTTTCCGGACCCGATATTACCTTCTATGACCAAAAAACTTATATCCATACAAACCCGGGGTAAAAATTCCGGGAAAGATATCCAATAATTCGCGAAGGGTCAATTAAATTTTGGCTCAACCCCCATTTCATAAAACACAAATGACCAGATATCGGCATATTCGTCTATTATCTTTGACGTTGGTTTTCCACCACCATGTCCGGCTTTCGTTTCAATGCGCACCAACGTAGGATTTTTGCCATCGTTATACTCTTGCATCCGGGCCATATACTTAAAAGTATGCGCCGGGACAACCCTGTCATCGTGATCCGCGGTTAGCGCAAGTATCGCCGGATAGTGTCCACCCTTTTTAATATTATGGTATGGCGAATAACCATACAGGTAATTAAACATCTCCTCACTATCGCTACTTGTGCCATAATCCCCGGCCCATGACCAACCAATGGTGAATTTATTATAACGGAGCATGTCCATAACACCTACCTGCGGGATAGCCACCCGAAACAAATCGGGGCGTTGATTGACTACAGCTCCAACAAGTAAACCACCGTTCGATCCTCCCATTAATGCCAGATGATTGGTATCGGTATATTTTTTCTCAACCAGATATTCTGCAGCTGAGATGCAATCATCAAATACATTTTGTTTATGGAGTTTAGTGCCAGCATCATGCCATGCCTCACCGTATTCACCACCTCCACGCAAATTAGCAACGGCGTATACCCCACCCTGCTCGAGGAAGACCATGCGCGCCGGAGAAAAATAGGGAGTAAGGCTGATGTTGAAACCACCATATCCATATAACAGAGCTGGATTCGTTCCATCCAGTTTGGTTCCTTTCTTCATGAAAATGAACATAGGAACCTTGGTTCCGTCTTTGCTGGCATAAAAAACCTGCGTGGTTTCAAAATCGTCGGGATTGAATTTCAGCTCTGGTTGCCTGAATATTTTTGATTGACCTGTAGCCACATCATATTGATAAATCGTGTTAGGCATGGTCCATGATTCGAACGTATAAAAGGCTTTGTTATCATCTTTTTCTCCAATCAGAACCGACGCGCTTCCCATTTCAGGCAACTCAATATTTCCTGTTAGTTTACCATCAGGTTGAAAGAGTTGCAAAACAGTATGTGCATCTTTCATATAGGAGGCGCAGATTTTGCCGCCTACAACCGACGCATTGCTTAGTACATTTTTCTCTTCCGGAATTGTTTCATTCCAGTTGGCTTCTTCCGGATGCACCGGATCAATGCTAATTAACCGGTAACGCGGTGCTTTGTAATTAGTGAGAACCAACAATCGTCCGTCAATATCATCGATCACCTGGAACTCCTTGTCAAACGCTTTATAAACAGGTCTCCATTCAGTTTTAGTGCCATTGAGCCTGACATAAAGCGAATTACCAATAGAAGCTTCGTACTCGGTTAAATACTGGATTTTTTCATCGCGGGTAACACCAATATCAGACAATCGCTTAGGGTGCTCCGGTGTATCATACACCATCTTGTCATCACTTTGTTCTGTTCCAATCTTGTGATAATACACTTTATGGTATTCATTTGACTGGCTTAATGCCTCTCCTTGGGCTGGCTCAGAATAACGGGAATAGAAGAATCCGTCACCATCCCATCCGATACCGGAGAACTTAATCCATTGAAGGTGATCAGATAGTTTCGCCCCGGTATTAATATCCATAACATATCCTTCGTTCCAGTCAGAACCTGAACGAGCCACAAAATAGGCCAAATATTTGCCATCGTTAGAAACTCTGGCAGCGCTCAGAGCTACCGTGCCATCATCTGAAAGTTTGTTTGGGTCGAGCAAAACTCGCGGTTCCGAATCCAGATTATCCTGAACGTAAAGGACACTTTGGTTTTGCAGACCGTCATTCTTATAATAGAAATACTTTCCTGCCCGCCTGAACGGTGCCGAATATTTTGGATAGTTCCAAAGATTAGTCAACTCTTTCCTGATGCTATCCCGGTAGGGAATTTTCGACAGAAACGTGTTGGTAACTTTGTTCTCGGCCTTCACCCAATCAGCCGTTTCAGCTGAATTATCATCTTCAAGCCAACGATACGGATCGTTGACTTTATGCCCGAAGTAATCATCAACTACATTGTCTTTATGCGCCACAGGATATTTGATTTTCTGATTGTTGGAACAGGCTGCTGCAAAAAACATCAACCCAGCGAGTAGTATTCTCCCTTTCACAAGTTTTGTTTTAAGGTTAATTATTAAACATATATAGTCTGTCTGGTAAATTCTATAACACAAAAAGGAAGTAAAGGTTTAATTTATCGCCACTTGCAGCAATTTCGAGAAACCATTACATCTATAAAATGCAATAATACTCAGAGTAGCTTTTTCTTCGCGCGCTGCTCATTATCTTTACGACCACCCAACACATAACCAATCAATAATCCAACAACGGTACCGCCGATAATAAATCCCCATTTCTGTCCGTGAAACAGCACCAGGTCAATAAGGGCACCTACGAGCGCACCGGCAGGCATGCCCAGTGCGGACCACCGATAAGTGTAGTAATAAGGCGGCAGGAATCCGTGTTCCTCGGACATGTGTGAGGCCAGTGATGAAAGTGCCCGATCAAATTTTCGTCTTCTTTTCCCAGGATGCTTTACCGCATCATTCATCGCCCCGACGGTTTCCTGCACTTCCGAATGTATTTTCCGGCATACGGGACACTCATTGGCGAAATTATCCAACCGCTGAATGTTGCGCCAAAATTCCTCCAAGCGGTAAAATCGTATGTCTTTTTCTGAAATCCCCTTCAGGTTTTCACGAAAAAGTTCCTCTGTCTCATTCAGCCAAGCTGTCTCTTTATCTTCCATTTCTCAAAAAAGATTGATTAAAGATAGAAAATCTGGTACATATAAAAAAAGCCCGGTCACCCGGGCTTAGTTAAATATTATTTTGTACAAATTATCGGTTGTCGTTACGCGGTGGACGACGATCTCCACGGTTCCGGTCGTTACGTCCGCGATCACTTCTTTCGCCTCTTTCTCCACGTTCATCCTCATTTCCGGTACGCTCAGGACGTGGCAGCAACGCTTTTCTGGAAAGTTTCAATTTACCGGTCCGTTGATCAACTTCCAGCAACTTCACTTCAACTTCCTCTCCTTCCTTCAACACGTCGGCAGGATTTTCAATCCGTTTCCAGTCAAACTCCGAAACGTGAAGCAAACCTTCCTTACCTGGCATGATTTCAACAAACGCTCCAAACGAAACGATAGATTTTACTTTACCTTTATAAATCTCACCAACTTCGGGTACAGCAACAATCGCGCGAACACGCTGCAGTGCTGCCTCGATAGAATCACGATCAGGTGCGCTGATTTCAACATAACCCAAATCGTTCTTCTCTTCAATAGCAATGGTAGACTTGGTATCTTCCTGAATTTGCTGAATGATTTTTCCCCCAGGACCAATAACCGGACCAATCATCTCTTTCGGGATGGTGATGGTAACGATTCTCGGGACGTTTGGTTTATAATCTTCACGCGGTTCATCAATTACTTCGAGAATTTTTCCAAGAATATGCTCACGGCCTTCTTTCGCCTGCTGCAATGCCTGTGACAAAACCTCGTAGGAAAGACCATCCACTTTTATATCCATTTGGGTTGCAGTAATCCCTTTTTCAGTTCCGGTTACCTTGAAGTCCATATCGCCCAAATGATCTTCGTCACCCAGAATATCGGAAAGAACAGCAAATTTATCAGAACCTTTATCGGTAATCAATCCCATCGCAATTCCTGAAACAGGACGTTTCATATGTACACCTGCATCCAACATGGCCATTGTACCAGCACAAACGGTTGCCATGGAAGAAGAACCGTTCGATTCCAGAATATCCGATACAATACGCAAAATGTATGGAAAACCTTCAGGAATCATTCCTTTCAATGCACGATGAGCCAGGTTACCATGACCAATCTCGCGACGAGAAACACCACGTGGAGTTTTCGCCTCTCCTACAGAGAAGGGTGGAAAATTGTAATGCAACAGGAAGCGCTCACGTCCCTGAACGGTGACGTTATCGATGATCTTCTCATCCATTTTGGTTCCCAGTGTCAAACTGGTCAGCGACTGAGTTTCACCCCGGGTGAAAATAGCGGAACCATGTGATCCCGGTAAGTAGTCAACTTCACCCCAAATAGGACGAATCTCATTTGTTTTCCGGCCATCCAAACGAATTTGCTCATCCAGAATCATCCGACGCACTGCCTCTTTTTCTACATCGTGAAAATAACGGCCAATCAGAGAAAGTGAAATTTCATCTTCCTCTTTTCCTTCACTGTATTTTTCAATGAACTCTTCTTTAACCTTGGCGAAGGCCTCGTAGCGTTCTTGCTTATTTTTTATGATAGAACGAGCAACGTCATATGCTTTCTGGTAAGTCTCATTCTTTACCAGTTCACGTAACTCTTCGTCGTTGTTTTCGTGTGAATATTCACGTTTAACTACACCAAGTTCAGCTGCTAATTCTTCCTGAACTTTACAGTGTTGTTTAATGGCTTCATGCGCAAATTTGATAGCTTCCAGCATTTCTTCTTCCGAAACCTCATCCATCTCGCCTTCAACCATCATGATATTGTCATAAGATGCCCCCACCATAATATCAATATCTGCTTCTTCCAGTTGTGCGGGAGATGGATTGATGATCAATTTTCCATCTACGCGAGCAACACGAACCTCTGAAATAGGACATTCGAAAGGCACATCAGAAACAGCGATGGCAGCCGATGCAGCCAGTCCGGCCAAACAGTCCGGCATCTCATCTTTCCCTGTTGAAATCAAGGAAATCATCATAGCTGTTTCGGCATGGTAATCATCCGGAAAGAGCGGACGCAGTGCACGGTCAACCAGACGGGCAACCAAAATTTCCTCATCTGAAGGGCGTCCTTCCCGTTTCAGGAAACCACCGGGAAATCGGCCAGCAGCAGAAAATTTCTCACGGTAGTCAACCGATAGGGGCATGAAATCAACGTCTTCCTTAGCTTCCTTTGCCGAAACAACTGTTGCTAACAACATTGTATCACCCATTTTAACGACAACCGATCCGTCTGCTTGTTTTGCTAATTTTCCGGTTTCGATGGTGATGGACCTTCCATCACCCAGATCGATTGTTTTTTCAATAGCTTTATACATAATCTCTTCTTCAAACAATTAATAAGTTTAAAAACAAATGGGTGGGGCTTTTTAAAAATACCAAAAAAGGCAATTCGAAAATTGCCTTTCAAGGTCGTTCGTTTATCTACGAAGATTAAGTTCTTTCAGAATCGCACGATAACGCTCAATATCTTTTCTTTTCAGATAATCGAGTAATGAACGGCGTTTACCTACCAAACGAATCAGTGCACGCTGTGTACTGTAATCTTTGCGGTTCTTTTTCAGGTGTTCAGTCAGGTGACTGATGCGATATGAGAATAACGCAATCTGACCTTCAGTTGAACCTGTGTTGGTAACACTTTTGCCGTGCTTTTCAAAAATCTCTTGTTTCTTTTCTGATGTTAAATACATTTTCTATAGATAAAAGTGTGATACAATCATTACACCGCAGTATTCGCGTTCGATAACAACAGTGTAACATTATTTGCAAAAATCAGCCCCAAAAATAAAGAAAATTATTGAAAACCTGTAATCTTTATTTGCTAATATTTCAATTAAACCGTTTGACTAACAACCGCTAAAGCCAATCCGGTTCTTGCTCCAGAAATTCCTGTAATTTAATCACCTGACCATGCGACCCAAGGACGAATAATTTGTCTCCCCGGTTCAACACATGCCCTGGTCCAGGATTGAATACATATTTTCCTTCAAAATTCTTTAATCCCACAATGGTAGCACCGGTAATATTCCCCATCCGTAAATCGCTAATGGTTTTTCCTTCATATGCTTCAGCCATCCGACTGCAGGAAACTTCGGTAAGACTTACCGATTTATTTCGTTGTAACAAAACATACTCAACAAACTCCACCACATCGGGTTGAGTTACCAACCGAGCCATGCGCTGACCTCCCATACGCTCGGGCATAATTACGTTGGTTGCTCCGGCCCTGCGTAGTTTCATATCAGAACCAATCTCAGATGCCCGGCTGATGATGAGCAGATTGGGATTCATGCTTCGGGCGGTTAACACTACAAAGACATTATCAGCATCGTTTGGTGTGGTAGCAATTAATGCCCTGGCATGATCGATCCTGGCTAATCGCAAATCGTCTTCATGGGTAGCATCGCCCCGAACATATAAAAGATTGGGATCCTCCCGAATGCGTTCGATGACATTGTCACGCTTTTCAATAATAACAAAATGTTGATTATGATCCATAAGCTCCAGCGCCGCCTGTTCACCATTCCGGCCAAAGCCACAGATAATCACATGATCGGTTAGTTTTTCAATCTTTTTGTTCACACGATTCGTCTTTAAATAATTAATGAACTCACCATCCAGAAAAAAACGTACCAGACTGGAACCAACATAGGCTATATTACCCAGCGAGAAGATAATCAAAATGGAAACGAATATCTTACCTGCCGGTGATAAAGGTTTCACGACCTCGAAACCTACCGTCGAAACAGAAATTATGGTCATGTAAAAAGCATCAATAAAATCAAGGCCTTCGATGCTCATAAATCCTAAAACGCCAAAAATGATCAGCGTCAGCATAAGGACAATCCCGATGCGTAATGTTCTATATGTTTGTTCCTCAAAGAGGTTCATGTAATATTATTTTATGCCCGATACCGCAATTCAAACACCGCTTTAGCTCACAATACCGGCTCTTTAAATGAAGTAATGACTGAGACTCCAACGCGTTGACAGCATCAATTCCGGCAGCATTCCATTTTCGTATGACCATATTGTCTTCAGGCGGTAAATCTTCCAGCAATTGCAATGCCCTGTCTTTCAAATATAGTTTATTTTGGTGATCTCCATACAGGAAATAAAACGGAACAACCACATTAATCACTAACAACCGAAAAGATTGTTCACCCAGTTTTTTCGACCGGGAAGGAGATTCGCGATTAAAGTGATAATGCGTATCCCAGTATGGCGATGCATCCACCTGAAACCAGGTTCGTATCTGTTCGATATTTTTTGCTTCGAGCAATTTTCCAAGCAATCCCTGTGAATGATAGACTAATCGTGCAAACTGTGCCAAACGTATTGTCGGGAAGTTTACAGGTCTCATCCGCATGAATTTCCATAAATGACCAGCGATGGGGTTCAACGAATATTTTCCGGCTAAAAACCGATATTCTTTGCGCAACGACAAGTAATACTCATCCGCGAAAAGTTCCTCACCTAAAAGTCCGGCCTGTCCAAACAATAGCGCTTCAGTTTGATGAAGCGAATCGTGGTGGTGAGCCAGAATCTTTTGTGGTAACGAGCGGGCGACCATCTCAAACGGTTGTGCATTCTCCCTGAATCCAAAGCCACGGGCCAACATCCGGTAGAAAGTTTCCCCCCAGTCACCTTTCGTATCCTGAAGAACTTCCTCCACCTGACCTGATTTTTCTTTTAATCGCTCTATCATTATGCTGTTCAGAAAGAACTTCACCCGGAAAGGATCAATTCGGAATAAACGTGAAGCACAGGCTACCCAATCCTTACTTTCGATCAATCTGTGATAATTCTCTGCGATGCTTTCGGGCCAACAAAGAACTAATGTCGGCAATAGCGCCTCCCCGGCAGTTTTGACTGGTTCATCACATTCTGCAACTACATGCAATATTACATTGTTATAAGCTTTATCACTTTGATGACCATGACGCACCCAATCGGAAGACTTCCAATGAATTTCAACACTACCTACCCATAATGTATCATCTATACGAATACGTGCTTCTGAGAAATCGGGACCCGCATGCAGATTATGAATTCCAGGCTGCAGAATCTCAACCTTTTCTCCAGCAACAGTTTTAAGTTGGTTAGTCTGATAGAGACGGTGTTTCCAAATAAAGTGAAGAAACTCTTCTTTCATGTGGTTGGTGGATAATCTTCCTGAATTTACAAAATTCCTTCAGTATTACCCAAATGTAGAGGTAATCAGAGTTTATACTTTCTGATTTTATTATAGAGTGTCTGACGGGTTATGCCAAGTTGCGTGGCAGCAGCACTGTGGTTCATTTTATGACGTTCCAGCGCTTTTTTAATCATCGATTTTTCCATCTCCTCAATGGTGTCGGGAATCTTGAACAACTGCGATTGTGCCGCTGACCTGAACATGAAATCCTCGGGGCGCAACACCTCTTTATCACATAAAATAACAGCCTTTTCGATGGTAAGTTTTAACTCCGAAATATTTCCAGGCCATGTATTTAACTTCAGTTCCTCGAGTGTTCTGGCACTCATCCGAACAGGCCCCTTGTTGTATTTGGCACTAAATTGCTCTATGAAAAAGTTTGCCAAAGCTTCAATATCTTCCACCCGATGCCTTAGTGCAGGAATTTCAACAGCACGCGATGAAAGCCGGCGAAATAATTCTTCGTGAAACATCCCTTGCGAAACAAGGTATTTCAAATCTTCAGCAGTACCTAAAAGTAATTTTACATTTACCGGAACAGCCCTGACAGCCCCAACCGGCTCAACCGTTCCCCGCTCCATAAAACGCAAAATCTGCTCCTGGATAGTAATTGGCAACCGCGATACTTCGGGGATATAAAGTGTACCGCCTTCAGCAATCTGAAATTTACCTGGTAAGTCGGGATCTGCGGTAGGATAGTTTCGTTTTTTCACTCCGAATAAATATCCACCCAATTCAGCTTCTCTTTCCAACAAATTATCTGCTTCAAGAAAGATTTCATTTCGTCGGGCTGATTCATTGTGAATGTAACGGGCTGTAGTCTTTTTGCCGCTTCCTATCTCGCCTTGTAGTAAAATAACATCCGGAGTATCTATCACACTGGCTAACGCATGTATCATGCGGTTGTACGGAATCGATGTTCCCTGGATCATCGGGTCAGTTTGCAGTATCTCTTTCCTTAGTCCCTCAAAGCGAGATTCCACCTGCTCACAATGCTCCCTTGTTAACTTCAGCTGTACAACAGAACGAAGAGATGCTACCAATTTGCGGGTATTAACCGGTTTAAAGGCAAAGTTGGCTGCGCCTTCCTCAATGGCTCTTTCGCCCAGCATCACATCTTCTTCATCGACCAGTACAACGACTTCAATCCGCGGATTGATACGTTTTATCTCCCGCAACCAGTAAAGTCCACGCTCTTCTCCTTCTCTTACTCCTGAAAAATCAACGTCCAGAATTGCCACATCAGCCTTTTCAGTCTTCAGGTAAAATGGAAGCAGGTTCGGATTTGAAAAGGACTTTACCGATTCAAAATCCATCCTGAGCGCCATCTCCAAAGAACCACCCGGACCTTTTGCGTCATCAATTATTAATATCCTGCCTTCAGACATTGATTATCTATTTCTAACAAAGATACATCCACTTGTTGCTGGGAACAACCTATTCTGTAAATTTTTTTTACACTTTTGGTCGTTTTTTTGCCCTAATATATTACTTATCTTACAGTATGTTAATTCAGTCATTATGAAAAGCACCAATGTATTGATCCTCCCGATAGCTATGTTACTTTGGATGTTTATCGGTTTCTCTTGTTCTCGCTCTAAAAGTGATAAACCCAATACCATTTCTACACAAAAAAAAACGGAAAGTGAATTAAAGACTGTCAAAAACTATAAGAACGGGAAACTTTCTTCCATTGTTCATTTTAGGGACAGTATTGCCGAAGGCGAAGCCAGAAACTTTTACTCAAATGGTAAATTAGCCTCAGTTTTTTATTACAAAAATGGAAAGCTGGACGGTAAGTCAACCAAGTATTATCCATCCGGGAAAGTCTACAGACTTCGCTATTATGTCGATGGAAAACTTCAGGATACTGTCAAGAAGTACTATGAGTCAGGAAAAATCATGTCCACTCAGGTATACAAAAATGGAATGCCTTCAACAGATTTGAAAGAATATTCCGTAACAGGGCAATTGATTACCCATTATCCAACTTTGATTTTTACCTTGAAAAATTCAGCTAATTTTTACAAACGGAAACTATTGGAATTTCAGTTATCAAACGGTTCTGAAGCTGTTCGTTATTATTGGGGACCTTTAACCGAAGGAAAATATCTTGACCCGGTGGCAGCTCCTATCGGTCAGTTAGGTAAAAAAGGACAAATACCGCTGCAACCGGAAGATTTGGGCAAAACAATTACCGTAGTGGCCAAGTACATTACGCCTCAGCAGAATGTTTATCTGATTGAATCGAAATATCTGTACAAATAAAAAAGGGCACATCCTAAACAGGAAGTGCCCCTGGGGTTTATTCGAAAATATCTTAATAAATAACGGACTGTAAGTAATAGGTAGCAGCACCTGCCAAATACCCCAGCAAAGCAATCCAGGATATTTTACGGGCATACCATCCAAAATGGATCTGTTCCATTCCCATAGCAGCGACACCCGCCGCCGAACCAATAATCAACATGGAACCTCCAGTACCGGCGCAATAAGCCAGGAATGACCAGAACTGTCCATCCTGAACAAAATCGGCAAGGTAGCCTTCTGCACCTGTTGGAGCAATACCATACATTCCCATGGCACCGGCGACCAGCGGCACGTTATCAACAATCGATGAAAGGACCCCAATAATCAGGTTTATACCAAAGATATTCCCTACATGTACATCGAGAAATTTAGAGACAATATCCAGCTGACCAGCCGATGACAAACTAGCCACAGCAGTCAGAATTCCGGCAAAGAACAGAATAGTTGGTGCATCAAGATTTCTAACAACCCGGCTTACACTGAGGATTCGTTTATCTTCGTGCGGACGATTACGTAACATCAAGTCGGTAATCAGCCAAATTATACCTAATCCAAGCAGCATACCTAAGTATGGGGGCAAATGGGTGATGGTTTTAAAAATCGGAACCGACAGCAAAGCACCCACACCGAGGAAGAAAATAAACTTTCGTTCTCCCGGGGAGGTAAATTCCCGTGTATCTTCATCGGTCAGTTCAGGCCGCTCAGTTTCACCTTTCATAAACAGAGAGGCTATGATAAGCGGAACCAGCATACTGACTAAACTGGGAAAGAATACCGATTTAACAATGTGGGCAGTGGTAATCTGTTCACCAATCCACAACATAATGGTTGTAACGTCACCGATGGGCGACCAGGCACCTCCGGCATTGGCAGCAATGACGATCATACTGGCAAAAATCCAACGGTTTTCGGGCTTTCTCAGAATTTTCCTGGTAAGTGTAATCATAACGATGGTGGTGGTCAGGTTATCCAAAACAGCCGACATAAAGAAGGCGAGGATACTGATCAACCACATCAGCTTAACACGGTCGCGGGTAGTAATATGGTCGGTGATGACACGGAATCCCTGAAAACGGTCCACAACTTCAACAATCCCCATGGCGCCAAGCAGGAAAAGCACAATGGAGGCAATTTCAGACAGGTGATGGAATAACTCGTGCTCTGTCACAAACTCCCGAACTACCTCCGGAGAAGTCGCTTCCGGATGCTGAGAAATAAATTCATGCCAACTGTGACTATATCCTAAAGAAAGAATATCGGATCCTCCGATGGCATATACTGCCCACATCAGTGATCCAATAATCAAGGCCGTACCTGCTTTATTTATTCGTATCTCGTGTTCAAAAATAATTCCTGCGTAGCCCACGAGAAAAATAATCGCCATTAATTCAAACATTCTGCAAAAGTTTAGTTTAGTAACAACTTATATAATTAATAAAAGTTTGGACATTTTTCAGAAATAAAACGCTACAAACTGGTATTCATTACTTTATACTGATTCTTTTTTTTCTTCCTTACCAGCGCCGGAATATAATTATGCTACCAACTATTTTTGGTGTTTTATGTCACTAAAGTCCAAAATAAAACAGTGCCGCGCCTGACAAATAACCCAGAAATGCCAAACCCGACATTCGTTTAAAATACCATCCAAACCGGATATTCTCCATACTCATTGCCGCTACACCTGCAGCTGAACCAATGATTAACATAGAGCCTCCTGTTCCTGCTGTATAGGCAAGGAATGTCCAGAAATCGCCGTTTTCGACAAAAGTCGATAAATAACCGGTTGCTCCGGCTTGAGCCACATCGTACATTCCCATGGATGCCGCTACCAGCGAAGCATTGTCGATGAGAGATGATAGCAATCCGATTAACATATCGATGCCATAAATATTTCCTACACTACTATCCATCTTCATGGCCACCAAATCGAGCAATCCAGAAGAGGAAAGAGCTGCCACGGTGGTCAGGATACCCGCATAATATAAAATTGTCGGTGCATCGAGCTGCCGAACAATTCGACTAACACTCAGTACCCTCTTATCTTCATGTGGATGTGCCCGCAACATGATATCGGTCGTAATCCACAATATTCCCAAGCCAAACATCATTCCCAGATAAGGAGGCAAATGGGTGATGGTTTTAAATATGGGAACAAATATCAAGGCTCCTACACCCAGTGCAAGAATGAAACGTCTTTCCCAGGGCGCTGTAAATTCTTTCGAGTCTTCTCCATCCCCTTCAGGCCCTTCATCAACTCCTTTCAGGAAGAATGAAGCGATAATCAACGGAACCAAAATATTGACAAAACTGGGTAAGAAGATGGCTTTGATGATATAAGCAGCAGTAATCTGTCCACCAATCCAGAGCAAAATGGTAGTCACATCACCAATAGGTGACCATGCACCACCTGCATTGGCCGCAATAACCACAATGCTGGCAAATACCCATCGGTCCTCAGCTTTATTAATCAATTTCCGAATCAACGAAATCATGACGATGGTGGTCGTCAGGTTGTCAAGCACAGCCGACAGAAAAAATCCTAAAAGCCCCAGTACCCAAAGCAATTTCACTTTGTTTTTGGTCCGGATTTGATCGGTCAAAACCCTGAATCCCTGGAACCGGTCAACAATTTCGACAATCCCCATGGCTCCGAGCAGGAAGAGTAAAATACTTGCTGTATCGGAAAGGTGGGGCAACAATTCGTGATCGACAATAAAATTGGTAATCACTTCCGGAGTAGCCGAACCGGTAAACTGGGAAAGGTAATGATGCCATGAGTGACTGTAGCCCATGCCTAGGATTTGGTTGCCTCCTATTACATAAACAATCCAAATCCCGACACTCATGATGAGTGCCGATGCCGCCTTGTTTACTTTGATTTCATTCTCCAGGATAATTCCGGAATATCCTATGAGAAAAACCAATGTCATTACAATCACCATCGCCATATCAACATATCTTTTTGCAGCAAATCAGACCCGACTGAGAGCGGATGACTCTTATACCAGTTTGTTTAGTTTTAGTATTTCTTTCATTTCGGCGGCTACTTTCAGCGCACTTTCTCTTGCTTTCTCTGCAAAGTCCTCTCCGTCCGAAGCATAAATAATTGCCCTTGACGAATTCACCAGCAATCCGCATTGTTCATTCATGCCGTATTTCGACACTTCAGCCAAGCTTCCGCCCTGAGCTCCCACTCCCGGAACCAACAGAAAATGCTCAGGTATAATTTGACGAATGCCAGCCAGTTCTTCAGCCTTGGTGGCCCCTACAACATACATCATGTTTTCAGTGGTTCCCCATTGGCTGGAAGTTTTCAACACCTTCTCAAATAGTTTTTCACCAGATTCCTTTTCTTCCATGAACTGGAAATCAAATGCTCCTTTGTTCGATGTAAGAGCCAGCAAAATAACCCAGCGATCGAGATAAGTTAAGAAAGGCTTGACTGAATCCTCACCCATGTAAGGTGCTACCGTAACAGCATCAAAATCGAGGTGATCGAAAAAGGCACGGGCATACATAGAGGAGGTATTGCCTATATCGCCGCGTTTGGCATCGGCAATAATAAAAATATCAGGATGATTGTTCCGAATATAATTGACCGTTTTTTCAAGACTATTCCAACCTTGCACACCCAGCATTTCATAAAACGCCAGATTTGGTTTGTAGGCTACCGTCACGTCTGCAGTAGCATCAATTATTTCTTTATTGAAAGCAAATACCGGATCAGTTGCATCAAGCAGATAGCGTGGAATCTTCCGAATGTCAGTATCCAGTCCCACACATAAATAAGATCCTTTTCTTTTGATGTTTTCAAATAGTTGTTCGGTATTCATTCACTGAAATTTTGGCACGAAATTAATTTTATTTAGAATAAATCTATCTTCCAGTTTTAACTATTTGCAAAAAAATTTGCACGATAGAATATTATGGTAAACAGTCGTTAGAAAGGCAACTCCAATGCTACAATCTTTTCCAGCATTGAAGGCAATCCTTTACAGTTCACTCTCTTTAAGCCTTTGAGAATTTTCCTCCACCCGCAGTTTATCGATAATCTCTTCGACATCTCCATCCATGATGGCCGAAAGATTGTACAGGGTCAGTCCAATACGGTGATCAGTCACGCGTCCCTGGGGGTAATTATAGGTACGTATTTTTGCCGAACGGTCGCCCGTTGAAACCATCGTCTTTCTTCGCGATGCCACATCATCCAGATACTTCTGGTACTCCATGTTGTAAATACGGGTACGCAGTTCCGTCATGGCCTTGGCCAGATTTTTCAACTGCGATTTTTCATCCTGGCAGGTCACCACAATCCCGGTAGGAATGTGCGTTAAACGAATAGCGGAATAGGTAGTGTTTACACTCTGTCCACCGGGACCTGAGGAGCAGTATGTATCTTTTCTGATATCGCTCTCTTTCACATCCACATCGAACTCTTCCGCTTCAGGCAGAACAGCAACTGTTGCAGCTGATGTGTGCACACGGCCTTGAGTTTCGGTTTGCGGAACCCGCTGAACACGGTGAACACCCGATTCGTATTTCAGGATACCGTACACGCCCTCACCAGAAACTTTGGCCACAATTTCCTTGTAACCGCCCGATGCACCTTCGGTATAATGCGTCACTTCCAGGCGCCAACCTCGTGCATCACAAAATTTCGTGTACATCCGAAACAGGTCACCGGCAAAAATGGCAGCTTCGTCACCTCCTGTACCACCACGAATTTCAAGAATGGCATTTTTGCCGTCTTCCGGATCGGCCGGAACGAGTAACATCTTGATGTTATCCTCCAGTTCATCTACTTTTGCTTCGCTATTCTCCAGCTCTTCCCGGGCCATTTCCCTCACATCTTCGTCACTTTCTTCGGCGAGCATTTCACGGGCATCCTTAATATTGTGGATGACCCTTTCATAGTCGGAGAATGCTTTCACCAGCGATTCGAGTTGCTTGTACTCCTGGTTCAGCTTAACGTAGCGTTTCATATCCTTTATCACATCCGGATCGGTAATCTGCTTACCGATCTCTTCGAATCGGATTCGGATACTTTCGTATTTATCTAAGAGTTTGCTATCTGACATAGTTTGTTGCGTTTTTGCATTTTTCACCCATTAATCATTCTCACTTTAGCTGATAATTGGTGGGTAACTAATGATATGCAAAAGTGCCAAATTCCGATTGAATGGTCAGTTTCTTTCCTTCATGTTTTTCAACACGCCCAATAATTTGCGCATCAATATGAAAATCTTTCGCTATCGCTATCATACTTTTAGCAACATCAGGCTCTACATAAAGTTCGAAACGATGTCCCATATTGAATACTTTGTACATCTCCTGCCACTCGGTTCCACTTTGTTCCTTGATGAGCTTAAACAGCGGAGGAACCGGAAACATATTGTCCTTTATCACATGTACATTGTCGACAAAATGAAGCACTTTGGTCTGGGCTCCGCCCGAACAATGAATCAATCCGAAAACCTGTTTCCGATACTTTTCAAGGATTTTGCGAATAACCGGTGCATAAGTGCGGGTCGGTGAAAGAACCAGTTTTCCGGCATCCAATCCAACACCTTCAATAGCGTCGGTCAGCCGGCATCCGCCTGAATAAACCAGATCGGACGGAACAGTCGGGTCAAAACTTTCAGGATATTTTTCGGCAAGATAATGAGCAAACACATCGTGGCGTGCCGAAGTCAAACCATTGCTGCCCATTCCGCCATTGTATTCTTTTTCGTAAGTAGCCTGCCCTGACGACGACAAACCGACAATCACATTTCCGGGACGGATATTATCCGCTGAAATTACGTCTTCACGTTTCATCCTGCATGTCACCGTAGAATCGACAATAATTGTGCGGACCAGATCACCGACATCGGCAGTTTCGCCTCCGGTGGGATAAATCGATATTCCCTGTTCGCGAAGTTCTGCACACAGCTCTTCCGTTCCGTTGATAATAGCTGAAATGACTTCTCCCGGAACGTTGTTCTTGTTACGTCCAATGGTGGACGAAAGCAGAATGTTATCGGTGGCTCCTACACAAAGCAGGTCGTCGAGATTCATAATAATTGCATCTTGTGCTATGCCTTTCCAAACCGATAAATCACCGGTTTCTTTCCAATAAAGGTAGGCCAGAGAGGATTTGGTGCCGGCTCCGTCGGCATGCATGATGTTGCAATATTCCGAATCGCCTCCCAGGTAATCTGGAACAATTTTGCAGAACGCTTTCGGGAAAAGTCCCTTATCGATGTGCTTGATTGCGTTGTGCACATCCTCTTTCGATGCCGAAACACCTCGACGGTTATATCTGGTTTCGCTTCCCATAGGTGAAAAAAAGATTTTGCCGAACGGTTAACACCCTCCGGATTAAAAACAACCGCAAAATTAATATCTTTTTAGACTTTCCCCTTTATGGAATTGTTACTCCTTGGGTGAAGGGGCAAATTTCTCCCTGTAATCCGTCGAAAGCACTTTGAATTCGGTACGTCGGTTAATTTGATGACAAATTTCCTGTTCCTCTTCTGTGGGTAATTTATTGATAAAATCACAGGTCAGTTCATCACCTCTTTTCAGGAAATTATACTTCTCAGCCAACTTTCGCGTAACGGTTTTGGGTGCCGTTTCACCATAACCTTTGGCCACCAGACGGGCCGGCGAAATGCCATTCGCCACCAGGTAATTAACCACCGACTCGGCCCTTTTCTGTGAAAGTTCAAAATTGAATTGTGCCTCGCCACGGCAGTCTGTATGCGCCATCAACTCGATGGTAACCGTTGGGTTTTGAACCAGAATCTGAACCAGGCTATCCAATGCATTTTTCGACTCGGGCAACAAATCCCATTTCCCAAAATCGAAATAAATATTATCTACACGAATGGGGGCATCGGTCGGGGTGAGTGCCAGACTAACGTCAAATGTTTTGCTGTCATTCAATCCAATGGTCGTTTCGTTGGCCTTGGCATTCAGGAAACCTTTTTTGAAACCCGCCACCACGTAGTCAGTTTCCGGATTGAGCCGGAATTTAAATTTTCCATTCTCGGCATTCAGACGCAACATAGTTCCATCGGTTCCGATTAGCCTGATGGTTGCATTCCGAAGTCTGTTCCCGGTTTCCTTATCGACCACTTCGCCATCGATTTCGAAGATTTTCGGCGGTAGCACAAAAGAGAAAATATCATCACCCCGTGTACCTTTTCGATTTGTAGTAAACAAACCCCGATCTTCTCCCGGAATAAAATAGATGCCAAAATCGTCGCCCGGTGAATTAATCGGTGATTTCAAGTTTTCAACCTGCCACTGTCCTTTATCGTCTTTCACTGCTTTGAAAATATCAAGCCCTCCCATGCCAATCCGGTAATCGGACGAGAAATACAATTCTCCGTTATCACGAATAAACGGAAACATCTCATTTCCGGGAGTGTTGATTGCCGGTCCCAGATTTTCAGGTTTTCCCCAAGCTCCGGGAGCACCTTCTGCTTTCCAGATATCCTTGCCACCAAAACCGCCAGGCATATCCGAAACAAAATAAAGGGTCCGTCCATCGGCCGAAACTGATGGATGAGCAATCATCAGGCTATCACCTCCCAACTCAACTCTTACCGGCTCTGACCAGCTACCACCGGTTTCGGAGCTAGTATAAACCTCTGCTCCCATAGATTTGGTTTTATCATACCGGCAGCGGGTAAAATACATAGTTGTTCCGCGTGAATCGAAAGATGCAGCTCCTTCATCATCGCCTGTGTCGACCACCAGATTTTCGTCAATCAGGGTCGGTTTTTCCCAACGACCTTTTTGCTTGTCGTAATACGAATGGAAAATATCTCCATAAAGTTGCCCGGTTATCGGACTGTCTCGACGACCGGTAGCACCGTCGCGTGAAGAGGTAAATACGATTTGATTTTCGTGCCCACCGGGATAAACGCCGGCATAATCACTCGCTTTGGAGTTCAGCGTTTTTATATCTTCAATTTGAAAACGGGTTGGATTTTCGAGCCATTTCGGTGTTCTATCACATGACGCAATCCCATTCAAAGCATGTTTATCTCCAGGCTGAGACTTAAGATACAACTGATAATTTGAGATGGCCTCATCATATTCTCCATCGGCCCTCAACACGTCGGCATAGTGAAGAATGGCAATTGGATCGGAATATCCCCGCGTAATTGCTGTTTTATAAAAACTGGCCGCCCGTTTGTATTCTCCAATATATTTATAGGCTTCTGCGATATGGAACTGGATTTCGGCCTTTACCTCACGCCCTTTGGCTTTCCGGTAGGTTTTCCGATACTGCTCAATCGATTTATAGTACTCCCCAATTTCATACGATTTATTTGATTTTGATAACTGCCTGGAGGCTTTGCAACCACCCAGTGCAATAATCAACACCAGCATCATTATGGAAACAAGCAAAGAGGACTTAAACTTCATCGATCAGGAATTATGAGCCGTAAATTTAGACCTTTTCCGGTTAACGTAAAACCCTTATGACTATTTGACAACATCTGAAATAAAAGAAAGCCGTCTCCCGGAAGGAAAACGGCTTATAAATCTAACCTCAATGGAATTTGTCCTTGTAAAAATTATCTTGCAAAAAGTAATTCGCGATACTTAGGCAATGGCCACATTTCGTCATCAACAACCAATTCCAGTTTGTCAATATGATAACGAATGTCTTCGAGGAATGGACGAACTGTTTTGTCGTAAGCATAAGCTTTTTCACGCTCATTCTCAATGGCATTAGCCACCTTACGGGTCTCAATCATTTCAGCTACTTTGGCTTTAATGTTGGAAATGTGTCCCGAAATAGTACGTATCAAATCCAAACGGGCACCAGCCAGTTTTTCAAATTCGCTTTCCGGGAAGAGATTCTTCAATCCCTGAACATTTTCAATCAAAGTAGTCTGGTAACGAATAGCGGTCGGCACAATGTGATTGATAGCCAAATCACCCAACACACGAGCTTCAATCTGAATTTTCTTGGTGAATTTCTCAAACTCAACCTCGGTGCGACCTTCCAGCTCTTTTTTGGTGTAAATACCGGTTTCCGCGAAAAGATTAACCACCTTGTCGGTTAGGTATGAATCAAGAGACTCCGGTACATTTTTGATATTGGTCAAACCACGACGAGCAGCTTCTTCCACCCACTCTTCGCTGTAACCATTACCGTCGAAACGAATATCTTTACATTCAACAATGTATTTTTTCAATACCTGGAAGATAGCCTCGTCTTTCTTCACTCCACTTTCGATGATCACGTCCACGTCCTTTTTGAACAGCGTCAACTGTTTTGCCAGGGCAGTGTTCAGAGCAATCATGGCCGAAGCACAGTTCGCTGACGAACCAACGGCACGGAACTCAAAACGGTTTCCGGTAAACGCGAAAGGAGAAGTACGGTTACGGTCGGTATTATCGAGAAGAATTTCAGGAATACGACCGATATCGAGTTTCAGAGCTGTTTTCTCGTCCGGAGTCATTTTCCGATCAACAACAGCCTCTTCCAAATAATCAAGCATCTTATTCACTTCCGTTCCAAGGAACGCAGAGATAATAGCCGGAGGCGCCTCGTTGGCACCCAAACGGTGAGAGTTAGCTGCCGTAAGAATAGAAGCACGAAGCAGATCCTGGTATTCATGCAGTGTTTTTAAAGTGTTGACTACAAAAGTCAGGAACTGCATGTTTGCTTTCGGATTCTTTCCGGGAGAATACAGGTTCACGCCGGTATCAGTCGACAGCGACCAGTTGTTATGTTTTCCGGAACCGTTAATTCCGGCAAAAGGTTTTTCATGAAGAAGAACACGGAATCCGTGATGACGGGCAATACGAGTCATGGTATCCATGATCAGCTGGTTGTGATCATTGGCCAGGTTTACTTCCTCGAAAATCGGAGCCACCTCAAACTGGTTCGGAGCCACCTCATTGTGACGGGTTTTCACCGGAATACCAAGTTTGTACGCCTCATTTTCCACATCACGCATGAAGTAAGAAACCCGTTCCGGAATAGAACCGAAATAGTGGTCATCCAACTGCTGATCTTTTGAAGAAGAGTGGCCCATCAAAGTACGGCCGGTCAGAATCAGGTCAGGACGTGCATTGTACAATGCTTCGTCAACCAGGAAGTATTCCTGTTCCCATCCGAGGTTTGCCTGAACTTTTGATACGTTTTTATCGAAATACTGACAAACAGCAACAGCTGCTTTATCAATTGCATTGACAGCTTTCAGCAACGGAGCTTTGTAGTCAAGCGCTTCTCCGGTATATGAAATGAATACAGTAGGAACGCACAGAGTTGTTCCAACAATAAAGGCCGGAGAAGAAACATCCCATGCAGTATAACCGCGGGCTTCAAATGTGTTTCTCAAACCACCACTCGGGAAAGAAGAGGCATCAGGTTCCTGCTGGGCCAACAATTTTCCTGAGAAATTCTCTACAACGCCACCCAACTCGGAATACTCAATGAATGCGTCATGCTTCTCAGCAGTTCCGTCAGTCAGTGGATGAAACCAGTGCGTATAGTGTGTTGCACCATTTTCAAGCGCCCATGCTTTCATGCCTACAGCTACTAAATCCGCCGATTTGCGATCGATGGTCGTACCTTTATCAATCGCATCAGTCACGGCTCTGTAACCTTCTTTAGACAGATACTTTTTCATTTTCTCCCGATCGAAAACTAATTTTCCGTAAAAATCGGAAGTGAGATTTGCTTCACGGGGGACACAAACAGGTTTTCTTTCCAACAGTGTCTCGAGGGCTTTAAATCTAAATTTCGCCATAGTTATTCAGGGATATTTGTGAATGATATTTTTAATTCCGAAATCAAAAGTAATTTTTTTAGTAAATATCCTCACTTTTTGCAATGGTTTTGTATTTCATTTTCACAATTTCTTAATATTCCCCCTCAATTTTTGACACAAATCTGCAATTTTTGCCATTTTTTCAATCAAAAAGATGATTTTCGATTTTCACCCATCAATACCTATTTTCAATTTATTACATTTTCATCCATGTTAGTAACTATATATTACTTATTTACTATTAATGTCTACGATTTTTACCCGCGCAAATAAAAAAGGAGGACACAACATTGTATCCTCCTTTTATTTAATGGTATGTGCAACTTTAAAAAAGCGCTACTTATTTTTCGCCTTCTGCAAAGTATTTGTAAAATAACGGTATGGTACGAATCCCGTTAAAAAAGTTCTCCAGCGGGAAATTTTCGTTAGGTGAATGAATGGCATCCGATTCCAACCCAAATCCCATCAAAATGGTCTTAATTCCCAAAACTTCCTCAAAAGTCGAGATAATTGGAATACTACCACCACTGCGTACCGGAACTGGTGTTCTTCCGAAAACATCTTCACATGCTTTCTCCGCGGCACGATAAGCCGGTAAATCGATTGGGCAAACATAAGCTTTTCCACCGTGAAGCGGAGTCACTTCAACTGTTACCGTATCGGGAGCGATGGATTCGAAATATTCCTTGAATACCACTGCCATTTTCTCATGATCCTGATTGGGAACCAAGCGACTGCTGATTTTTGCAAAGGCTTTGGACGGTAAAACAGTTTTAGCACCTTCACCTGTATAACCACCCCAAATTCCGCACAAATCAAACGAAGGACGAATACCGGTCCGCTCATTGGTTGAAAATCCAGTCTCACCATTCAGAGCTTTCACACCTATTGCCTGTTTGTATTCTTCTTCATCAAAAGGCGCTTTAGCCAGCTTAGCCCGCTCTTCTGCAGAAACCTCCATCACATCGTCATAAAAACCTGGAATCGTCACCCGATTGTTTTCGTCAACCATACCGGCAATCATTTTGCTCAACACATTGATAGGATTGGCAACGGCACCACCAAACAAACCGGAGTGCAAATCCCGATTGGGTCCGGTTACTTCCACCTGCCAGTAAGCCAGTCCGCGCAATCCAGTTGTGATGGAAGGAATATCCCGGGCAATCATGCTGGTGTCGGAAACCAGGATAATATCTGCTTTCAACATATCTTTATGCTCTTCGCAGAATTTACCCAAATTGGGTGAGCCCACTTCTTCTTCACCTTCAACCATGAATTTTACGTTGCACGGAAGCGTGTTGCTTTTCACCATCAGCTCAAAAGCTTTCGCGTGCATAAACGACTGTCCTTTGTTGTCTTCCGCTCCACGAGCCCAAATCTTTCCATCTTTAATCTCGGCTTTGAACGGATCTGTATTCCATTTTTCGATGGGGTCTACCGGCATCACATCCATATGTCCATACACCAAAATGGTAGGTTTCGATGGATCGATGATTTTCTGGCCATAGGTCACCGGATTACCGGCTGTCTCGTATACGTCTGCGTTGTCGGCACCGGCATCCAGCATCAGTTTCTTCCAGTATTCGGCCGCCTTGTACATGTCTGGTTTGTGCTGCGCGATGGAACTGACGGAAGGAATGCTAATCAAACCAAACAGCTCTTCAAGGAACCGTTCCTTATTCTCTTCAATATATTTATTAATGTAATCCATGATGTAAATTTATTTTTGAATGCCTAAGGTACATTTTTTCCTCTTTTATATGGAAACTGCCTCCGGACATTTCCCGAACAGATTGGCATTCGGTATAAATATTTTCACTGATAAAACAATGCTTACAGGGTTTGCGGCAACAAAAACAGGCCGGTATTCGAAATTACCGGACACGCCATCGCTTGCTGTATGTTAAGTCGTACTTTCCCGGCAGTAACCAGGGGAAACCTAACAAGCTTTTTATAACCGATGGTACTACCTCCCGCAATGGTTTTCCATGCTCCGTTTTGCCAAATATCCAGCGTGAAATTCGTGACTCGCTGTCCTAACGGGATATATTCCTGTACCATGAAACAATTAAAAGTCTCCTTTCCGGGAAGCGTGTAAACCAGCACACCGTTTTTCACTTCATCATCAGTAGCCCAATAAGTTGCCGGATCATCGTCAACAGTATTACCTGCCAAATATCGTTCATTGCCACCTCTGACTGCTGAGGCGGTAACCTGAGCATTTTTCAACAAATTACTGTCAAATGCTTCTTTGAGCCAGTCATGAAATTCCATCAGGCGAAGTGAATCGATCGGATTGATTCGACCGCTCCGATCTGGTGGAATATTCAGATTGAGTGATGTCCCGTTCCCAACAGAATGAAAATAAATCTCGACCAAATCGCTCAGACTTTTCACCTTATCATTCTCCTTCGGATGATAAAACCATCCCGGACGGATGGAGACATCTGCTTCTGCCGGCATCCAAAACTTTCCATTCTGTGTTCCGGTTTCACCCACCTGCCATTGTGTTGTTCCGGCCACAGCCTTAGTTTCACCTTTGGCCGGAAGTGGTGTGTAGGTTTCCCAGCATGAATCCCGGGCAAAACCGTGTTCATTTCCCACCCAACGAATATCAGGTCCGGCGTCACTAAAAATACAAGCATCTGGCTGCATCTGGCGAACCATGGAAATCAGCGTGTCCCATTCGTAATAGGTAGAACGATCTATTTTTCGTGTTTCACGGGCACCGCCATAATATCCGTCACCTCCGTTAGCTCCGTCCCACCAAACTTCGAAAACTTTGCCATAATTGGTTAACAGTTCATTGAGTTGATTGCGGTAATAAGTTATGTATTCCGACCGACCGTAACCGGAATAATTCCGATCCCATGGAGACAAATACACGCCAAACCGCAGCTGATATTTTCTGCATGCATCCGAAATTTCCTTTACCACATCTCCCTTACCGTCCTTCCAGGGAGAATTCTTTACGGAATGTTCTGTATAGGCTGATGGCCAAAGACAAAAACCATCGTGGTGCTTAGTCGTCAGGATTGCGCCCTTAAAACCGGCCTCACTCAACGTGCCGATAATTTGGTCGGCATCAAAATTAGTAGGATTGAAAACCGATTCCGGCTCATCACCATATCCCCATTCCTTATCAGTAAATGTATTGGTTGTGAAATGCAAAAAGGCATATATTTCCATCTGGTGCCATTTCATCTGTCTTTCCGACGGAATTGCACCATAAGGCTTGGGTGGTTGCACTGTTTTAGCTTTGCAGGCAAACAGCAATAATAGCAAGCTGGCCAATCCAATTAATTTATACATAGTAGTTTGTTTAGCTTATGTCAATCAAACAAAAATAAAAACTTATCGCGAAAGCCAATTTCGCCGGAGAATATAAAAAAGACCTAGCCACAATTGAAAATCACTGTTATATATTCCATATTTAGTTCTACCTCACTAACTTTAGACTAAACCCACTATTATGAAACTGGAACAACTCATCGGATTCATTTTGACGCGAGGCGAACAAATTGAAGAGGAAGCAAAGCAGCAATCCGCACTTCGCGATCTCACATATCGACAGCTATATTGCCTTACCTGTATTGCTGAATTGAAAAATCCTACGCCATCGCTCCTCGCTAAAGAACTTTCTATCACAAAACCATCAACGACTGCACTGGTTGAAAAGCTGGTGAAAAAAGAACTGGTGAAAAAGGTCCCATCCAATAAGGATCGACGGGTAGCTTATCTTCACTTAACCGTGGAAGGGAGAAAACTCATTCGGTTACACCATTCTGTCCATTCAGAATTTGCCACCCAATTAACCAAAAACCTGAGTGAATCAGAAAAAGATATTCTAGCATACCTGCTATCAAAGGCTGTAGATTCCTGGTAAGGTCCAATATTAATTTGTTGGACTATAGAATGGGTTCTATCGAATTCACAAGACTTCTCTGAAACAACATTATAAATATCTATGTTATATAAAAGATACTGCTGAAGCATTGTATTGTAATTCCACAATGGTGTAGCTATCTTTAAAAACCAATACCCCCAATATGGATAACAAACAACAACGCCGGGACTTTTTAAAGAAATTGGCTCTAATGCCTGTCCTGTCTGTATCAGGATGGTCGTATATGAAAGATGTGAACATCGCTGACGAACCGATTGAACATCCATTCACATCGAGTGTGAAAACTAGTTTAAATGCCTATTCATTTAATGAACCATTCACAAAAGGAGCCATTTCACCTTTCGAAATGATGGATTTCTGTGCAAAAACCGGATTCGATGCTATCGATCTGACCGCTTACTATATACAAGGTTATCCAGATATCCCCGGCGATGATTACATTTTCCAGCTAAAACGAAAGGCATTTCTGCTAGGTCTGGAGATCAGCGGCACTGGTATAAGAAACAATTTTACTCAACCAGACGAGGGATCCAGGAAAATGGATATTCAGCTCGTAAAAAACTGGATTGATGTAGCAACCAAAATCGGTGCGCCCGTCATTCGAATTTTTTCGGGCCCTGGCATTCCGGAAGGCTATCACCGAAAAGAGGTAACTGCATGGGTCGTGGAAGCATTTCAGGAATGCGCCGACTATGGTGAATCAAAAGGTGTAATGGTTGGCTTGCAGAACCATAACGATTTTCTGAAAACAGCTGACCAAGTGATTCAGATAATGAATCTTGTTGAGTCGGATTGGTTTGGCCTGATTCTCGATATCGGCAGTTTCCGTGCCGGGGATCCCTACACAGAGATTGAAAAAGCCGCACCTTATGCCATCAGCTGGCAAATAAAAGAAAAAGTTTATGTTAATGAAAAGGAAGAAGAAGCTCAGCTCAATCGCATCGTGAATATTGTGCGCAAAGCAAATTACCGAGGTTATCTACCTCTGGAAACACTCGGTCCGGGCGATCCTTATAAAAAGTTACCTGTCTTCTTAAATCAGTTGAAGAGGGTTCTCCATTCTTAGCCAGAGTCATCGCAATAACCAAAATCGTTTTTACCATGGAAAAATTCGAGTTCCGATACCATCACCTGGGAATCCCAACCGAGCAGAAAAAAGAAAATGAGGCCTACCATACCCGGTTGAAGTTTTATCATTCAGGATATGAATCAAGTGAGTTTGGAATTGAATGGATGCGTTTTGAAGAGGATTCGCCCATGCCGGAACTGGTTAAAACGGTACCACATGTGGCCTTCGTTGTTCACGACATGGCGGAAGCTCTGAAAGGAAGAAATATCCTTGTGGAACCCAACAGTCCGTCAGATGGGGTACTTGTTGCTATGATCGAAGAAAACGGAGCACCGGTTGAATTTCTTCAGTTTACTACCCCGGAACCGGAACGAAAGACTCATCCTTCTATGAGCCATGGATAAAAAGAAAGGGAGATGGACGCTTCCACTCTCCCTTTCCAAATGTTTAAATGTCTAAAAGCCTAAATTAAGGCAAAAGCCAAATCAGGTAAAGATGATTTGGGTATTTTCGCCACCAGCCATTTCATAGAACTGACCAATGGTAATGATGTCTTTTACCTCGTCGCTCAAATCTTCCTTCTTGAGTTTGAACATATCAACTGCCAGTTTGCAGGCAAAAACTTCGCCTCCTCCAGCTGTGATCATTTCCAAAAACTCGTCTACCGGTGGCATGTCCAGCGCATCCATCTCTTTGCGCATCATTGATGATACACCACTCTCTACTCCTGGCAGTACGCCCAGCAGCGACGGGAACTGTAAGCCTCCCGGCATCCGCATCGCCGGATTTCCCAGTGTAGCGGTATGTAACTTATTCATTCGCTTTTTGGTGATTCCATCGAGTCCGAAGAAGGTGAAAAACAGCTTTGCTTCTATGCCTTCCATCACGGCTCCATTAGCCATCACCAACGCAGCATATACATCTTCTAATGCTCCCTTGGCACAAATAACCAGCACCTTTTTCAGGGGTGTTTCTGCTTTATGTTCACTCATCATTCAAGGATTTTATTGATTATACACAACTGGTAGGTTTTGGAATACCGGCCAGTTTCGATGAAATCTTCAACGGACCTCCGGGGAAGAGTTCATAGAGTCCTTTGATATCTACAATACCCGATTTACCAACCTTGCGAATAGTCAGTGCATCGCCGGCCTCAAACTGCTTACGCAAGTAATTCAGCACCTCGAAATGCTTATCCGTCAGTTCAATTCCAGCTTCTTTCCCCATCTCCTTTGCAACCTCTTCATTCCAGTCAGCCGGATTCATGAAATAACCATCCTCTGTCACTTCAATTACTTTGCCTGCATAATTCTTTTCTGCCATTGCTCTATCGTTTTAAAGTTGTTTTACTAATTATGATTGTTGAGTTGAAAAATTCTTCATCAGAGTTACCATAAACCCAAGTGCCTTTTTCATCTCAGGTTTATTCAGTTCACGCATCATGCGGAATACGGAAACTTCCGGAACTTTCTGGCTGCTTGTTTCGGCCAAAGCCCTGGTCGCATTTTTCATTCCCTGGATCACCTCGGGACGTCCCAATGCCTTCAGCATATCCATCATTGGATCAATATTCTCAGCCAGCTGTTTCAGATCTTCAGCAGAAACTTTGGTAATGATTTTGTCCAATACGTTTCCGCTTTCGCGCAGAAATTCGAAATAACCTTTCTGGTCAAATTCATTGAGCTTATCCGTGAAATCCATGATGGTTTCATTCACGATGGGAGTGACATCTTTCACTAAATCAGCCATACTCTCAAACGTGATAAGTAAATCGCGGAAATTGCCTATGTTTCGCAACACCCTAAGACCCATTCCCTTCAATTGATCGGGGTCAAGTTCCACCTGACGGTTTTCCAATTCCACCACGGCTGTATCGTACACATCCTTTCCGATGATGGAAATATCGGATACCAAATCTTCCAGTTGATTGGTTTTAAGCCGTTGCTCGTTCACATGCTCAAGCAACAGATCAACCTTCGCATTCAGTTCCGAAATCTGAACTTGTAGTGCTTTATCGTCCATGCTTCTCCTTATTTTATCATTTTCTTACCAGCCATCGTCATTAATGGATCGATGGGTAATTCTTTCCCGCGAAGGAGAATATGCCAGTACATCCAGCGGAACATTACTTTTCCGTAGTGGTTGATTTTGGTGTTCTTCAGCAAACCAAACGGCCCAATTCCCGGAAGTGGGAAGGTACCCGGAAGTGGTTCAGTATCGTAGTTAAAGTCGATGAGTGCGCCTTTACCAAAGCCTGTTTCGATGTAGCAGTTGGCGTGTCCGTCGAACTTGGCCATCAACGGGCGGCCTTCGATGGCACTCATCAGATTCTCGAAGAGAATGTCTGCTGCAAAGTGAGCCACGCTTCCTGCTTTGGATGTGGGCAGGTTCGCTGCATCACCCAACACAAATATGTTCTCATATTTTTCGGAACGCAGTGTGTGTTTATCGGTCGGTACATAGTTCATGTCGTCGCCTAAACCACTTCGCTCAATAACTGCATTTCCCATGTTCATAGGAACAATGGTCAATACGTCGAAAGGAATTTCCTGTTCATCATAGGAAACTATGGTTTTCTTCTCGTTATCGACCTTCTCGAGGTAGAAGTCCGGAACTACTTTGATATTCTTTTCAGCCAAAAGCTCACTCAACATGCGCGTAGCAATGGGCTTGGTAAATGCTCCGGCCAACGGTGTCACAAAAGTGATATCTACTTTGTCACGAATTCCCTTTTCGGTGAAATAGGCATCGGCCAGGCAAACAAACTCGATGGGAGCAACCGGACATTTATAAGGTAACTCAGTAATCGCCAAAACCAGCTTACCGCCTTCCCACTGTTTAAAGAATTTCTGCAGTTCAACTGCACCTTCAACTGTATAGAAATCGAAAATTTCTTTACGCCACAGCTTGCCGGTCAGGCCGGGAGTTTCATCCGGACGGGTTTCTGTACCGGTTGCAATAATGAGGTAATCATATAACAAAACGCTTCCATCTGCCAGGCGCACCTTGTTTTCTTCTGCCTCCACTCTGTCCACTTCCGAAAAAACCACTTTTACACCAGCAGGTAAAAAGTCTGCCTTCGGCTTAATTACATCCTGTTTGTTGTAAATCCCGAAAGGAATAAACAGAAAACCTGGTTGGTAATAGTGAGTGCGGTGTTTATCAACGATGGTAATCTCCCACTCGTCTCTGTCGAGAGCTTTTCTCAACTTATTCGCCATCATTGTGCCGGCAGTACCCGCTCCTAATATTAATATGCGTTTCATTGTTACTGGATTTAGAACGTCATTAAAAATCTCAGCAGCGAAAATACCAGCCATAATCATTTGATCTTAAAAATGTCGTGTGACAATTATCATCACCTAATATTTATCATATCTTTTTAATACCTTACCGTCCTAAATAATCAGGGGAAATAAATATGAGCACCTTTGAATGCACCTGTGAACGCTGCCATTTAAAGACACTTTTTTTCAGGCACATTACAAAGAATGAAATTCGTTCAATCTGCACTCAGAAAGTTGAACACCATTACGAAAAGGGAGATGTTATTCTGCAAGAAGGAGATCCCATCAAAAACTTTCTTTATTTGAAAGAAGGATTGGTCAAACTTTCCAGAACCACCAGTGACGAGAAAGAACAGATCATCAGTTTTGCCAAACCTTTCGATTTTGTCAGTCTGCTAAGCGTTTTCTCTTCAGAAAATTACCACTATACCGTTACGGCCATCGAAGATTCTACGACCTGCGAATTGGATCTGGAACAAGTAAAAATGATTGCCCGTGACAATGGTGTTTTTACACTAGACTTGATGACACGAGTCAGCGAAGCAACCGACCGGATTATTCTTGACAATCTGGAAATCAAGCAAAAACATTTGCATGGAAGAGTTGCTTATGTGTTGCTGTTTTTCGCTCAAAAGGT
>ENA-ORXD01000596-ORXD01000596.1-sediment-metagenome-genome-assembly--contig:-NODE-596-length-43139-cov-9.174516_pt1 | contig 43139 bp, 46 predicted proteins | sample MGYA00237862_ERZ511471 | MGnify/ENA metagenome assembly ERZ511471 | reverse complement strand
ATCGTCGCCTCGATCTCCTCGGCCTGTTCGAGCAGGGGATCGATATCGATCTCAAGTCCGTAGATGACCTTGAGCACGTTCAGGGCGGCCGCCGACGATCTGGGGTCGGGGGTGGCGACAGTCTCGCCGAGGAACCCATAACCCGGAATATTCCGGATCTTGCACTCGGTGAGGATACTCCCCGCGATCCCGGAGATGCTCCCCATCGGGAGGATCACCGTGTGATCCGTGATCCGTTCCAGCATCGCCTCCTGCGTGGCGACCCCGAAGACGCGTTTTTCCGGCTCGTTGGTAACGATGCCGGCGATGGTGACCACCTCTCTCACCGGAAAGCCGGCGAGCCAGTCGATGATACCGTTTGCAACCTCGTAGCAGATCATGGGGTGGATGGGAATGTCGGCGACGATCGCCACGGTTTCTTCCTTCTCATAGATCCTGACCGGGACATTGATGACGCCCTTCGCCATCATGGCGACAGGCGGGAAATATTTGCTCGTGATATTCCCGATCTGGTTGAACTCCATCTGCTCCACCATGTACTGGAGGGCGATGCTCCCGACAAGGCCACTCCCGGGAAAACCCATCAGAACAACGGGATTTTCCCCGCTGAGAGGCTTAGAAGTGATTTTTATCTCAGGTTCGACCGTCATTACGTTACAATAGACAGCGGATAATAAAAACGTTCTTCACCTCCTGCCCCTCCCTGAAGAGGCCTGGATCCCCCGCCCGGCAAGGATGGGGGAAAAGAGGGATCCGCACAGGCGCGGCCTGCAGGGGACAGGACGCCACTATATCAATACGATCGGGGGTCCGGGTCGGTACGGGCCTGCACAAATTTATGCAGGCGGATACAAAGAAGAGAGCATGCAGGAGTACCAGATCAAACGGGGATTTAAAGACGGACTGGAAGAGCGGATGATCTCCTCCCTCACCGAATTTTTCGGGGTGGCGCCCGAGGAGCGGGACGGCCACCACGTCATCTCGTTCGGTGCCCTCAAGCGCCTCGACGTCTGCCTCGGCCCGAAGGGGAGCACCGTTCTCATCGACACAGAGTCCGACCTCTCCGCCGACGACGAGACGATCCTGGACACGAACCGCCGGTTCAGGAAGTACCTCGACGCCGTCACCGGCTATAACTCGAAGGAACGGGCGAAAAAGATGCAGAAATAGAACAGAACAGAATTCTTTTTTTCTGCCCCGTTTGTTCAAAAAAGGGGAGGGACCGATCGCTTCTTCCGATTTTTGCCGGCGAGAACGCCATCGAAGGCTGCAACAACGACGAGAGCGAGCACCGCCGCATCCTCTATCGGCCCGGAGAAGAGAGAACAGAAGGACCTGAAGAAAGGGGTTGCCATCTCACCCCCTCTCCTGAGAGTTTGTCGATATCATCCCCCTCATCCCGATTCGCCTGAGCGGAGTCAGACGAAGGAGTCATGGATACCCACACAAAATAGCGAAGAGCCAAAAAACCGGCACCGGCCTGACGGAGCCTTCCTAAACTTTATCTTTTTCGCCCTCCACCATTCATCATGGAGCCGGTCATCGCACGTATCCGTGAAGAGTTGCAGGAAAAGGCGGACCCCGAGATTCAAAAGACTGCCCGACGATTTTTAAGGAAGAAATCACCTGTTACGGCCTGAAGACCGCAACCGGCACCGCCATCGCAAAAAAGTACTGGAAGGAAGTGAAAGGACGGGACAAAACGGAGATCTTCGCCCTCTGCGAGGAGTTGTACCGCTCAGGATATATGGAAGAGGCATTCATCGTCTCGACATGGGCACACCTGCTGAAAGACCGGTACGAGCGCGAAGACATCGCCGTCTTCAGGCGGTGGATCGACACGTATATCACCAACTGGGCGGAGTGCGACGGCTTCTGCAACCATACGATGGGCGAGTTCATCGAACAATACCCCGAGTACATCGAGGAACTCAAACGCTGGACACAATCAGGGAACCGCTGGATGCGGCGGGCGGCGGCGGTCTCGTTGATCGTCCCGGCAAAACACGGACGGTTCCTCGACGACATCTTCGAGATCGCCGATCTCCTCCTCACCGATCAGGACGACCTGGTGCAGAAGGGCTACGGCTGGCTCCTCAAGGAGGCGAGCCGAAAGCACACCGACGAGGTCTTCGCGTACGTCGTGCAAAACAGGAAGGCGATGCCGAGGACGGCGCTGCGCTACGCTATCGAGCTGATGCCGAAGGATCTGCGAGCCGAGGCGATGAAAAAGGACCGGTAGCAACGACGAAGGCCCGGCGACGGATGGGCTGGAATGGAGGGCGCAAACTGGCAATACCGCCCCTCAAGAGAAACCAAAACGTATTTCTCATGCCTTGAGGAAGGTTTAGATGGTAAAGGATAATATGAAGAAATATTTTATTTTCTGTATCGTTTTTGCCGCACTCTGCTCCCTCTCCTGTGCGGCGCCGGCCTGTGGAGCGGTCGTCGTCACGGCATCGACCGGCTCCCCTTCAGAAACGACGGTAAAAGACCTGGAAACCGCGGGGTTCGAGGCAATCTCGGCGGAGAACTGGACCGGCCTTCTTTCCATCGCCGATTCGGGCCTCTCGCTCGATCCGGAAGACCCGGTTTTCTATGCCATGAAGGGCTACGCCTCCAGGAAACTCGGGAATTCAACGGCCGCACTTCAGGCCGACACCCGGGCAATCGAGATCCAGCCGAACGCGGTGCGATATGCAAACCGAGGCGTGACCTATCTCTCGCTCGGCAATTATTCCGCAGCGCTGTCGGACGGAAAGGCGTCGGCTGCCATCGAACCGGACTACGAGACCGCATATGCGCTCGAAGCCATGGCATACCTCGGCATGAACGAGACCGCTGCCGCACAGGAGGCGATCGACCGGGCACTGGCCATCGACCCCGAAAGCGCCCATTCCTGGCACGTCCAGGGTCTGATCGCCATAAAGACAGGGAACAGCACGCTGGCGGTCTCATCGCTGCAGCGATCGATCGCCATCGATCCCGACTACAGCCTGCCCTGGCCGACCATGGCGAACGCCACCGCGGACCTCGAAATGGTTCTGGCGCAGACCGGTGCCGCCGCCTCACCGGAAGAAGAGACTACAGCCAGGGCCTCCCCGGCGGTCGCCGTAACGATCCTGACCGCTGCAGGTGCACTCTTCCTCGCCCGGCGGACGTGAGAGGCATGCAGCCGGGGTGACCGCACCGTCTGCACAGGAGAAACAGCGGCCCCACCTCCCGGACCGTCGAAAAAAAGAGGAAGGAGATGATTATTCGATCACGATAGCGGGTTTGAACGGGAGCGCGGCGTCTGCCTTCGCCTCCTGACTCTCCTCCGCATCGAGGATGTTCACCCGGACACCGAACTCGCGCTCCAGGAAGTCCCGGGACGCGGCAAAGACCGCTTTTTCATCGACATCACCCGAGACAAGGCCCGAGACGAACTGCGGCGGAAGGCGGTGGATGAACTTCGTGATCTGCCGGACGGCGTTCACGGCCGCCTTGCCGCGGGCCTTCAGATCCTCTTCGGCCATCACCAGACGGACGGCGGCGGTCCGGTCCTCGGCGGAGGCGACCATCTCGAAGATCTGCCGTTTCCATGCCGGCGCCACATACAGGTTGATCGCTTTCGGCTCCATCTGGATGAGTTTGACGATCGACTCGATGTCCTCGACCGTCCGGGCGAGAACCTCTTCGGCGAGTTCGACCGCCATGTCGATCTTCGCCTCGTCCGCAACCGGCCATGGGGCAAAGGACACGGAGCCCTCGTTGCCCATCATGTGCCAGAGTTCCTCGCAGGTGTACGGCACGATCGGGGCGAGCAGACGCACCCATACCGAGCAGAGTTCGCGGACCGCTGCCGATCCCGGCGCGATCGTCGGGAGGCGGCGGCGGTACCACTTCAGGTCGGCCTCTATCCCGAAGAAAGCCTCCTGCAGCGCCTGCCTCGTCTGGAAATTCAGCATCGCGGCGGTGGCGCTCTCGATCCGGTGCTGGAGGCGCGAGATGAGCCAGCCGTCGATATCCCGGCCGTCGTTCTCCTCGACGGCGAGACCCTCGGAGACTTCGTTCCAGAAACGCTCGATCTGCTTCTTTGCCCCGATGACCAGTTCGTTGCGCCAGTCGAAATCCTGCCAGGGCTCGGCCGATCCGATCAGGAACATTCTGACGGTATCGGACCCGAACTCGTTCAGCGCGTCCTCGAGCAGGACGACGTTGCCCTTGGAAGAGGACATCTTCGCCCCGTTCAGGAGACCCATCCCGAAGATCACCATTCCTTTCGGCTGCTTGTCCTCAGGCAGGACGGCAAGGTGGTGGAAGAGCTGGAAGGTGAGGTGGTTCGAGATCAGATCCTTTGCCGAGAACCGGTAGTCGTAGGGGTACCAGTAGAGGTATTCCTGCCTGATGGCATCGAGGGTCTCCCTCGGCACGGTCGTCGGGTTCCCGGTCCCGAAGACGATGTACTCGAAGACGTCGGGCGTGAGTTTCTCCGGCTCGATCTTTTTGATGTGATGGGCGATCGTGTAGAAGAGCATGTACAGGGTCGAGTCCGAGAGAGGCTCGACGATCCATGCGGGGTCCCACGGGAGCTTTGTCCCCAGGCCGACCCGCCGGGTGCACGCCCAGTCCTTCAGCCAGTCCACCGTCCGGTCGAACTCGGCGCGGGTCTCGGCGGGCACGATGCTCATCCGGTCGATCTGACCGTGGACCTGCTCCTTCCATACGGGATCCGAGTACTGGAGGAACCACTGGTCATGGAGGATCTTCACATAGACCCGGCCGCCGCACCGGCAGATTACCGTGCGGGTGTCGAAGTCGAACATCTCCTTCGAGCCGTATTCCTCGATCATTAGGGCGGCAATGGTATCGCGCCCTTCCTTGACCGGTTTCCCGGACACGCCGCCGCAGTTGTCGAGCAGTCGTCCTCTCAGCAGTTCGGCCCCATAGACCTCGCGCGTGACGTCGTCCATTCTGGGATCGTTCTGGTCCTGGATACCTGCCTTCTCGACGGCGTCTTTTGCGGGGAACTCGCCGTAACCTTCGGTCCTGATGATCGCCACCGGGGCGATCTCCTCGTACCGCCCATCCTTCTGGAGATCGCGGAGGGCGACGTAGTCGAAGGGGGCATGGGCCGGCACGCTCATCACAAGGCCGGAGCCCATGTCGGGATCGACGAACTCAGCGGGCAGCACCGGCACCTCGCCGCAGAGCGGGTGGGAGGCCTTTGAGCCGACGATCTCCGATCCCTCCACCTCGCCGGTGATCTCGACGGTGTGGTCCTGCATTTCGAGTTTGTAGGCCGCTTCTCGGGAGAGCACCCAGTCTTCCCCGTCCACCTTCGCCCGCACATAGGTGAGGCCCGGATTCGCCCAGAGGTTCGTGACGCCGTAGATCGTCTCCGGCCGGAGGGTGGCACAGGGGATCTTCGCCCCCTGCCAGTCGAAGACCACCAGGGTGAACTTCATGATCTCGGCCTTGTCGCCCTCCAGCAGGTCGTGATCGCCGACGGGGTTTTCGCACGACGGACAGTATTTCACCGGGTGAACACCCCTGACGACGTGCTCTCCCTCGTGGAGGTGGTGGTACTGCCACTCGATGTACTTCGAGTACTGGGGGTCGACCGTGATGAACCGGCGGCGCCAGTCGATCGAAAGCCCGGCCCGGCGCATCAGTCTCTCGTACTCGCCGGCGAAATAACTGACAATCGTCATCGGGTCGTCAAACCGGTCGAGCACGTCCTGCGGCACGCGGTAGAGGTCGCGGTAGAGACGGATCGTCCCCTCATCCCCTTTTGCGATCCGGCGGGAGATCCCGATCACCGGTGTTCCGGTGACATGGAAACCCATCGGAAAGAGGACGTTTTTCCCCTGCATCCTCCAGAAACGTGCGATCACGTCGGGGACCATGTAGGTGCGGCCGTGCCCCACATGCATCGCGCCGCTCGGGTACGGGAAGGCGACGTTGATGTAAAACTTCTCTTTTCCGTCGGGGTCAGCCTCGAATGATGCAGGCCAGAGATCCCGGTACTTCTCTTCCAGATTCTTTATGTCCCATTCAGCCACGCTTTGTCACTCCCAAGGTTGTGTAGAATTATACCGGTCTCAGTCTGATCGTCTCTTTTTCGTTGTATCTGCGGATAAGTTCCTGTGCGATGCTGCTGCTTTTTGCAAGTTCAATCTCGCCCTGTTCGTTCACCGTCGCCGTAAAGAGATACTCCTTGCCGGCAAAGACGTCGACGATCGCCTCCCTGTACTCGGGGGCGACCAGGGTGAGGTGTCGCTTTTCGATGCGGATCTTCAGGCCGCCGCTTGCAGGCACCTCTTCGATCTTGCTGCTCTCGGGGAGGGGGAGTTCCGACCTCGGCCGGATATCGATCCCGATTCCGAGTTTGTTCACGATCCCCGCGATATTCTTGCCGCCGCGTCCGATCGCGGCCGGGACGTCCTTGTCCTCAATATAGGCGACGGCCTTGGTGTCGCTCTTCATGAAGACATCGACGGGGCCGTCGGTGAACCGCGAGAGTTCACGCTGGATCTCCCGCTCCGAGGCCTCCCAGGCGGTATCTCCCATTTCCTCCTCGGACCGGGAGACATACCGCTCCTCCGGTTCGGCCGGGATGGGCTCTTCGATCCGCACCTCCTCAACAGGCGGCATATATACCGGCGCCGCCGGGACAGAAACAGGGGCAGGGGCAGCCTCCTTCCGGACGCCGTGCGCCGGCATCACGATCGTCTCGCCTTCGTACTTGAAAACCTCAAGGGCGATCGCTCCGGTGACCGTCTCGCTGACCGTGACCACCGGCCTCATATGAAGCTCGGAGTGCATCCCTTCGGGCACCTTGATCGAGAAGTCAAGGTCGTATACGCCGGTGATCTCACCCTTCTCCACAAAGACGATGGTGTTAATGATCTGAGGCAGAACACCGGCTTCGATCCGTCCTATAATACGCTGGACGGCGTCCTGCACCTGCATCGCATGGACGACGCCGACCATGCCCACACCGGCGAGCCGCATATCGGCAAAGACCTTGAAATCATCGCTCTTGCGGAGTTCGTCGAAGATCACCGCGTCCGGGCGGACCAGGAGCAGCACCTCGGCGGTGTTCGTCATGCTCCCCTCGAGGGCCGTGTACTGGGTGATGTTGTCGGGCACCTGGAGGTCCCGCGGCGCCTCCATCGTCTTGACGATAAAGCCGCTATCCGAAAGGAACGTGGCGACGCTCTGGGCGAGCGTGCTCTTGCCGGCACCGGGCGGCCCTGCGATCAGCATGCCGCAACGGGTGTTGGTGATCCGCTCCTTGATCAGATCGGCCATGGCGTACCTCTCCAGGGTCACGTCGATGATCGGGCGGACGGCGGTGATCTCCATGCCGTCCGAGAACGGACGACGTGCGATGGAGATCCTGATCGACCCGATCTGGACGACGGTGATCCCGCGGCGCTCGACTTCAATAAAACCGTCGGGATCGCGCTTTGCCCGTTCCAGTATCTCCTGCGCCATCGTCCGCAGTTCATACTCGGTCATGGGGGCGTCCCTGAGTTGCACAAGGTGCATATCATCCATTGCACCCTTCTTCGCCACAGGGGGAACACGCTCTTTCAGGTGGACGGCAATCGTATTCTCGTCGAAGAAGCTGTCGAGGATCAGGGGGGTCGACTCACCGATCTGGGGTTTGAGATAGATGACGTCGAGCCCTTTCGCCTTCGCCACTTCGGACTGGACGACATCGCTCGTGATGAAGGTGGCGTCATATTCAATGGCGACGTTCCGGATCAGGGCGTCGATCTCCCCGCCGCTCGCCAATTTCACCTGATCAAGGCTTGGCCGATGGCCGACATATCTGAGTTCAACAGTTCCCTCGGCCGCCATCCGGGAAAGATTCTGAAGTTCGGTCAGTCCGGAAAAGCCGATCTCGCGCCCCTGGTTTGCCTGGGCTTCGAGCTCTGCAACCACTGCCTCCGGAATGATTATTGTGGATCCTGTATATTCCCCGGTTTTTATCATTGAGGTGATGCGTCCGTCGATGACGACACTCGTATCAGGCACTATTTTCATAAAAAATTCACCATATTTTACGTGTCTTTATTCCTTATTAGCATATACTTCTGATGGATCGAGGAGAGGGCGCGCGAGCTCCCTGCCGTCGATATTCCGGTAAAAACAGGAGTAATGACCTGTGTGACAGGCCGCACCCTGCTGCTCGACCAGGTAGAGAAGAGTGTCCTCATCACAATCGACCCGGATATCGACCACAACCTGAAAATGTCCGCTCTCCTCTCCTTTTTTCCAGATCTTTTTCCGGCTGCGCGACCAGTAGTGGGCATATCCCGTCTCCCGCGTCAGCCGCACCGCCTCCTCATCAGCCCATGCAAGCATCAGCACCTCGCGGCTCGCCGCCTCCTGCACGATGACCGGGACAAGCCCGCCGGCATAGTTTAGTTTCATCGTTTTAGACTCCTGCAAACATCTTCATGATCATATAGAATATGTCACCGATAAAAAGCGCACAGAGAAAACCCCCGGTGAGCGGGATGATGAACGGAACCGCATAGGAGATCCAGACCTTCCCTGCCCGGCGGTAGAGGCCGAGCTCCTTCCGGTAGCGCTCGGGGTGTTCACGGAGATCTTTTGTGTACATCCGCCGCTCGCCGCCCCGAACCGTCCTCTTCAGCGAGTCGCGGAGGCGAAGGAACCGGCGGACAACTGTCCCGTCCTCACCCTCCGCGATCTCCTCCATCACGAAACCGAAGTGGCGCTGGATCTCTCCCCCCTCCACCGGGTAGCCGAGGAGCATATAGGGAAACGGAGCCCGGTTGCCTCTGAGCAGGTTGTAGCCGAAGAGGATGAGAGGGGCCGCCAGGTTGAGCACGAGGGCGTCGACAAGCACCGAAAACGGAAAATATCCGAGCGGCGGGACGCCCCACAGCGGTTCGAGGGGGAAGGCCGGGACCGAGAGGCAGAGGAAGATGAGGGCCCATGCGTCGGCCCCGCCGAAGAGATGGAACATCCCAAAGGCGTAGAAGAGCGCGGAAAAAACAAGGGACAGAGCGATAAAGTACAGGGCCAACCCGCCGCTCCCTCCCAGGAGCAGACCGGCGTAGAAGAGACATACCGACGGTACAGCGACGACGAGCATCGGGTACCATGTCCTGAAAGGAACCCGCCGATCGCGGTGGTCAAGGACCGATGCATAGAGCAGCGTCAGACCCACTGCAGCCGAAGCAATACCAAGCGGAAGCGACATCATCACGATTTCCTCATTTTAATCATATTATTGAGCCAAACCATTTTCAATACTTATTAATACCCCAAGATAGGACAGTTTATCTATCCTGTACTGTATCTGGTGGTGTGTGTGATAGAGATATCTGTCGATGCTGCTGCCTGCAATGGCTGCGGCCTCTGTGTAAAAGACTGCCCGATGCGGGTCTACGAACTCAGGGAAGAGGTAAGCGTTCCGATCAGGCCTGAAAACTGTATGGGCTGCCTCTCCTGCCACGAGATCTGCCCGGCCCAAGCGCTTGAACACCGCGGCGTCTACCCCTCGAAACGAAACTATATCGATATACGCGTCTGCGAAATGATCAACCGGGTGATATAATGGCAGAACTGACCGTTGAAGAAATGAACCGGCAATTCAAGACCGGTACGGTCTTCCGTGCCGAAGAGATCCCGATGTCCTGCTCCCCGAGCGCGAAGGATCTGGAGCAGACCCTCCACGGCGTCATGAAGATGAACGGACTGATCATCAAGTCCCTCGAAGAGATCGCCGGACGGGGCGCGAACGCTGTCACCTACCGGGCCGGGAAGAAGTTCGGCCACGAGGTGGCGAAATATTTCCGGAAGATCGAGGACATCGAAGAGGCGTTGCGGGAGCTCTCCTATATCCTCCACGGCCAGTACACCTTCGAACTCTGGAAGCCCGAGGACAAGGAGAACTACGTCGTCACCGAGAACGGCGAGACGTTCATCTACCTGGTCTTCCATGACTGCATCGTCCGCCAGACCCTCCGCCGCAACGGCATGGAGCAGGGCGGCCCCCTTTGCCAGACGCTGTACGGCTATGTGGTCGGGGCGATCGAGGAGATCACCGGCCGCAGGGCAAAACTTGAGATTGTGCACACCGGCCCGAACGCCTGCCTCAAAAAATTGATCCTGAAGTGATGGCCATGAAGATCGCAATCGAAGAACTGGCCGGGTGCTCGGGCTGCACCATTTCCATCCTCGACCTCCACGAGGCGCTGCTCGACGTGGTCGCGCAGGCCGACATCGTCTATTCGCCCGTGATCATGGACGCCAAGGAGCCCCCCGAGGGGATCGATCTCGCCTTCGTCACCGGTGCGGTGAGGAACGAGGAGAACGAAGAGCGCCTGAAAATGCTCAGGAAACGGTCGAAGAAGCTCGTCGCCTTCGGCACCTGCGCATGTTACGGCGGGGTTTCGGGCCTCTCCATGCTCGGGAAAGAGGAAGACATCTTTGCCTGCGTCTATCAGGGCGTGGAGACCGCGGAGAAGGGGAATATCATACCAACAGACGTCCCCTCGTTCCTGTACCGGGCGTTCGCGGTCGGAGATCTCGTCAAGGTGGATTATTATATCACCGGGTGTCCGCCGAAGGAGAAGTTCCTCAGGACGATCCTCCCGGATCTTATCGCCGGCAAAAAGACCGAACTGTCCAAAAAATCGGTCTGCTCGGAGTGCGACCGGAAGATGGGGGACGTAAAAGGCTGGCACCTGAAACGGCGCTACGAGGGAACGCCCGACCGCGAGCACTGCCTCCTCGGCCAGGGCTACCTCTGCCTCGGCCCGGTCACCTTCGGCAGGTGCGAGGCCTCCTGCCCGCACAACAACATCCCATGCCACGGCTGCAACGGCCCGTCTCTCGACATCCTGCGGGAGCCCTGCCGGGATATCCACAACATGATGGTCAGACGGATCGCCGATCTCACCGACACCCCGGAAAAAGAGATCGAAAAACAGCTCTACGACGTGGCGCACACCATGTACCCCTTCACCATCGGGAGCCTGATCATGGAAGACAAGGAGATCTCAAAGATCCGCGACCTCGTAAAGGGAGGCGGTGCATGACCCGCCTGACCATATCGCCGGTGACCCGGATCGAGGGGCACGCCCAGGTGCGCATCGACCTCGATGAGAAGGGCGAGGTCACCGGCGCCCACTTCAACGTCGTCGAACTCCGCGGATTTGAAAAGTTCCTGATCGGCGCGGCTGTCGAAGAAGCGCCGCGGATCACCCCGCGCATCTGCGGCATATGTCCGACCTCCCACCATGTCGCCGCTGCGCGGGCGACCGACCGGATATTCGGCGCCGAACCCCCGCAGACCGGCAAAATGTTGAGAGAACTCCTGATGGCCGGGCAGTACATCCACTCGCACGCACTCCACTTCTTCATGCTCGCCGCCCCGGACTTTCTCCTCGGCGACGCCGCCCCGGCAGAGCGCAACGTCATCGGGCTTGCAAAACGCTCCCCCGATATCGCAAAAAAGGCGATTGAGGTGAGAAAACTCGGTCAGCGCATCACCGAGGCCGTCGGCGGCAAACCCATCCACCCGACGAACGCCGTTCCGGGAGGCATGTCCCGCCGCCTCACCACAGAGCAGCAACAGACGCTTCTCGAATCCGCAAAGGCAGGTATGACCATAGCCGAAGAGGGATGGGAGATCGCAAAAAGTCTGATGGACGGTTTCGACCCCTCCTTCGGGGCCGTCGAGACCGCCTTCATGGGCATGGCTGCAGACGGCGCCCATGCGATCAGCGGCGGCGAAGTGCGGATCGTCGGGAAAGACGGAAAACCGATGGGCTCCTTCACCGGCGAGGACTACGTAAACCACATCAGGGAGTACACCGAGGACTGGTCCTACCTGAAGTTCTGCAGACTCGCCTCGGGTGATCACTACCGGGTCGGCCCGCTGGCGCGGCTGAACATCGTGGAGAGAATGGGCACGCCGAAGGCCGACGCCGCTCTCGCCGAGTACAGGAGCGCCTTCGGACGGTTCTCCCAGACGGCCCTCGCCTACAACGCCGCGCGCTATGTCGAGTTCCTCTCCGCCTGCGAGCGGACGGTCGAACTCCTTCAGGACCCCGGAATCACCGGCGCCGATATCCGCACGCCGGCAGGCGGCGTGGTACAGCGGCGGGGTGTCGGGATCATCGAGGCCCCCCGCGGCACCCTCATCCACGACTATTCGGTCGATGAAAACGGGATCATAGAACGGTGCAACCTGATCGTCGCCACGTGCCAGAATAATTACGCCATGGACCGGGGTGTCGAAGACGTTGCCAGAAAGGTGATTAAAAACGGTGAGCTTACTGAAGAGGCATCAAACAGGATCGAAACTGTCATCCGTGCCTATGATCCATGCATTTCTTGTGCGACCCATGCCCTCGGCCGGATGCCCATGCGGATAGAAGTATGCCGGCATGACGGAAGAGGAGGCAGGGAAACCAGGATTCGAGAGGTGAACTGAGGGATGGAGATACTCAAACAGATATTGACGGAATTTCTCAGGTTGGACGGCGTAACAGCCGCAGTCGTCGTCGGCCGTGACGGTTTTGTGATCGAAGACGCCATATCGGGGGAGATAGACACCGACGCCCTCGGCGCCATGGCGTCCACCGGCATGGGCACGTCAGAGGCGATGGGCGCCGAACTCGGCAAGGGACAGTTGAACCAGATGCTCGTCGAGCTGGAAAAAGGCCCCATCCTCCTCTCACCCCTGTCAGAGGACGAGATGATCGCAATCGTCGCAAACGACGGCGTGAACATCGGCAGGATCCGGTATGAACTCAAAAAGAACAGGGAAAGAATAATTGCAGCACTCTAACATTGCACTACCGGAAGGAAAGAATTTCGGCAGCATGAAAGCCCCGATCGTAGAGGTGCTGCCGTTCACCGAAGCCTTCTGCGCAGTTGTCCGGATACGTACTGCGGGTGGAGAGGGCTTTGTCCTCTCGGCGAAGGGCGACCCTGTCGCCGCCGGGTTTCATAGCGGATCTCAGGATCTTGCCGGGGAGAGCGCCCTCTCGTTTCTTTCCGACGAACCCTCCCCGGCCTGCATGCTCTTCAGATATGAGCCTGAAGAGTACCAGGAGGCGCTCGACCGGTGCAGGGAGATGGGTTACGGGATCAGAAAAGAGGAGGAGCAGGCGCCGGCCGGAAGCGAAGGTTTTATCCCTGAAGAGCCCCCTGTTCCCTTCCTGACCGACGAGTCCCTCAACCTGATCCTCTCCCAGCCCGGGGTGATCGCGGTTTCGGCGTTCTTTGAAGGGTTTGCAGTCCAATCCGTCGGGGCTGCGGACTTCGAACGGATCGCCGCCGTCGCTGAAGATCTGCTCAGGGCCGGATCGAAGATCGCCGTGGACATGGAAACCGGAGACCTCGACCAGATCATCCTTGAAACCCCTGGCGGGAAACTGATCATCGCTCCGTTCGGGGATCTCTCCCTCTGCATACTCACCGCTTCGAACGCAAACCTCGGCCTTGTCAGGCTTGCCCTCAGGAGCATACGATGGAGTGAATAGAAATGCGCCTCCCAAAGTGCGATTCGCCTGCACGTTCCCTCAGACTCCCCCTGAAGGAAGTCCTCTCGGAGTGCCGGAGCACCGGCTTCACCGGAGCTCTGGTCTTCACCGCAGGTTATCTCAACGGAGCGGTGCTTTTCAGGGCCGGAACCCCCGTCTGTGCAGAAAACAGCGGCCTTGTGGGCCAACAGGCACTCAAAGAGATAAAAAACTCGACAATAGTCGTCAGAGCCGATTTCCATACGCTCCCGATAGACGATATCGAGACGGTCATCCTCTTTAACGAGAACATGAAGGTGGAAGGGGAGGAGGTTGACAGCGGGGGACGGACCACCATAAAACCGGTCAGAATCGGCCACAACACGCGGACGGCCAGCATACGGGTGATCAGGGCCGATACACCCGAAAAAGGCGTCGATGGTCGGGCGCAAATCCGCGACAAACCTAACGAATCCGAAAAAAAACAGATATTAAACCCTTCATCCATTGAAGCACTCAAAAAATTGTCTGAAAATTTCGAGGCCAGTGCCTCCGATCTCCTCAAGGAGATGAATATGGAGCACCTCATTGTCAGCGATAAAAAAGAGTAGCGCTAACGCCCAAACCCCTATTCTTAATTTCTTCGCCCAAATGTCGGATTAATGTGCCGTAAAGGCCACCAATAAAATAAAAACATTTAAATACCATACTTCACAATCAATGGAGTAGAAGGTGTCGGATTGATCAGGGCATTTACGATCGCATCCGGGAAGGGGGGGACCGGGAAGACAACAGTAACCGTCAATCTCGGGACGTCTCTCGCCCAACTTGGCAAAGAAACCTATATCCTTGACGCTGATATCGGAATGGCAAACCTGGGACTGGTGCTCGGCCTGGAAGACGCACCGGTAACGCTCCATGAGGTCCTCGCCGGCAAGGCAAAGGTGGAAGACGCCATCTACGAGGGCCCAAACGGAGTAAAGGTTGTGCCGAGCGGAATATCACTCCAGGGCTTCCAGAACGCCGATCCCGACCGCCTGCGGGACGTCATGCGTGATCTCGTCGACCGGTGCGATTATCTCCTCGTGGACGCCGCCGCCGGGATCAGCAAGGACGGCGTTGTGGCGCTGGCTATCTGCGACGAGGTCATTCTCGTCGTGAACCCGGAGCTCTCCTCAATGGCGGATGCGCTGAAGACAAAGATCCTCACCGAAATGGTGGGGGGGAAAGTCTACGGCGCCATCATCAACAGGTCGGGAATGGAAAACACCGAGATCCGGAGACACTCCGTTGAAGACGTCCTCGGCGTGAGAGTCATCGATATGATCCCCGAAGATCCCAATGTCAGGCGCTCTGCCGCGTACAAGACTCCTGTTGTCGTCAAATATCCGGCGTCGGAATCCTCCCGGGCCTTCAGACGGATTGCAGCGGATATTGCCGGCGTTGAATATGCGGAGGAGACCGAAGAGAGAAAACAGAACTTCATCGACAGGCTCGCCCACACCCTCTTCGGGGGGGGACACTAAAGGTCCGGCCGAAATCATCCGTTTTCGCGCAGGAAAAGGCACAATAATGCCGCTGCCCCGGGCAGACCTGCGGTGATGGGACGGTCGGACACATCGGATATGATCCGAAACAGGGGAATGGACCATGGAGATCATGGACGTCATCAATGAAATCCTCGGCCAATCGCGTTATATGGGGTCATATCCCTATTTTACAACGGTCAGGCAGGCAAAGAGCGAAGCCGGCGCAATAGCGATTTTTGTCGACGGCGACAGGAGCGCAGTGATCCTGTTTTCCCGCGGGGAGCCGGCCGGTGCGATCTACAGCGACAAACTTGGAGCGCTCTTTGGCGATTCGGCGGTATTGAAACTCTCCGGTCAGGACGACTACGACCTGTATGCGGTCGACCAGAGGGCCGTCGAGATCGTGGTCGCACACTGCCGGGTCTTCAACCGCGGCCATTTCCCCCACCAGTTGTCTGCGGATATACCGGAGATCGGCGCGAAGAGGAAAATGCCCGGCGTGCTCTCGCTTCTCATCGTCCGCGGCGATGCGGAGCAGTCCGGGGTGCGGGTCTCGATCAAAAAGGGGCGGCAGGTCATAGCGAGCGACGTGACTACAGGGGACGGGAAGGCGTCGTTCAGACTCATGAACGGCTCCTACGATGTCGTGGTCTCCAGCAGAACGGGGGACGTCTATTCGTTCCTTGTCGACTTCAACGGAAAGAGGAGTGAACTCATCATCGAACTGGATGGTATGACGGATGAATAAGGATACAGGCTCAAAAAACCGATTGCACGACATCCTGACAAAAATAAACCGGAGTGAGGAGGAGGAGAAACCGACACCGGCGGATATACCCGGGCAGAAATCTGCGGCAGGCGGAGGCGACGATTTCGATGTCCTGAGGTCGATGATCGGGAGGAAAGATCAGTTGAACATCAGCGACCTGATCAGGGACGCACGACAGATGGGCCCGATGTCACACGAAACGCCCGAAGAAAGAGCCCCGCCGGCCCTGCAGCACGACGAAAGTCCTCTCGACGATACCGGAGGGGAGGCCGAAGGCCTGGTCGGCCCGGATCCTTCTTCAGGCGCACCGGCGATCGATCCCGAGAACCTTAAGGCGTTGAAATCGGTCGTCGACGCCCTATTCGGTGAAGAAAAAATCGCAGAGACCTCTGTAGCGGAGCAGGAAAGAGCAGATCAGATCCCAGCGTTATCCGGGGATGTCCGGGAGGAGGCGCAGCCGGAAGAGGAAGAGGCGGCCCCGACTGGCGCCCCGGCGATCGAACCCGCAAACCTCGAAGCGCTGAGTTCGGTCGTCGACGCCCTATTCGGTGGAGAAAAAACCGCGGATACTTCCTCAGCGGAAGGAGAAAAAGAAGATCAGATAGCAGCGTCGTCTAACGGAATCAGGGAAGAGGCGGCCCCGGTCAGCCCACCCGCACCCCGCTCCCACGCCACACAGTGGTCGAAGGGGGCGGCCGATCTTCCTGGCGACATCGCACAGGGGATCGCTAACGTCGACGACATCGACTCCCTCTCCGAACTCATCCTGCCCAGTGCGGCAACCTTCGACGTCGAAGAACTCGCCCTCGATTTTGAGACGAGAACCCACGCCCCGGGTGTGAACGGCATTCCGCCCGAGATCGACAGCCTCTGGAGCAAAAATTTCCCGAATATTGCCGACGAGGCCAGAAACGTCATCATAGGCACGGACGATGCAGAAAAAAGCAGCCTTCTCAAAAAATTCAACGTGTTCACCAAACTCCGCCACAGCGTCGAGGAGTACAACCCCCGCCTCCATGGCTCCCTTGTCGACCTCACATTCATCCCGACCCAGGGGGTTGAGGAGATCGAACTCTATCCGGTCAACGAGCCGTACGCCTACGTCAGGATCGTCTATGACAACGCCTCGCACGAATACACCTACACCGTGCTCGAACCCGAGATTACCGAGGCTGAAATAGAGTTGCTGGGGGAGATCAAGGACCGTCTCTTCGAACGCCTCGACGTCAACACCAAAGAGATCTCGCGCGCGGAGGCAAAAAAGGTGCTTCGCGCCTATTCCGACGAGATCATCTCTGATTACGGCATCAATCTCACCCCGGTTTCCAGAGAGAAGATATTATACGCCATCGATCGCGATTTCCTTGGCGACGGGTTGATCGACGCCATCATGCACGACAAATACATCGAAGACATCTCGTGCGACGGACTGGACAATCCGATCTTCATCTACCACTCGGGCTACGAGTCGATCAAGACAAACCTGATGTACACCGACCCCCTCGACCTCGATTCATTCGTCACCAAACTCGCCCAGCGGGCCGGCAAATACATTTCGATAGCAGAACCGATGCTCGATGCCACGATGTCGGACGGTTCTCGTATTCAGATGACCCTCGGGAAAGAGGTCACCGCCCACGGATCCACCTTCACGATCAGGAAATTCAAGGACGAACCGATCTCGCCGACCGACCTGATCGAATGGGGCACCTTCTCGCCCCTCTCCATCGCATTCCTCTGGCTTGCAGTGGAATCCGGGAACTCGGCGATCTTCGCAGGCGGAACGGCATCGGGAAAGACGACATCGCTCAACGCCATATCGCTCTTCATCCCGCCGCAGGCAAAGATCGTCTCGCTCGAAGACACCAGAGAGCTCAAACTCCCGCACCCGAACTGGATCCCCTCGGTGACGCGGGACTCCTTCGATACCGGCGGCAAGGGAGAGATCGACATGTACGAACTCCTCCGCGCCGCCCTACGTCAGCGGCCCGAGTACATCGTTGTCGGCGAGGTGCGCGGCAAAGAGGCGCAGACCCTCTTCCAGGCGATGTCGACCGGCCACGTCACCTATGCAACGATGCACGCCGATTCGGTCGCATCAGTCGTTCACCGGCTTGAAAACCCGCCATTAAACGTACCGCGGAACATGCTCAACTCCCTGAACCTGGTCTGCGTCCAGGTGCAGGCGCGGGTCGGCGGCCAGCGCATCAGACGGAACAAACATATGATCGAGATCCTGGACATCGACCCGAGGACAAACGAGCTTATTACAAACGAAGTCTTTTCCTGGCACCAGGCTACCGACGAGATCAGGTATTCGGGCAAATCCTACGTGCTCGAGTCGATCATGGAGACGCGGGGCTGGAGCGATGCACGGATGCGGGAGGAACTGAAACGGCGGCAGGAGATCCTCCAGTGGATGCGTATGAAAAATATCAGGCATTACCGGGACGTCTCAAAAATGCTCATCTCCTACTTCCGCGATCCGGACGCGGTCATGAAGATCGTCCGGGGTGATCTCTATGAATAGTTTTGAACGGTTCAGCTTCAACCTGCTGGGAAAGCGGGTGAAGAGCAAACGCAACGATTTCGTGGAGCTCAGGAGCGACCTGATGCAGGCGCGGATAAAGACGCCCTTCGAGGCATATCTCTCCACGGCCTACCTCTCGTCGGTCATCGCAGGACTGGTGATGGCCCTGCTCATCGGCACCGTGACCTTCCTGCTCAACATCCCTTCGATGATCTCCTACAGAGGAGCGGTGCCCTCTTTTCTGACCGGCCTCTCCGATTTCAGGCTCCTGATCGGGACATCGCTCGCCATCGTTCTCTCCCTCCTGATCTTCGGCGGGATCACCTACCTCTCCTTCATGATGTACCCCAAGGTGGTTGCCGGAAACCGGCGGCGCAACATCAACGCCACACTTCCCTATGCGGTCAACTACGTCACCGCCATGTCCACGGCCGGCATCACGCCCGCCGAGGTATTCAGACTCCTCAGCGAGAGTCCGATCTACGGGGAGACCGCAATTGAGGCGCGCTTCATCACGCGGGAGATCGACATGTTCGGCAAGGACCTCATCGAGGCGATGCGGATCGTATCGACCTTCACGCCGAGTCCGCGGATGAAGGAGTTCTTGCAGGGGGCAATGGCAACGATCTCCTCGGGTGCGAACCTCACCAATTACTTCAGGAACAAGGCGACCCAGTACACCCAGGAAAACCATCAGGAGCAGAAAAGTTTCCTCGAAACCCTGGGGCTTATCGCCGAGTCCTATGTCACGGCGATGGTGGCGGGCACCCTCTTCCTGATCATCCTCCAGTCGATCATGTCGATCATCGGGGGGGACTCAAACCCGATCTTTCTGATCATCATCATCTACCTGATCGTCCCGTTCGGGAGCATCATGTTCGTGATCCTGATCAGTTCGATGACGCCGGAGGTGTGAAATGGGATTCCGGACATTCGTAAACGAACTCTTTAACCGCGGCGAGAAGGGAAACGCCGCGGTACAGGCATCCGAACTGGACCGCTACGAGCGACAGGAACAGGAGATCATCGCCAGGATCGATACGCGGCGGAAGATGCAGGCCGGTTTCGGGCGGTTCCTGAAGCACCCCTTCGAGATGCTCACCGAGACCCCGACAAACAGCCTGATCGCCACCGTCCCGCTGGCGTTCCTCTTCTTCATCGTGGGGTTCTCCTTCATCATCGTGGATTACGGATGGTGGGCCCTCTTCAACACCACCATGATCGACGACGTGATCGTGATCACCGTCCTGATCCCGGTCCTCCCGCTCGCAATTCTCGATTTCAGGGAGGGGAGACGCGAAAAGAGTCTTGAAGAGGCCCTTCCCAACTTTTTCAGGGACGTCGCCGGCATGAACGATTCCGGGATGACGCTCCCCAACGCCGTTCATATCGTGGCCAGGGGCGAGTACGGCACGCTGACGCCGTACATCAAAAAACTTGACGTGGACATGTCCTGGAGCGTTCCGTTCGTCGACGCGATCTACACCTTCGGCAAACGGCTCGCCACTCCCCTGGCAGAGCGCTCGGTCGACCTCATCGCAAAGGCGAGCAAGGCCGGCGGCGACGTCTCCGAGGTGCTGCGGGCGGCCGCCGTCGACAGTTACGAGTTCGTCAACCTCAAGACCGAGCGGGGGAACAACATGATGATCTACGAGGTGATCATCCTCATCTCCTTCTTCGTCTTCCTCTTTGTGATCCTGGTCCTGGAGTCCACCTTCCTCACCACCATGGCCGAGGCCGGCGCGGCATCGGCAGCGGCAGGAGCGGGCTCCAGTTTCATGGGCAACGTGAACATCGATCTTTACAAACGTCTATTCTCCCATGCAGCGATGATCATGGGGTTCTTCTCCGGCCTGGTCGCCGGCCAGATGGGCGAGGCCAGGGCGACCGCCGGGCTCAAGTTTTCGGCGATCATGCTCATCGTCGCATGGATCACCTTCAGGTTCGCGGCCTGAAGGAAAACGATTTTTTTTCGGCCGACCGGCTTGCGAAGAGAAGGCAATGAAGAGCGCCCGCGGTACGAAAATCCCGGGCAGCCGGCAAACCAACGATGCGATACGCAAGACCCGGTGGTTTTTGAACAGGGAACGCGTAAAAATAGCAAAAATCAGGGAAGATATTAGTTAATCTGCTCCAATTTATACCCCTTCGTGGCGAGCAGTTCTTTGACACGTTCCTTATGGTTGCCCTGAAGTTCGATGGACGTGTCCTTCACCGTCCCGCCGCAGGCAAGTTTTGCTTTAAGGAATTTGGTGAGGTCGACAAGGTCGATATCATAGGGATCAAGGCCTTCGATGACGGTGACTTCTTTGCCGTACCGACGTTTATTGATCTTCACCTGGATCCTCTGCTGTTCTTTCGCGACCTCCTCACAGATGCACAGTTCCTTTGGTAGTCCGCATTTGGGACAGATACCACCATTCATTGATTATACCTTCAAGTTCTCGTTATATATTTCTTGGCATGAATAATCGCGTCCATCAGATGGACGGAAGCGTCGACACGACAGATCAGGCCCGGATCCTCCCTGAGCGATCGCACCCGTTATCCGCTCGGACGATAAACCAGAACCTGATGTCGCTGATGGTACTCGGGACCGCGTCGCATGTCGGAAAAAGCACGGTCGTTGCCGGCCTCTGCCGCGCCCTGAAAAACCGGGGGATCGCAAACGCTCCCTTCAAATCGCAGAATATGAGCCTCAACTCATGGGTGACGGAAGACGGCGCGGAGATCGGCATCGCCCAGGCCGTGCAGGCAAAGGCTGCTGGAGTCGAACCGACGGCCGAGATGAACCCTGTCCTCCTCAAACCCAGAGGGGACGCCGTCTCCCAGATCGTGCTCCTCGGCCGGCCGTACAGGGACGTTCACATCGCGGACTACTATTCAGAGACCGACGCCCTCCTCGAAGAGGCCGTGAAGGCCTTCAGGCACCTCGAAGAGCGCTACGGCACCGTCGTCGTCGAGGGGGCGGGAGGGGCGGCCGAGGTGAATCTCTATGACCGCGACATCGCAAATATCAGGCTTGCCAGGGCGCTGCGCCTCCCGATCATTCTGGTCGCCGACATCGAGCGCGGCGGGGTGTTTGCCCAGGCGTACGGCACCATCAGCCTTCTCCCCGAGGATATCCGCCCCCTGGTCGCCGGCGTGATCGTGAACAAGTTCAGGGGCGATCCCGGCCTCTTTGCATCGGGCGTGGACCTGCTGGAGAAACTCTGCGGCGTGCCGGTCCTCGGGGTCCTCCCGTACGCCGACCTTGCGATCGCCTCGGAAGACTCCCTATCCATCGGGGACAAGGAGGCCGGGGGGAGGCCGATCAGGATCGCCGTCATCAGGCTCCCCCGCATCTCGAACTTCACCGACTTCGAACTCCTTGAACGGCACGCCTCGGTCGCCTACGTGAAGCCCGGCGAACCCCTCGCCGGCTACGACTGCATCATCATCCCCGGCACCAAAAACACCGTCGAAGACCTCGGACTGCTCCGCCGCTCAGGGGCGGCCGACGAGATCTGCCGGATGCGGGAGACGGGCGTGCCGGTGATCGGGATCTGCGGGGGGTTCCAGATGCTCGGGCGGCGCCTCGTCGACGCCGGGTATGAGTCGGGAGAGCCGCAGGAGGCCGAAGGGCTCGGCCTCCTCGATGTCAGGACCACGTTCTCCGCCTACACAAAGACCACGCGCCGGGTGCGGAGCCGGGCGGCCGACGCCCAGCCCATCCTCTCGCGGTTCGGCGAAGTGGAGGGCTACGAGATCCATATGGGCGAGACGGAAAACAATGGCTGCACCCCTGCCTTCGGCAACGACGGGGCGGTCAGCGCCGACGGCCTGGTCTTCGGAACCTATCTGCACGGGCTCTTCTCCACCCCGCAGGCCGTGGACGGGCTGCTCTCCTATCTTGCCGAAAAAAAAGGTGTCCCCTATACCGGCGCCGCAAACGACGGGGATCCCTACGACCGTCTCGCCGCACTCCTCGAGGCGCACCTGGATATGGAGCATATCACCGCCCTTTCCCGCGAAGAAGACCCTGCCAGCTACCTTAAGACGCCGGGGGACCTACGATGATCGGATGCCTGCCAGGCAGCACATGGAGTGAGACAGAATGGTGATGAGATGCTCCTTCACCCTTGACCCTGAAATGCTCGACAGCATTGACACCTTTGCAAAGAAGCGTAATATAGAGCGAAACGAGGCGATCCTCGAACTGATCGAGGCTGGATTCGCACGCTTCCAGGAAGGGGGCGAGGTGGAAATAAAAACCCAGCGGACGTTCGAGGAGTTCTCCACCATCAGGAAAGAAGTGGAAGACCTCAAGACCCTCGTGCAGAACATGCGGGACGAGGTTCGTCTCGTCCACCACACCATCGAGTCGGATTACTGCAAGGAGGCCCGTTGCGTACCGTACCAGACCCGCTATCTCTGGGAATTCTGGAAACGCGACTAACTGATGATCGACATGATGCTCCTGAACCCCTCGCTCCCGTCGTCATCGCACTCGACCGCGGTCACCTTCGCAAGGTCGACAGCGTCGGTCGTCCGCGAAAGCATGCAGTAGGCCCGGGCAGGCGACGCCACCCATCGCTCTTTTTCAAAGAACCGCCTGGAATGGACACAGAACCGGCAGTTCTCCAGACTGCGGGGCATCCCCTCCTGACAGGAGACGCGCCCCTCATCGACCTTCAGCACCCTCATCGATCATGATGGCGGCGCTTTCCGGTTTAACCCTGCGCATCGACGTACCAGACGCTATCGTATCCGGCCTCTTCAAGAATACGGGCCGCCTCTTGACGCCACGCCGGATCCTGCAGGTCGAGGGGGACGATCCGTTCGTCCCACAGGGCCGACAGGGCGGCGTCTTCGGTCTTCATGCTGATCTTCCCCCGCAGTTCACCGACAGGGACACCGTCCCGCTCCACGCGCATCCGCACACAGCGGTACTCCCGGCAGAACGACGGGCGGGAGGAATGCACGGTGCAGATATAGGTCTCCCCGTCCTGCCTGAGAAACGGGCACGCCGCCGGATGTGTCCACTGCACCGACGGCCTTTTGAAGAGGGCGAGGTGACGGCCGTCGACCCGTGCGGTGAACTCCCGGCGCGTGATCGTTTCTCTGCACCGGCACTCCTGCGGGTTTTTCTGGTTCAGAACGGTGATGTAGCGGCCAAACCCCATGCAGCACCGGCCGCAGAGGCTGCAGGAGAAAGGCTCCTCTTTCATGGCATGATCCTCGTCCGGTGCGTACATAGCCTTTGTGCTCAGCCTGATGCCGTTCGGGCAGGATACGCACCCCTGCGACACCCATAAAAAACAGACCCTATCGATGCACGCGATGCCGGCGCAGACCAAGGTATAGATTAAAATCTCAACGCGCGCCACTACTCTGTATGAAGGTCTGCATCATGTGCGGCGGCGAGGGCACGCGCCTGCGCCCCCTCACCTTCGAGCGCCCGAAGCCCTGCATCCCGATCGTAAACCGACCGTCGATCACCCACCTGGTCACCCACCTGGCCGACCTCGGTTTCACCGAGATGGTGGTCACCCTGGGCTACAAGGGCGACGATATCGAACAGGCCCTCGGCGACGGATCGCTCTTCGGCGCCGAGATCACCTACGTCCACGAGGACGTCAAACTCGGCACCGCCGGCAGCGTCAAAAACGCGCAGCAGTTTCTCAACGGCACGCCCTTCCTGGTCGTCGGCGGCGACCACGTCGCAGACCTCAACCTCCTCGAATTCTATCGTGAACACCTGAAGAGCGATGCGATCGCCACCATAGGGCTCATCTCCATCGACGATCCTTCGGAATACGGCATCGCCGAGATCGATGTGAACTACGCGATCAAGCGCTTCAAAGAAAAGCCCGGCCCCGGCGAGATCTTCTCGAACCTTGCCTCGACCGGCATGTACGTCTGCAGCCCCGAGATCTTCGACTACATACCTGCCGGTGAGAAGGTGGACTTTGCGCGGGACGTCTTCCCCCGTCTCCTTGCTGAGGGGAGGACGATCAAGGGCTGGCTTGCCCGGGGCAACTGGACCGACGTCGGCAGCCCCCGCTCCCTGCGGCAGGCCGAGCGCTGGAAACTGCAGGAGATCACGACGACGAACATCACCGGCGACCTCCACGTAAAGGGGGCGAAGATCATCGGCCCGGTTTCCCTCGGCGGTTCGCTCTCGCTTGGCACCAACTCACAGATCATCGGCCCGGTCTCCATCGGGCGCGGCACCACCATCGAGAGCAACGTCCTGATCGGCCCGTACACGAGCATCGGTGAAGACTGCGTGATCAAGAGCAATGCAAAAATATTCTCGTCCTCGATCTACAACCAGGTCGTCATCGGCAACCGCACGACGGTCTCCGGGGCGATCATCGACAACGAAACCATTATCGGGGACAACGGCTCCATCGAAAACGATACGGTCATCGGCCCGAGAGTGGTCATCCAGAACAACGTCACCATCCACTCGGGGACGCGGCTGTGGCCCGAGGTGATCGTCCCGGACGGCACCGTGGTCAAGGAACACGTGCTCAACGAAAAATATGATCTGCGGTGTGAAGGATCCTAGTGTCATGTCACGCCTCACATGTCGGATAAAGGCGTGATAACTTTATCCTGGCATCTTCTGTTGTGAACTGCCAATTAACGCGAGCAATTTTGTTATTTCTGGACTCCTCCCACGCTTTTACCTCGTTCCGGACTACTTCAATATCCCCTATTCTCCGGTCGAGACATTGCCCGCAGAGTACGCTTAATTCGATTTCTGCCATATTTAGCCAACTCCCATGTTTCGGCGTATAAACAAACTCAAACCTATCCCAGAGGGCTTTCGCCACTTCCGGAGAGTAGGTTTCATAAAGCGACCCGGGCGTATGCGTATTCAGGTTATCCATCACCAGGGTGATTCTCTCAGCGGCGCTATACTTTTCAGCAATATCCTGAAGAAATAACGCCCAATCCTGTTTCGTTCTTCGCTCAGTAATCTTCACCATCCGTTTTCCGGCAAGTGGTTCACCCGCGAGAAAAATATTACACGTGCCACAGCGGCGGTATTCATAATCATGTCTGGCCGTTTGACCAGGGGAACAAGGGATAGGATTTCGAGTCTCGGCGATGAGTTGTTTTGGCGATTCGTCCATGCAAACAACAGGGTATCGCGGATCCAGAGGACGTTTATACACTTCCAGAATCTGTTCCATCTGGGCAACAAAGTTACCATTTTGTCCCGGGGGTATTACCCAGGCCTGATTTCTCCAGGGTTTAAGTTCGTTTTTTTAAAATCTGACGAACTGCCTCGTGTGAAATTCCATCGATGTACTGAAGTTCGACCACTTTGTCAGCCAATAACCGTAGGGACCAGCGAGAATAACCTTCGGGAGGCTCGCTGCAACTCAATGCAACCAACTTTGCCTCAAAATCGCCATCTATTTTTTTGTCATAGACGCGATCGGATTTTTTACCGATCAGCGCTTCATCGAAGCCATCGAAGATAAAACGCCTCTTTACACGATCGATTTTTCGCATACTGATATTGAGAACGCGGGACAAATCTTCGTTCGTTGAACGATGAGTCTGGTATTCACCTTCATCGCACCCGAGGAGGATGAGGGCGTTCAAAATTTTCTGGGATGAATGTTTGCCTTTTGAGGTAATCGCCGAAAGGGCGTTACGTTCATCGAGAGTAAGAGTCACGATGTACTTTCTCATTGCCGAAGAAGTCTATCGCTCATTACATATTATAATTACGACATATCATGATTGACATGCCACTAGAGCCCGGCGAGAAACAGCCGGTGAAGCCTGAGGTCGCCGGAGAGCTCGGGGTGGAACGAGAGCACCATATGTTTGCCCTGCCGCACGGCAACGATCCCCTGAGGTATCTCGGCCAGCACCTCGACGCCCGGCCCGGCGGCCGCGGCAACCGGTGCCCTGATGAAGACCACATGGAAGGGGGCGTCAAGCCCGACCACCACGAGGTCGGCCTCGAACGAGTCGCGCTGCCGCCCGAAGGCGTTCCTCTTCACTGTGATGTCGACGATGCCGAGGGGGGCAAACCGGGTGTCGTCGATCGATGCGGCGACGAGCACCATGCCGGCGCAGGTGGCGAAGATCCCACCTTTAAAGGAGAGGATCGCCTCCCGCAGCCCGCTCTCTGCGATCAGGCGGGCGATCGTCGTCGACTCGCCGCCCGGGATCGCAAGGGCGTCGCAGCCGGCGAGGTCAGCGGCGGAGCGGACCTCCACGACCTCCCCTTCGCCCGTGAGGGCTGCAGAAAAGGCCCTCACATGCTCGGATACGTCCCCCTGAAGCGCGAGGACGCCGATTTTCTTACCAGCCACGCTCCTGAAGCCTCTCCTCGTCTTTCAGCTCGTGAATGTCCAGGCCTTTCATCGGGTCACCGATGCCGCGGCTCACCTCGGCGATCACCTTTGCATCGGTGTAGTGGTGGACGGCCTCGACGACCGCTTTCGCCATCTTCTCCGGGTTTGTAGACTTGAAGATCCCGGAGCCGACGAAGACGCCGTCCGCACCCATCTGCATCATCAGGGCGGCGTCGCAGGGAGTGGCGATCCCGCCGGCCGAGAAGTTCACGACCGGGAGGCGGCCCATCCGCACCGTCTCGGCGAGGACCTCATAGGGCGCCTCGATGAGGCGGGCGCGGGCCCGGAGTTCCTGCTCGTCCATGCCCTGGAGCTCGCGGATCTCGCCGGTGATCGCCCGCATGTGCCTGACCGCCTCGACGACGTTGCCGGTGCCGGCCTCGCCTTTCGTCCGGATCATCGCGGCCCCCTCGTTGATGCGGCGGAGGGCTTCGCCGAGGTTCCGTGCGCCGCAGACGAACGGGACGGTGAACCCTGTCTTTACGATATGGTATTGCTCGTCTGCGGGGGTGAGCACCTCGCTCTCGTCGATCATGTCGACGCCGATCGCCTCAAGGACCTGGGCCTCGACATAGTGACCGATCCTGACCTTGCCCATCACCGGGATGGAGACGGCGTCGATGATCTCGATGACCTTCTCAGGGTCGGCCATCCGCGCCACGCCCCCGGCCTTCCTGATGTCCGCAGGGACGCGCTCGAGGGCCATCACCGCGACGGCGCCCGCGTTCTCGGCGATCCGCGCCTGTTCGGCGTTCACCACATCCATGATGACGCCGCCCTTTTGCATGGACGCGAAGCCCCGCTTCAGGAGCTCGGTGCCGTACCTCAGTTCCTCAAGTTTCATTATTCCCATATATAGGGCGGTCATGCCCATAAAAATAGCGCGATGATGGCCGATACCGCAAATATCAGCGTTATTCCACGAACGGATGCGATTATATCGTCTCCGCCGTCCTCAAGGCTCCGGTCCCCCGGCCCGATCGCATAGACGCCCCGCTTGCAGAACCGCACCCCGACACCCCCGGCGACCACCGCCATCGGCCAGCCGCCGTTATAACCGGGCCGTTTTTTCCGGTCGGCGCGGAGTGCCTGGAGCGCCGGGGCAAACCGCCCCTTTGCGCCGAAGTACACCAGGCCGATGAGGGCGGTGAGCCTGGCGGGAACGAGGTTTGCCAGATCGTCGGCCCGTGCGGCGCACCAGCCGAGCCTGATCCGGTCGTCGGTGTAGCCGAGCATGGCGTCCATGCAGTTGACCGAACGGTAGAAGGCAGCCGCCGTCAGGCCGAGGCCGAAGGGGGCGAAGACCGCGAACCAGAAGAGCGGGGCGACGATCGAGTCGGAAAGGTTCTCGGCCACCGACTCGTAGGCCGCGGACCTGATCTCCTCTGCAGAGAGAGACGAGGTGTCGCGGGAGACGAGCATCCCGGCGGTCCGCCGCCCCTCGTCCAGACCGCCGCCTGCAAGGGCCGCTTCGACCGAGGCGGCGTGCTCCTCCATGGACCGCCAGGCAAAGACCGCTTTGAGGAGGAAGGGCGCAAGGACGACGAGCAGAAGGGCCGGGGCATAGTGCTCGACAGCATAGAAGGGTGCGGCAAAGAGGCAGGCTGAGACCGCCCAGAAGAACACGCCCACCGCTCTCTGGATTCGCACCGGATAACGCCCCGGCCGGCCCCACCAGCCCACAAACCTGCCGAAGAGGGCGACCGGGTGGAGCGGGGTGTGCGGGTCGCCCCAGAGCCGGTCGATGACAAGTGCCAGGGAAAGGGTCAGCGCCGCAAAAACCATGCGGCAAACACCCCGGCGATCAGTACGACGAACGCTGCGGCTTCGAAGATGACGATCCCCGTGCCCACGTAGATGATAAAGAGCAGGACGGCGACGGTGATGACAGCGAAAGGCACCACCGGAAGACGGGGCGCCGCGGGAAGGGGCGGCAGCTCCGGGACTTCCTCCTGCGGCGCGGGGGGTTCCCTGACCAGAACCCTGAAGGTTGAGCGGTTCGTGCCGTAGCCGGTGATCACCGCGATCTCAAAAGTTCCTGGAAAGACATCGTTCCTGATGAATACCGGCACGTCGACGGACCGCTCAAGATAGAGATTTTCATGGAAAAAATCGGTGAAACGCCCTGCATCGGCAGTGGAAAGCGTGAGGTGGAGGGGAGAGCCCTCGTTTTTCAGTCTGAGGACGAGTGTGTCGCCGGGCGAGACCTCGACCGACTCGGACAGGTCAATCGAATTTATAGAGCGTGCATTGAGCCGGATTTCACAGGGAACGTCCATATTCAGTCCTTATCGGTCTGAGGAAGGAGGTTTGGTATGCCCTCCCTGATGGGGTATGAGACGCCGCAGGCCGCGCACCAGAGCGAGCCCTCGATGATGTCGTCGTCGGTCTCTTCATCGACGCGCAGCTCGAGGTCGCCCTTGCAGACCGGGCAGCAGAGAATGTCGAGAAGAGAGCGCCTCACTGTTCATCCCTCAGGTCGATGATCTGGGAGAGCTCGGGGCCGGTGGAGATCAGGCCGATCGGGGCGCCGATGTCCTTCTCAGCCTGTTCGAGGAAGGCAATCGCCTTCTCGGTCAGGCCGTCGTAGGAAGTCGCGCCGAAGCAGGCCGGGTCCACGTGATCGATGCCGGTGATCGCCGCAATGGTGCAGCCGTTGATCATCGCCGAGTAGCGCGCCATCTCTCCGTCCCACCCGCCGATCCGCCGCTGCCGGTGAGTGACGGTGCCGAACTCCTTGAACCCGAGGGCGTCGGAATCCTCGGCATTCATCTCGGTCTGGAACGGTCCTTCGCCGACCCTGGTCGGGTAAGCCTTGAAGACGACGACGACGTCGTCGATCCTGGTCGGGCCCACACCGTTGTCGGCGGCGATCTGGGAGGCGGAGGTGTCCTTGCTCGTCACGAAGGGATAGGTTCCGTAATAGAGTGAGATCCCGAAGCCCTGCGTCCCTTCAAGGAGGACATTGTCGTCGCGGTCGATCGCCCCGTTCACTTCGGCGGCGACGTCAATGATATATGGGGCCAGTTCGGGTACGTCCTTTGCCTGGCGGGAGGTGCGGAGGACGCGGTCCGAGTTTGCCGGCCCGCAGCCGGTGCCGGTCGATCCGATCTTCTTCGATAGGTGGTCGCTTGCTTTGTCGCGGGCGATATGATCCTCCTCGATCACACCGCAGCGCCCGTCCACAAACGTCCTGTCGCCGACATTCAGAAGTTCGACTTCACGGAGGAAGACCCGCGGGTCGACAAGAACGCCGCTTCCGATGCAGAGTTTCGCATCCGGGTACACGAATCCGGACGGGATCATCCGGACGCCATAGTTTTTGTCGCCGACTGTCACCGTGTGTCCGGCGTTCGGGCCCACGCCGCCCCGGGAGATGATCGACGGGTGGTCCTGGTGCGCAATATGGGCCACAATCTTTCCCTTTCCTTCATCCCCGAAAAATCCGCCGACAATAATCGTACACGCCATTGCTATATCATGTAATTTGGGGTGATACTTGATGATAAAAGTATATCATCGGACTTCCCGCCCCTCACTCGGTCTCGCATGTATCATTTTTTCCCGGCATGAGACACCGTCTGATGTTCCTGAAATACGGGATATGGAGGAGGGTATGGACGGCCATGAGGACGATGAAGATGACGCCGGTGATATTGTGGAGGTCCACCCAGTCGCCCCTGGCGATGCCGAGAAATGTTTTCAGGTTTATAACGCCGGTGCCGGCATGGACCCATCCGCCGCCCCCTGAAGGGAGGAAAAAAAAGAGGATCAGGGACGATAGGGCAACGATAACGAACGCAACGAGCATTGAAAGGTCTATAATCGCATTTACCTGCCTTTTCTGCATATATGTTTGAGAGGAGTGCCCTCTAATTATATCATTCGCCATAGCCGGAAAAGGCGCGAACCCGCCGGATCAAATCTCCAGACGAAATGATGTGAAAAACGCTGCAACGCCTATAATCCCGGGAAAGAGGATTATTCGCGCGAGATCTATTCTGACGGATCTATCTCCCGCTCCAGTGGAAATAAAGGGGTTATACGACTGCCATTTGTCAGACGGCAGGCATCCATGACAGAAGCGGGATCCGCGGGATCGTTTCTGGTAAAAAGAAAGGGGGATCGGATCAGATCAGATCGGCGACAAAGGTCCCCATCCGCTCCACGGCGACGGAGAGATTTTCGCGGCTCGTCGCATAGGAGCAGCGGATATGGCCCTTCCCCGACTCTCCGAAGGCGCTGCCCGGAACGACGGCGACCTTGTGCTCTTTTAAGAGCTGTTCGGCAAAGTCTTCGTCCGAGAGCCCGGTCACCTCGATCGACGGGAAGGCGTAGAAGGCGCCCTGCGGCAGGTGGCAGGTAAGGCCGATCCGGTTGAGCCCCTCCACGAAGAGGTTCCGGCGGAGGCGGTACTCCCGCACCATCTCGTTCTTATTCTCCTCGGCCTGTCTGAGCGCCGCATGGGCGGCGATCTGCCCCATCACCGGGGCGCAGAGCATCACGTACTGGTGGATCTTCAGGGCTGCGTCGCAGATCGGCTTCGGGGCGCAGAGGTAGCCGATCCGCCACCCGGTCATCGCATAGGCCTTGGAAAACCCGTTGAGCGTGATCGTCCGCTCGCGCAGGTCGTCCATCGAGGCCGGCGAGCAGTGGGTGCCGTCGTAGGTGAGCTCCGAATACACCTCGTCCGATATCAGGACGAGGTCGTGGTCGACGACGATATCGGCGATAGCACGGTAGTCGTCCCTGCCCATCACCCCGCCGGTCGGGTTGTTCGGGAAGTTGAGCACCAGCGCCTTGGTCTTTGCACTGACGCGCTCCATCAGGGCATCGGGCGTCACCCTGAAGCGGTCCTTCTCCAGGCAGGGGAGGGGCACCGGAACGCCGCCGGCCAGGGTGACGCAGGGGGCATAGCTGACATATGCCGGATCGATAACGATCACCTCGTCGCCCGGATCGGTGACGGCCCTGATGGCGATGTCGGCCGCTTCGGAGACCCCGGTCGTGATGATCATCTCATCTTCCGGCGAGTAAGAGAGGCCGTACTTCTGGTTGAGGTCGAGCGCGAGCGCCTCCCGCAGGGGGGCATAGCCCCGGTTCGAGGTGTACGAGGTGACGCCCTGCTCGATCGAGTAGATGCTCGCCTCGCAGATGTTCCAGGGGGTCACGAAGTCAGGCTCGCCGACACCGAGAGAGATGACGTCCTGCATGCCCATGCAGAGATCGAAAAATTTTCTGATCCCGGAGGGGGGGATGATCCGCGCCCGTTCCGATACAAAGTCCCGCATCGTTCACCTCAGAAAGAGTACGGCAGACGCTCGCTCGCCTCGCGCTCGTCGTACGGCGTGCCGTTCTCCTTGTAGGTCTTCATCACGAACTGGGTCGTCGTCTCCCTGATGCGGTCCATCGGGGCGATATGCTCGGAGACGAAGCGGGCGATATCCTGCATGGTCTTCCCTTTCACCAGGAGGATGAAATCGTAACGGCCGGAGACCAGGCGGAGGGCCTTGACCTCCCTGAAACGCGCGATCCTCTCGGCGATTTTGTCGTAGCCGAAATCACGCTCGGGCGAGACCTTGAGGGCGATGATCGAGCTGACCTCACCTGCCCCGGCGCGCTCCCAGTCGACAACGGCTGCGTACTTCCTGATAATACGGGCCTCCTCCATGGCGCGGATGCGCTTTTCCGTTTCCTCGACCGTGAGCTCCACCATCGTCGCGAGTTCGCCGACAGGCATCTGGCTGTTCTCCTCCAGGAGATGGAGGATTAAGAGATCTTTTTCGTCCATTGTTATCACCGGAATGAGGCCCTCAGGCGGTTGAGGTCGACCTGGGCAAGCCGCTCCTCGGAAAGCCGGGGATCCTTCGCGAGTACTTCCTGTATCTTTTTCGTGTTGGTGTCAAACCACATCTCTTTTGTCCTTCCATACCGTCCTTTGGAGACGACGCGCGTGTTGATCACGCCGAGCATGTTCAGTTCGGAGATGAGGTCGGTGATCCGCCGGTGGGTGAGCGGGTCGATGTTGACGATCCGGCTGACTTCCCGGTAGACCCTGGTCACCTCGCCCGAGGTGAAAATTTTCTTGTCCATCTCCTCCAGCAGGAGCATCGAGTAAAGGACGACCTTGCTCTGAGTGGGCAGGGTGGAGATGCACTCGATCATCGAATCGGTTTCGATCTTTTCGAGGGCCATGCGGACGTGCTTCTCCCCGACGCGCTCGGCGTTCTCCCGGTCGGCAAGTTCGCCCGAGACCCGCAGGAGGTCGAGCGCACGGCGCGCGTCGCCGTGCTCCTGCGCGGCGAAGGCGGCGCAGAGCGGGATGACACCCTCGTCGAGCCCGCCCTCCACAAATGCCATCTGGGCGCGCTGGCTGAGGATGTCGCAGAGCTGCGGGGCGTTGTACGGCGGGAAGACGATCTCCTCCTCCGAGAGGGAGGAGAGGACGCGCGGATCGAGGAAATCGGTGAACCGGAGATCGTTGGAGATCCCGATCATCGAGACTTTCGACCCCCTCAGGTCCGAGTTGATCCTGGTGAGGTTGTAGAGGGTCTCGTCCCCGCTCTTCTTGACCAGTTTGTCGATCTCGTCGAGCACGATGACCAGCACACCGCCGGTGGACTCGAGCTGATTTTTCAGCTCGGTGTAGACCTGGTCGGTCGGCCAGCCGGTCATCGGGATGTGGGCACGCGCCTTGTCGCTTGGAGTGGCATCGAGATCCTCGAGACCCTTGGCAATCTGAGCGAGCACCCGGTACTGGGTGTCGATCACCTCGCAGTTGAGGTGGACGACCTTGCACCCGGTAGACATGGTCGCGGCCACCTTCTCAAGCTCCGCCCCGACATAGCGGACGCTCGCGGTCTTCCCGGTCCCGGTCTTGCCGTAGATCAGGATGTTCGAAGGGGTCTCGTTTTTCAGGGCCGGCGCGAGAATTGAGGCGATCGCATCGATCTGGGGACGACGGTGGGGGAGGATCTGGGGACGGTACGAGTGGCGGAGAACCTCTCGATTTTTGAAGATCCGATTGTTCGAAAGGAACTTCTGGAAGAGGCCAAAGGAGGGGTTTTCGTTTTCAGACATGATATCAGCCGCGGGTATCGAAGGGGGTCAGAGCAGGAGGAATAGAGATCATGTGGGGTGAGGAGATATAACCCCTTTGTTTCCATTGGAATCTGCATATAAAGATGATCAAAGTCTCGCAAAAAAATGCCGGATCCCGGGAGATCGGTGTGTCGATCCCCGACCCCTTTATTTCGACTGGAGCATATGGAAAACAGGTGACCTGTTTTTTTGTATACGATGAAAACAGCTTGTTGTAAGGTTCTCAACTTGTACTATAAAACTTATCTGATCTCAAAATAGAGATCACGCAGATCCCGCAAGATCGCGATCCGGGATCAAGACCTATGCGCGGATCTGAGTCTGAGATCGGGATCAGGGATCAAAATCCAGGTACGGATCCGTATTTTGACCGGGATCGCGATCCGGTTCCGACCATCTCCGATTTTCCACCCGTTCCAGTGGAAATAAAGGGGTCGGGGATCGGCGCGATCGGTTTTGATCATTTCACCCGCGGCACAAGAGGTATCATACTGTGAGAACAACACAGGAAAGAGGATACATTATGAAACCGGAGCATCTCAGGGATATTGAAATCAGGACGGCGGTGATCACCGCCTCTACAACACGCACCGAAGAAACCGATACGAGTGGGAAGGCAATCCGCGATCTTCTTACGAATGCTGGATATCAGGTCACCATTTCAGCGATCGTGAAGGACGACATCGGAGCGATCCGGGCCATTCTTTCCCGCGCCCTCATCGACGCCGATGCGGTCATCATCAATGGGGGTACCGGCCTCACTCGTGACGACTGCACTATCGAGGCGGTCGAACCGTTCTTTGAAAAGAAGATGGAGGGATTCGGCGAACTCTTCAGGATGCTCTCTTACGAGGAGATCGGAACTTCAGCCCTGCTTTCGCGCGCGGCCGCCGGTATCGCCGGTGGAAAGGCGATCTTCTGCATTCCGGGATCCACCGGGGCGGTGAAACTCGCCACCGAGCGGATCATCCTGCCTGAACTGCGGCACATCATCTCACACGCGAGAGGGTAACGCCCTTTCCCGGCAGATCCTATCGGTTCACTTCGAGGAGAGCGATCCGCTCGTAGACAAGGGGTCTGATCCGCCCGCCTGCAGCGGTGAGCTCCTCTTCGGTGATTGCATAACGCTCCATCAGCCGCGCGCTTTTTGCGGGGTCGATCCTCTCCCAGTCCCCTTCATCCCACTGGATGACCCTGTCGAGGGCCGTCGCGGCCGCGGGGGAGGAAGGGCAGATGCAGACATAGCACCTGTTTATTCCCTCATGGAGACCGAGCTCCATCGCTACCCGGCACTGCCGGGTCCCTGCGGCATAGAGCAGCGCCTCCATCTCGAGGCTGTTTGCAATTGCCCTGCTCTCCCGCCAGGAGCGTATTGCATGGCGGACCGCTTTCCTGGCATGCTCCTTCCCGGCGAGGTTTTCGGCGTCAAAGCAGATGATATGCGCTCCTGTCGCCCCGGCGATCTCCCTGATGATCTCCAGAAAGGCGGGAAGTGAGGGGATATCGGTGATCCCCTGCCTGATCTCACATTCGTGCTCCATTGAAATCTCCTGTATGCCGGTCAATGACGCCCTGATCTTTTTTTTGAAGGACCACAGTTCAAAGATCTGTTCTCCTCTGGCCCGGGGTGACCCCCGAACCATATCGTGAAAAAGAGTTTGCGCCTGAAGGGTATAATGGGATTCACGGGCACTTCCTCCTGACGGTTTCTGGCGTGTGCAGTCCGGTTCATGGATCTTTCGAAGGAGGCGGCAGAAAAAATGCGGAGGCGCCTTTCTCATCCCTCCTGAATGATAGTATTTATATATCAGGCAGGGGACATGGGCGTGATGAAGATCTCCGTGCTCTCCCTGTACTGGAACGAACCGCAGGGTGGGGGGATCAATGCCTATGTCATGGGCCTCGTGACGATGCTGCGGAACCGCTATCCTGACAGTTCGGTGGATATTCTCTTTGTCGAGGGAGACGGCGATCCCATGGGGAGAATCAGTGCGGGTGTGTTCGGGGAAGTTTTCGGCACCGCTTCGCGGCTGTCACGCCTTTCTCCTGACATCATCCATGTCCACGATAGTATCATGCTCCTGCTGGGGGCGGCCCTCTATCGGTCGGTCTCCGGGAGAGGAAAGGTGGTCTATACCTTTCTCACCGAGGCGAATAAACCCGTACATATGAAGGATCGCCTCCTCCGCTTCTTCGGGAGGTGCCTGTATTGCTGGGGGATTGGCCGTTGTTCCTGTGTAACCTTTGTGAGCAGAAACCTCCGGATGAAGATCGACCAGGCCTATGGAATCCCCTTTTTGCAGCCCGTAGCGATCACCTATCCGGGTGTGGAGGCGAAGATCGTTCCACCTGACGAAGTTTTGAAGTTTCAGGAGCTTTTTGGCATATCTGACGGCGACATCGTGCTTCTTTCACAGGGGGTTACCGTCAACCGGCTCAAGGCGGAGGGGACAAAGGAGCTGATCGCCGCCGTAAAGATCCTCAGGGATGAATTTCCCGGGATAAAACTGATTCTTACCAGAAACGGGAGGTTCAGACCTGATCTTGAGGCATACGCACGGTTTATCGGGGCCTCGGACGCCGTGGTGTTTACCGGGGACGTTGACGACCCCTTTGTCACCCTTGCCCGCGCCGACCTCTATTGCCATATCACGCTGGCCGACGGACTTCCGATCGCCCTCCTTGAGGCGATGGCCATGGGGAAACCGATCGTTGCATCGAAGACCGGTGGGATACCCGAGGCGATTGCCGACGGCGAGGACGGCCTGCTCGTCGAACCGCGGGCAGAGGCGATCGTTGCGGCTGTACGAAGGGTGCTCTCTGATCCGGGTTTGGCGCAGGACCTGGGGAGGCATGCACTGGAGAGGTCACAGGCCCAGTTCAGATGGGACCGCCAATCTGAGTTTGTTGCCGGGATCTATGCTTTTCTGGACGGGCACTGAGCGCCCTGTCGCTCTTCCTTTCTGATCATATTAACGATATATTATTATACTAGAATTTATATTCATGCTCAGGTCAGACCGATGGGTCTTTCACTCACCTATAAATTCCGAAACAAGAATTTGATACCCTTTGTCACAGGGTTTTGCAGATGGTTTCGGGGGGCAACTTGAAAGATCTGCTTAGCGGCGTTACATGTGCAGTCTGATCTGCGAAGGTGCCGGTATATTTGCGATAATGCGATTGAATGGGGGGCTATATGGATTTGAGCAGCAGCACGATTTTTGTCACAGGAGCTGGCGGTTTTATCGGCAGCCATCTCACCGAGCGTCTTGTCGACCTGAATGCCGGCGTAAAGGCGTTGGTGAAATACAACTCACGGTCGGATCAGGGTCTGCTCGAACGCCTCCCTCCCGACGTGATGCGATCGGTGGAGGTGATCCCCGGGGATTTAAAGGATGGGGACACCGTCAGAAGGGCCACCAGGGATGTGGATGCGATCATCCATCTCGGCTCGATCATATCGGTGCCCTACTCCTATGTCAGCCCCAGGGAAACGATTGAGACCAATATTCTCGGCACCCTCAACGTTCTTTCAGCGGCCAGAGAGAACGGCGTCGGGAGGGTCGTTCACACCTCGACGAGCGAGGTCTACGGCACCGCCGTCTCTGTCCCGATCGATGAGCGCCATCCCCTCCAGGGTCAGTCGCCGTACTCTGCCAGCAAAATCGGTGCAGACAAGATCGCCGAGAGTTTTTTCTGCTCTTTCGATCTCCCTGTCGTGACGATACGGCCGTTTAATACCTACGGTCCGAGGCAGTCGGCGCGGGCGGTCATTCCGACGATCATCACCCAGGCGCTGACCGGGGGTGAGGTGCGCCTCGGCGCCCTTCACTCGACGCGGGACTTCACCTATGTGGACGACCTTGTAAGCGCCTTCCTCCTCGCTCTCACCTCACCGCGGGGCGTGGGCGAGACGATCAATATCGGCTCGAACTTCGAGATCTCCATCTTCGATCTGGCGGAAAAAATCCTCTCCCTCTGCGGAAGGGATGCAGCGATTATCACGGAGTCCCTCCGTCAGCGCCCGGAAAAAAGCGAGGTTGCGCGGCTGTGGTGCGATAACGCCCTCGCCCGCAACGTTTTCGGGTGGTCCCCGCAAACCTCGCTCGAAGACGGCCTGAAGGCCACAATCGAGTGGATATCTGAGAATATAGGGATGTATAAGCCCGGTATCTATGTCAGGTGATATGATGAAGGCGGTGATCCTTGCGGGTGGGAAGGGCGCCCGGCTCAAGCCCTATACGACGGTCTTTCCCAAACCCCTGATGCCCCTGCGCGACAAGCCGATCCTTGAGATCATCCTCAGACAGCTCCGCACCAGCGATTTTGACGAGGCGGTGATCGCGGTCGGCTATCTTGCCGAACTGATTATGACCTATTGCGGGGACGGAGCACGGTTCGGCTATCCCCTCACCTATTCAAGGGAGGCAACGCCGCTCGGGACGGCCGGGTGCCTGGGGCAGCTGAAGGACCGGCTGTCTGAAACCTTTCTGATGATGAACGGCGATGTGCTCACGACGCTCGATTATGCCGAATTCCTCAAATATCACCGGAACCACGGTGGAATCGCCACCATCGCCCTCCACAAGCGGAAGATCCCTATCGATTTCGGGGTGGTCGGGATGAGTGCGGAAAACAGGATCACCGAGTATACCGAAAAACCGACGGTCTGGCATCTGGTGAGCATGGGGGTGTACGCCTTTGAGCCCGAGGTGATGGATTACATCGGTTCAGAGGAGTACCTGGACTTTCCTGACCTGATAAAAACTCTGATCGCGCAGGGAGAGAAAATAATGGGCTATGTGTACGACGGATACTGGCTCGACATAGGGAGAGTGGACGACTATGAGCAGGCAAAAGCGGATTTCGAGATAATATATCCGCACCTCGGGATCTGATCGCATGGGATGGAAGGTTCCGTTATCGGATGTCTCCATGGGCGATGAGGAGATCAGAGCCGTCACCGATGTCCTTGCCTCGGGGTGGCTCTCCATGGGGCCGGTCACCGAGGAGTTCGAGCGGATGTTTGCCGACTACCTCGGGGTGAAATATGCTTTCGCCGTATCAAGCGGAACCGCTGCCCTTCATCTTGCCCACCGGGCCGTCGGGGTCGGTCCGGGCGACGAGGTGGTCGCCCCCTCGCTCACCTTTGTCGCCACCGCGAACGCCGCCGTCTACTGCGGGGCAACGCCGGTTTTTGCCGATGTCGCAGGACAGGACGACTTCAACGTCTCTGCCGAAACCGTCGCACCGGCGCTCTCGCCTGAGACGAAGGCGATCACCGTGGTGCATTACGGCGGGTGCCCCTGCGAGATGGCGCCCACCCTTGAGACGGCGGAGGAGAGGGGTATTCCGGTCATCGAGGACGCCGCTCACGCCGTCGGAGCGGCATACCGCGGCAAAAAATGCGGGACGATCGGGGACGTCGGCTGCTTCAGTTTTTTTGCGAATAAAAACCTCCCCACCGGGGAGGGGGGGATGATCGTGACCGACAACGAAGAGTACGCAGAGCGGATCAGGGTGATGCGGTCCCACGGGATGACCTCCCTGACATGGGACCGCCACCGCGGCCACGCCCGACAGTACGACGTCGTGGACCTCGGCTACAATTACCGCATCAACGAGGTCGCATCGGCCCTCGGGATCGTCGGCCTGCGAAACCTGGACCGATCGAACGCCCGCAGGGAGGCGATCTCGGCGCGCTACCGCCGGCGCCTGGAGGAGATCCCTGGCCTTTCGTCCCCGTTCGAACGCGTGCCCGGCCGCTCCTCCTGCCACATCTTCCCGGTCCTGCTCCCCCCCGAGGTGTCGCGGGATGAGGTGGCGGCGGCGATGCAGGAGATGGGCGTTCAGACGAGCGTTCATTACCGCCCAATCCACCTCTTCTCCTATTACCGGCAGCGGTTCGGCGGGAGGAGGGGCATGCTCCCGATGAGCGAATATGTCGGGGACCGCGAGATCACGCTCCCCCTCTACCCGGGGATGGACGATTCTACGGCTGACTACGTGATGGACACCCTGGCGGCGGCAGTGAGGAGGCGGTAGCCATGCGCATCGAATGGGACGCTCAGGTCTCGAAGAACAGCTGGAATTCTATTGTCCGCTCCTCTGAACGCGCCTATTTCTTCCATACGCCCGAATGGGCCGAGATCCTGCAGAAGACCTTCGGCCACCGGATTGCGACGCGGCTCTATGAGGTGGACGGCGCAGAGGTGCTGATCCCGATGGTCGAGAAGAGGACGGCCCCCTTCCGGGCGTATGCCTCGATGCCGCACGGCTATGGCGGGGTATTCGGGGCCGAAGAACTCTCTCCCGACATCCTTTCTGTGATCCTCAGGAGCATCGTCGGCGGGCGCTCGGTCGGGTTCACCCTGCACCTTCCCCCGGGTGCGACGATCCCGGTGAACGGCGACGCCGCGATCAGGCGGAACGGGAGCACCTGGGCATCGGCGCACATGCTTTCACTCGACCGCCCGTACGAAGAGATCTGGGCCGGTGTCCACCGCGGCATCAGGCGCCGGATCAGGGTTGCAGAGAAGCGTTCGGTCGTCGTCGACCATCCTGCATCGCTCGATGGCTACCGGTCCTATTACTGGCTCTACGAACAGCGGTCGAAGGAGTGGGGGCATCCCTCTCCCGAGTACCCCATGGATTTCTTCGAAAACCTCTACCGTTACGGCACCCCTCATGTCCGCCTGCGGATCGCGGAGCGGGAGGGCGAGGCCGTGGGCGGCATGATCTCCTTCGAGTACGGGGAGGGGATCTTCTGCTGGGGGATCGCCACGCCCCTGGCGTGCCGGCACTTTTACCCGACGCACCTGATGATCTCGGACCTGATCGAGGACGCCTGCGACCGGGGCTTCTCGTGGATAAATTTCGGGGCGAGCGGCCCGCTCGACGGCGTGCGGAAGTTCAAGGAGAACCTGGGGGCGCGGGAGGTGCCGACCGAGGACTACCACGTCCTCTCGGGCGCCGGGTCTCTCTGGTGGCCCCTGCGGGGCTACGCTCTCTCACCGTTTCTGTAGCGATCGTTCAGTGCCCGGGCACCCTTTCGGCGACCAGCACCGCCACGTTCCTGAGCGTGTCCCTCTCCTCCCCGGTCAGCACGGCGATGTAGAGGTAGCAGAGATAGCACCCGGCGAGGAGGGCGGTCAGCAGGAGCGGGTGGACCCATGCCCCGAGCAGGAAGAAGGCGGCCGACAGCAGCAGCACCGCCGGGAGGATCTGCCGGTAGCAGGCGAGGTCGATCGACGTCCCGAGCACCCGCCGCAGGGCGGCGACGAAGAGGACGCCGAGGAGGACGAAAGAGCCGGCGGTCCCGATCGCCGCCCCGACGATCCCGAAAATGGGGATCAAAACGGCGTTTAAGGCGATGTTCGCCCCGGTGACGGCGAGGTTGATCTTCGATGCGATGTCGGGCCGGTCCATCGCCGTGACTGCGGCCCCGATCGCCGCCATCGGCCCGAAGACGATCATACCCAGCACCAGAACGGCAAGCGGCGGGACTGCGGGCAAAAACGCGGAGCTGAGGAGGGGGGGTATGATCTCCCGGGAAAGGCAGACCATGAGAACCCCCACGATCGACAGGATGATCAGGCTGTATTTCACGGTTTTGCTCATCAAGGTCCCGATCGCATCCTTCCGCCCTAGGCTGTAATATTCGGAGATCGCCGGGAATGTCACGGCCGAGAGTGCCATCGGGAGGGCGAGCAGTATGGACCTCGACAGGGCGATTGCCATTGCATAGATCCCGACCTCTGCGTTGTTCAGATAATAGCCAACCATCAGGGTGTCGGTGTAGGTCATCACCGAATAGAGGATGCTTGCCAGGAACACCTGGCTGCCGAAGATGAGCAGGCGCCTGCTGACCGCAACGTAGTCCCGGGTGCTGACCTGCAGATGTCTGACAGCGACCGAGACCATCAGGACAAGGATGCCGGCCTCGGCTATCACCACCGAGAGGGCGGCCCCTCTCACGCCCCACCCCGCCGAGAGGAAGAGTACGTTCATGCCGACCAGCAGCAGCGACCTGAGGAGGGAGCGGAGGGAGTAGGCCTTCATCTCGCGCATGCCGTTGAGTATGCCGAGCAGGATGTTGTTGACGACGAAGAGCGGCACCGAAAGGGAGATGATCCTGATCACATCGGCGAGACCGGGCATCGAAAAGAACGCGGCCAGCATATCAGATAAGAAAAAGAGGACGAGCCCAAAGAAAGCACCCAGAGCCGCCCCGTTTATCAGACCTGATGTGACAAATGCATTTACCGCCTCACTATCCCCGCATGAGGCGGCGACGTGCCTGACCATCGCCTCGGGGATGCCGAGGCAGGCGATCATCGAGAGCAGCGTGGTGAGAATCAGCGCCAGCGAGTAGAGCCCGTATTCGGCCACGCCGAGCCAGCGACCCAGGATCACGGTGAGGAGAAAACCGATGCCCAGAGAGAGGATCTGGCCGGAAAACGTCCAGCTGACATCTGATACAAATTTTTTCGCCTCCTGAATCGGTCTCTCCCCCCGGCAGCCTCTTTGGAAAAAGGTGCCGCCCTCTGCCCTCTCGCGGCCTCCTGCACACCAACTACAGGCGGGTGTATTTATACTTTTATGCCGGTGCCGGTGATCAGGGCGACCCGGTCTCTGAACCCCTCGTACATGGCACGCCCTTGATTGCGCCTCCCCTATAAGGGATGGGCTTTGCGTTATGTCAGCCGCGTCGTCAAGGGCCGACTGCCGGAGGCGCCGACGGCTAGTTGCAGATGGAGCGCATCGCAGGATTGCTGCCGGTCTGCCGTTTCCAGGTGACTGACGGCGTCGGTTCAGAAAAGATGCGACAGACGGAGGCGCGACTGTTCGTGTCGACGTCATGGGCGCCCGTATAGTATGGTGGGGCTGCCATCCTGTCTGAACGCGCCATACCGTCTGCCGCCGATATGATCGGTCCCTCCGTCTTTCGTCTCCACACCGTCTGCAGACGGCCATTTTGTAGCAAAAACGGGAAATATGTATGCTTTTGATAATACTATGTTTAAGAATATTATGATCCGATGTGATTGATCATGATATATATCATACAAAATGGAGATCTGTGCATACCTGATCAACCTTATGGTCATCTGTAAGGCGATAGGGGCTATGGGAGGATTTTACATGCAAAACGAAGTTGAACGAAGTATGCGACGATTATTTATTGTTTTTTGTATCGCAGCGCTTTTGTGCATGAGTGCGCTCACTGTACCGGTGGCGGCTGCCGCTACCACACTCCAGTCGGACGCCGACGCGTATGTTCGGTGGGGTGGTGTAGTTGGAGATACCAACTATGGCACTTCCACGAGCCTG
>ENA-ORXD01000594-ORXD01000594.1-sediment-metagenome-genome-assembly--contig:-NODE-594-length-43160-cov-4.674187_pt1 | contig 43160 bp, 39 predicted proteins | sample MGYA00237862_ERZ511471 | MGnify/ENA metagenome assembly ERZ511471 | reverse complement strand
TCCAAAGTGGGGGTTTTGCGTGAGGCGAGACGCCATGAGCACTACCAGAAGCCGAGTGAGGCGAAGAAACTCAAGAGAGCGGCTGCGGCAAAAAAGCGCAAGCGCACTTAGCGGGGAGGTTTCGTTGTGGACCTGGGAAAGCGCATCCAGGAAGATCTCGTTCACTCCATGAAAAACCGCGACGAAATGCGTTTGGGCACGCTTCGCTTGCTCAAGGCAGCGCTCCAGCTGGCGCAGGTGGAAAAAGGCAAGGATAAGGAACTGGCCGAGGATGAAATCCTGGCCGTGGTCCAGAGGCTCATCAAGCAGCGGCGTGAAGCGAGCGAACAGTACCGTGCTCACGGTGCGACCGAAAGAGCGGATAGCGAACTGGACGAGGCCCGTATCCTGGAAGAGTACATGCCTGAACAGCTTGAGGATGAAGAAATCGCATCTATGGCTCTGGAAGCGGCTCTCTCAGTCGGAGCCCAGGGGCCCCGAGACATGGGACGTGTCATGGGAATCCTGATGCCAAAGCTGAAGGGCAGGGCAGAAGGCGGCCGGGTAAGGGCCGCGGTTTCCAGAGTCCTCGAACAGGTCCAGCCCTAGCTGGTCCTTGCACGGGTGGTTTTGCGGGGGGATGCTTTCCAGGCGTCCCCCCGTTCATTCATTTCCTCACGGTCTCTTGGTCCCATTTATTGCAGGAAACTCCCATCCCAAGACCCAGACAAAAAAATTCAAAGAGGATTATAATGGATCAGCCACCATATCTGGGGGGTGTTGTGTTGAGATGCCCTACTTGTGGAGCCGGTGATACCCGCGTGATCGAAACAAGAACCGCTGACGAGGATCGGATTGTCCGGCGGAGGCGGGAGTGCGTCTCATGCGGTTCCCGGTTTACGACCTACGAAAGGCTGGAACAAAGGACGTTTCTCTGGGTTGTCAAGAAGGATGGGCGCAGGGAGGCTTTTGACAGGGAGAAACTCCTCAAGGGGATGGCAAAGTCGTGCGAGAAGCTTCCCGTTCCGCTTGAGAAGATCGAAGAGGCAGTGGCAGAAATCGAGGATTCCCTGCGAAATGCAGGACAAGGGGAGATTTCAAGCGTCCGGGTCGGAGAATTGGCCATGGAAAAGCTAAGGGCACTTCATCAGGTTGCGTACGTTCGTTTTGCTTCTGTTTACCGGGAATTCACCGACCTATCCAGTTTTACCCACGAAATTTCAAAACTCCTGGAAGAAAGGGATGAAAAGAATGGCCGATAACGCCGAAATCCTCGCCGGGCGGCAGATGCAGCTTTTCGGAAGCCGGGCCGAATCGACGGACCTCCTTCTCATGGTGGATGCGCTCGCACAGGAGGAACGTTCCCCATGGAAAGCCGAACGTATCCAGAAAGCCCTGATCGTGGAGGCAGGGGTCGAGCCCCAGATGGCAGGCGAAATTGCGGCCGAAGTGGAAGAGGACCTGATCCGGTGCAACAGGGAACAGGTCACGACAACACTGATCAGGGAAATGGTCAACGTCAAGCTCTTCCAGAGGGGACTCGACGCGAAGCTGAAGGATCATAGCCGCATCGGCATCCCCCTGTACGACCTTGAATCGATGATGTTGTCCCCCAACCATGAGAACAGCAATACGACGCACAACCCGGAATCGATCAATCTGTCGATTGCGGAGATGGTCCTGAAGGAATATGCCCTGACAAAAGTCTTCTCGCCAGACATTGCGGAGGCTCACCTTTCGGGTGACCTTCACCTGCATGACCTGGGTATGATCAACCGTCCCTATTGTTCGGGGCAAAGCATGGCCTACGTTGAGAAATACGGGCTTAACTTCCCCTGCATCACGAGTATTTCCGCCCCCGCCAAGCATGGAGACGTCCTCCTCGCTCACGTGCTGAAAATGACATCGGTCCTGCAGAACAATTTCGCGGGAGCGATCGGCTGGGACGCGGTCAACGTCTTCTTTGCGCCGTATATTGTCGGCGAATCCGACGAACGCCTGAAGCAACTCGCCCAGGTGCTGATTTTCGAGTTCAACCAGCTTGCCGGAGGCCGGGGCGGCCAGGTCGCCTTTACGGATGTGAACCTTTATTACGAGATCCCGAAGCATTTCAGGAACGTGCCCGCGATCGGCCCGGGAGGCGTGACCACCGGGAAGACCTACGCCGATTACGCTCCGGAATCGAAGCGTTTCCTGAAGGCGCTAATGGAGGTCTATCTAGAGGGAGACAGTCGAGGACAACCTTTCTTCTTCCCGAAGCCGCTCCTGCACATCACCGACGATTTCTTCAAGGAGCCCGGCTGGGAGGAGATGCTGCAGCTGGCTTGTCTCGTCGCATCCGAAAAGGGCAACACCTACTTCGTTTTCGACCGGGGAGGGGTAGCCAAGCTTTCCGAGTGCTGCCGCCTCAGTTTCGAGCTGACTCCCGAGGATCTTGAAGAGGCGCATATGCCCTGGAAAATGCGTTATTGCGCGCTGCAGAACGTGACGATCAACCTTCCTCGCCTGGCATACAGGAGCGGCGCGGATCCCGACCTGATGTTCGACCTGCTTGACCACGAGATGGAACTGGCGGGGCGTGCCCATCTTGAGAAGAGGCGTTTCCTGGAGGAGATCCTTTCCCTGGGCAAGAAAGGGCCGCTGAACACCCTGTGCGTGGATCACGATGGAGAAAACTACATCCGTATGAAAAAGGCCAGCCATCTCGTCGGAATCCTGGGCCTTAACGAATTGGCCCAGGCCATGACCGGGTTTGAGCTTCACGAGGATCCCAAGGCAATGGAATTTTCGCTCGCGGTGATCAAGTTCATGGAACTGAAGTGCGAGGAACTGTCGAGCCGCTACGGCCTTAAGATCGTTCTGGAGCAGACCCCGGCGGAAAGCACGGCATACCGGATGGCGAAGCTGGACCTGCGTTATTTCCCTGACGAGGCAAGCCGGTTCATACGGGGAAACAGGGAAAACGGCGAGATTTACTATACGAACAGCAGCCATTTCGCCTATGACGTTTCCATGGACCCGGTCGAAAAGGTCCTGGAGGAAGGGAAGTTTCACCCCATGATCAAGGCGGGGGCCATCACGCATGTCTGGCTTGGGGAGCATCAGCCCGATCCGGCGGCCCTTGCTTCATTTGTCAGGAAAATCTTCCTTCACTCCGAGAGCGCCCAGGTTGCGTTCAGCCCGGAGTTCACGGTTTGCAACGATTGCGGCAAGGTTGTCCGCGGTCTCAAGGGGCAGTGCCCGGCTTGCGAGAGTGTGAATGTGGACGGTATTACGCGGATCACGGGTTACTTCACCCGGACCTCGTCCTGGAATGCCGGCAAGCGGGCGGAGCTTCGAGACAGGACCAAGGTGGTCATCCCCGTTGCTTCCGATTCCTGAATTTCCCCTGATCGGCGGCTACCTTCCCACTTCCTTCCTTGACTGGGAGGGGAGGGTGGCCGCTGTTGTTTTCCTTATCGGCTGCAATTTCCGGTGTCCCTTCTGCCATAACGCTCCCCTGGCCACGGGCATGGCAGAAGGCCTCGATCCGGCGCCCGTCATGCACGATATCTTCCGAAGGAAGCAATTTCTTGACGGTGTGGTGGTGAGCGGAGGCGAACCGACGTTATTCCCTTACCTGAAGGAAATGCTTCACTGGTTTCGAGAAGCTGCAAACCTGCCGGTGAAGCTGGATACGAACGGATCCCGCCCGGAAGTGCTTGAGGAACTTCTCGGTCTTGGATTGGTCGATGCCGTTGCGATGGACATCAAGGCCCCTTGGGGGAAATATCCGGATCTGGCCGGAACCGCGGTTGATACGGAAAAGGTCCGCGCTTCCCTTGAACTTTTAAGGCCCCTTGGAAGAGCCCTTGAGCTAAGGACGACCTTTGTGCCGAGCCTGCTCTCCATTGAGGACCTGCGCGATATCCATGAGCAGCTCAATGGTGATTCGCGGTGGATCGTTCAGCTCTTTCGCCCGGCCAATGCTTTGGACCCGGCGTTGAGGGAAACCGCTTCGCCGGTTCGCGAAGAGGTTGCCTCCGCACTGCGAGGGGTGAGGGTGAGGGGGTAGGAGCGTTATAATTTCGGTTGGAAGCCATCTCGAAGGAGGCATGATCCCATGTCCGTCGAAAAAAGATTCATAACCGAGGAACTGGCCAGGCTGAGGGCAGAGGGCCTGTATACCAACATTCGAACGATCGAAAGTGCCCAGGGGCCCTGGGTCACGATCGAAGGACGCCGCAGGTTGAACCTGTGCTCAAACAACTATCTCGGCCTTTGCAGTGACATGAGGCTCTGCGATCGGGCCCGGGCGATGATCGACGCTTTCGGGGTGGGGCCGGGTGCGGTTCGGACGATTGCAGGGACGCTGAGCCTCCATGTCGAACTGGAGAGAAAACTTGCCGATTTCAAGGGCACGGAAGCGGCGATAGTCGTCCAGTCCGGTTTTTGCGCCAATCTTTCCGCTGTCCCTCCCCTGGTCGGCAAGGGTGACCTGGTCTTCAGCGATGAACTGAATCACGCCTCGATTATCGATGCCTGCAGGCTTAGCGGAGCCTCTGTCCTGCGTTATCCCCACAACAGCCCGTCCGGGCTTCGGGAGGTCCTCGAAAGCCGCAAGAATGATTCCTGCCGCAAACTGGTGGTCACAGACGGAGTCTTCTCGATGGATGGGGATATCGCTCCTCTTCCGGAGCTTGTTGAGGCGGCAGAGGCTTTCGGCGCGATGATCATGGTTGACGATGCGCATGGAGAGGGCGTCCTTGGCCGGGGAGGCAGGGGCATTGTCGACCATTTCGGTCTCCATGGGAGGGTGGACGTGGAAGTGGGAACCCTTTCCAAGGCTTTTGGCGTTGTGGGAGGGTTCATTTCAGGAACCGGAGAAATGATCGATTACCTGCGCCAAAAAGCACGGCCGAACCTCTTCAGCAGCGCCCTCACGGTTCCCGATGTGGCGGCGAACCTTGCCTCGGTGGAGATTCTCCAGGAAAGCGATGACCTCGTCCGCCGTCTCTGGTCGAACGGGAAACTATTCAAGGAATTGATGAAAAAGCACGGTTTTGACATTGGGCATAGCGAGACTCCGATCACACCGGTCATCCTGGGTGAAGCTTCCGTTGCGAAATCTTTCAGCGCACGCCTTTTCGAAGAAGATATTTTCGCGCAGGCCATTGCTTTCCCGACAGTCCCGAAGGGGACCGCACGAATTCGTGTCATGGTCTCGGCCGCGCACGAAGCCTCTGACCTGGAGATGGCCGCCGGTGTCTTTGCCAGGGTTGGACGTGAGATGGGGTTGATCCCGGCCTAGCCGGAATCAGTAATTCCCCCTATGAATCGTGCCGCTCATCGTGTAGAATTCTTCTTAAGCTTTAGGGTCAAAGATTAAACCTTTGTGGAGGAGGGGTACTCGCATGAAGTTTGGGAAAGTGGGTCTGGCTATCGCATTGGTTCTGGTTCTGGCTGCAAGCGCCTTTGCTGCCGATACCGTCAAGATCGGTGTTTTTCTGCCTCTGACCGGGCAGATGGGTTTCGGCGGCCAGCTTGAGCTGGACGGCGTCAAGATGGCTCACAAGGAAGCCCCGAAAATCCTTGGGAAAACAGTTGAACTGATCGTGGTGGACAACAAGTCCGACAAGGTCGAGGCTGCCAATGCCGTCAAGCGCCTGATCGAGAAGGAAAAGGTCGTTGCGATCATCGGCACCTACGGATCCTCCCTGGCCATGGCCGGCGGAGAAATCTCCGAGAAGGCGGGAATCCCGCAGCTCGGAACCTCCTGCACGAATCCCCTCGTTACCCAGGGCAAGAAGTACATCTTCCGCACATGCTTCATCGACCCCTTCCAGGGTGCAGGCGCCGCCACTTACGCGTTCCAGAAGATGAAGGCGAAGAACGCCGCTGTCCTTATCGACGTTTCCCAGGACTACAGCGTCGGGTTGGCGAACTTCTTCGAGAAGTCCTTCACGAAGATGGGCGGAAAGATCGTTGCGAAACTGAACTACAACTCCGGCGACCAGGACTTCACGGCCCAGCTGACCGAAATCATCAGCAAGAAGCCTGATGTCCTCTTCATCCCCTCCTACTTCGCCGAAGGCGCCATCATCATGAAGCAGGTTGGCGAACTGGGCGGCAAGTTCAAGATCATGGGCGGCGATGCCATGGATAACCCCGAGATCGTGAAGATCGGCGGAAAAGCTGTCGAAGGCTTTGCCTACACCACGTTCCCGTACGATCCCACGATGAAGGACATGAGCCCGATCGCGAAGAAGTTCACTGAAAATTGGAAGAAAGCTTTCCCCGGCAAGGATCCCAACGTCAATGCCGCTCTGGGATACGATTCCTACATGTTGATCCTGGATGCGATCAAGCGAGCCGGCAAGGCCGATCCCAAGCTGATCCGCGATCAGCTTGAAGCTACGAAAAACTTCCCCGGAGTCACGGGAAGCACGACGATGAACGCGACCCACGATGCAGAGAAGCCCGTCGGGATCATGATGATCCAGAACGGCCAGCGGGTCTTTGTCGACGCCATCCAGCCGAAGCTGTAGAACGATACCTGATCTACGACATTCATGAATAGGGAGGAGGGCAACCTCCTCCCTTTTCTTGATGAGCAAGGGGGCCATTCATGAGTTTTGAAATGTTCGTGCAACACCTTTTCAATGCACTGACACTGGGAAGTCTATACGGCCTCATCGCCATCGGATACACAATGGTTTACGGCATCCTCAGGCTGATCAACTTTGCGCACGGCGATATCTTCATGCTCGGAGCCTACTTCGTTTTCTTCGGGGTCACGCTCACCAACCTCCCCTGGGCAGTGGCTGTCGTACTCGCAGTTGCCCTTTCTGCGGTTTGCGGGGTCGTCATCGACCGGATTGCCTACCGCCCTCTCAGGGATGCACCGCGTATCTCCGCCCTGATCAGCGCAATCGGCGTTTCCTTTTTCATTGAGAACCTGGGCCTGGTTGTTTTTACCGGTCTTCCAAAGCCGGTGTATCGCCCCGACTGGCTGGTTGAAATCATCACTTTCGGAAACATAAGGATACTTCCCCTCGCAATCATCGTTCCTATCATTGCTTTTTCCCTTGTGATGGGACTTCTCTGGATCGTATACAAAACCAAGCCCGGACTGGCAATGCGGTCGATCTCGAAAGACATTGAGACGACGCGGCTCATGGGGGTTTCTGTTGACAAAATCATCGCCCTGACCTTCGGCCTGGGATCGGCCCTTGCGGCAGCCTCGGGGATCATGTGGGCCCTAAGGTATCCGCAAATACACCCCTTCATGGGAGTGTTCCCCGGGTTCAAGGCCTTTATCGCGGCTGTGCTCGGCGGGATAGGTTCGATACAGGGTGCAATGATCGGCGGGATGCTGCTGGGCTTGATCGAAATCATGGCAGTCGCATTTTTCCCTGCACTCTCCGGCTACAGGGATGCTTTTGCTTTTGTTTTGCTTATTGTGATCCTGCTCATGAAACCTACGGGACTCATGGGTGAAAAGCTGGAGGAAAAGGTATGAAAAAGAACGAAAAGCCTCGCTATTTCCTGCCTTCCCTGGTTGCCATCGCGGTTCTTGGGGTTTTCCTATGGTGGGCAAACGGAAACCTCGACAACTACAAGATCCAGGTCCTGAACCTCATCGCGATCAACTCTATCCTGGCCCTGAGCCTGAACCTGATCTACGGTTTTACCGGGATGTTTTCCCTGGGACATGCGGGTTTCATGGCCATCGGGGCTTATGTCTCCTCCCTGTTGATCCTGCCTCAGGTCCAGAAAGACATGATTTATATCATCCAGCCCCTGATCTGGCCCTTTTCGGTGCTACAGGCTCCATTTTTCGTGTCCGTTCTTGCAGGCGGAGTTGCAGCCGCGCTGCTGGGACTCCTTATTGCCATGCCGGTCCTTCGCCTTGGCGGGGATTACCTTGGAATTGCCACGCTTGGCTTTGCCGAAATCATTCGCGTCGTCTTCACCAACATCACGCCGATCACGAACGGCGCTCTCGGACTTAAGGGAATCCCGGATTACGCCAACATCTGGTGGAACTACGGATGGTGCCTGTTGACCCTCTTTTTCATGATCCGCATCGTCAACAGCAACTTCGGGAACGTCCTGAAGGCGATACGGGATGACGAAATTGCCGCCCGGGCCATGGGGATCAACACCTTCAAGTACCGGGTCGTTTCGTTCTCAATAGGGGCTTTCTTCGCAGGGATCGGCGGGGCTCTCATGGCCAGCCTGATTACGACGATAGACCCGAAGATGTTCAGCTTCCTTCTCACTTTCAACGTCCTGATGATCGTTGTTGCAGGGGGGCTAGGATCCTTGACGGGAAGCATCCTGGGGAGCGCGGTCATTACGATCCTGCTTGAATGGCTCCGCTTCGTGGAAAACCCGATTGATATCGGTTCCTTCCACCTTGAGGGGATACCGGGAATGCGAATGGTCATTTTCTCGCTGCTCCTGATCCTCATTATTCTTTTCCGCCGCGAGGGGATCATGGGGATGAGGGAATTGAGCTGGGATGCTTTTCTCCGACGTTTTTCCCGGGGGGGTGAAACCCGATGAACGAGGTGAGACACGTCCTTGAGACGAAGGACGTCACAATCCGTTTCGGGGGACTCACTGCGGTCAACAATTTCAATATTGCGGTTCCCGAGGGCAGCATTGTCGGCCTTATCGGTCCCAACGGTGCGGGGAAAACGACCTGCTTCAATATCATCACCGGTTTCTACAAACCGACCCAGGGGGAGGTTTTCCTTGAAGGAAAGCCGATTACGGGGCTGCCCCCCCACAAGGTGTGCGAGGCGGGTATTGCCCGGACGTTCCAGAACATAAGGCTTTTCTACAACGAGACGGTTCTCCAGAATGTCATGATTGGGGGTTTTGTCAGGCAAAAAAGCCCCTGGTGGATGGCTCCGCTGATGATTCCTTCATGTACCCGCGAGGAGAAGGAGCTTCGGGAACAAGCCATGAACCTGCTGAAATCGGTGGGATTGGACGCGCACGCGAACGAAATTTCGAACTCTCTGCCTTATGGTGCACAACGGAGGCTTGAGATCGCGCGTGCCCTGGCAACCCAACCGAAATTCCTTCTGCTGGACGAACCTGCGGCTGGGATGAATCCCCAGGAATCGCAGGAATTGATGGAGTTCATCAAGAAAATCAGGACCGATTTCAACATAACGATTCTCCTGATCGAACACGATATGAAAGTGGTCATGGGTGTTTGCGAGCATATCTGGGTTCTTGATTACGGCGTCCTCATCGCAGAGGGCAATCCCGAGGAGATCCGCTCAAACCCCAAGGTCATTGAAGCCTATCTGGGGGAGGAGGCGACTCAGAATGCTTAAGATAGAAGACCTCCATGTTTACTACGGCGGAATACATGCCCTGAAGGGCCTTTCGCTCGAAGTCGCCGAAGGCCAGATCGTAACGCTGATCGGGGCAAACGGGGCTGGAAAGAGCAGCACGCTCCGCTCCATTTCCGGGTTGGTCAAGAACAAGAAGGGGAAAATCTTTTTCGAGGGGCAGAACATCCTGGGAAAAACCCCGGAATTCCTTGTTGGAGCAGGGATCGCGATGTGCCCGGAAGGGCGGAGGATCCTGCCTCATTTGACGGTCATGGAGAACCTCATGCTCGGCGCCTACATCCGGAATGACCGTGAGGGGATTACGAAGGACCTGGACTGGGTTTTCGAGCTTTTCCCACGGTTGAAGGAGCGGACGTGGCAAAAAGGCGGCACGCTCTCGGGTGGTGAACAGCAGATGCTTGCACTTGGGCGGGCCCTGATGAGCCGCCCGAAGCTCCTGATGCTGGACGAACCCTCGTTGGGACTCGCGCCCCTCCTTGTCAAGGAAGTTTTTGAGATCATCAGGACGATCAATGCAGAGGGAAAGACCGTACTCCTTGTCGAACAGAATGCCTTTGCCGCCCTGAAAGTCGCGAATTATGCGTACGTCCTGGAAGTGGGCGAGATTGTCCTGGAAGGAAAAGGCGAAACCCTGATCGAGGACCCGAAGGTCAAGGAAGCCTATCTAGGCGGTTGATCCTTTGCCCGCTGCAGGAAATATGGATGTAAATCGATGGCCGGCGTTTGAACGCCGGCCTCTTCCTTGTGCGATAATCACAGGGAGTCAACCATCGAAATCCAATCGGAGGGGAAACCATGGGTGCATCGGCTTTGAACCTGCCGAACCTGCTGAGCCTGTCCAGGGTCTTTCTCGCTCCCCTGGTCGTCCTTTTCCTGACTCTCAGGATCGAGTGGGGCGACCTGATTGCGGGAGCCGTCTTCATACTGGCCGCGCTGACCGATACGGCGGACGGCTATATTGCCCGAAAAAGAGGCATTGTCACCAACCTCGGGAAATTTATCGATCCCCTCGCAGACAAGATACTCATCACCGCCGCCCTGGTGGGACTGGTTGAACTGCAGCGGATTTCCGCCTGGATCGTTGTCGTCATCCTGGCCAGGGAGTTCATCGTGACCGGTCTCAGGATGATAGCGGCGGCAGAAGGAGTTGTCCTTGCAGCCTCGCGGGGAGGGAAAACGAAGACCGTCGCGCAAATTGTCGCAATCGTCATGATGATCTTCAACCTTCCCCTGGCAGGATGGGCCATGTGGATTGCCCTGCTTTTGACGGTTTGGTCGGGTATGGACTATCTCATGAAGGGGTGGAATCTCCTGAGCGCCCCTCCTTCTTTGAAACCCTGAACGCATTGAGCCAAGGAGGCATCGTAGAATGAACAAGGCAATCGAAACCTGGATTCGCGAAAACGAAAAGGATATGGTCGAATCTCTATGCGAACTGGTGAAAATCCCTGCCGTCAGTCCGCGAGACGGAGGACAGGGGGAACTCGCAAAAGCCGAATGGTTGACCGGCTTGATTGCCCGTCTGGGGTTGCCGGTTCCTGAACGTTTCGATGCGCCGGATCCTGCCGCCCGTGGAGGAATCAGGCCGAACCTCATTGTGAGAATACCGGGCCGTACCCCAATGAGGACCTGGTTCGTTTCACACCTGGATGTGGTTCCGGAAGGGGATCGTTCCCTATGGCAAACGGATCCCTTCATGCCGTTCGTAAAGGAAGGACGCATATACGGCCGGGGCAGCAATGACAACGGGCAGGAACTGATCGCCAGCCTTTACGCAGCCGCGGCTTATGTTCGGCTTGGACTGGTGCCGGAGACCGAAATCGGGCTGGCCTTTGTGGCCGACGAGGAACTGGGAAGTGCTTTCGGGATCAGTCACTTGTTGAAGAAGGGGCTCTTCCGGGCGGATGATTTAGTCGTTGTTCCTGACGGGGGCAACGAAAAGGGTGATTTCGTCGAAGTTGCGGAGAAATCCGTTCTCTGGATCCAGTTTACGGTAGAGGGAAAGCAGGTCCATGCAAGCCGTCCGGATCTCGGCAACAATGCCTGCAGGGCGGCAAACATTTTTTCGGTGGAACTTGACGAAGCGCTGCACAAGGCGTTTCCTGATTCCGACGATCTTTTTGAACCCACTGTCTCGACTTTCGAACCGACTCGGCGTTATGCCAATGTCGCCAACGTCAACACGATACCCGGGAAAGAAATCCTTGCTTTCGACTGCCGTATCCTGCCGAAAATTCGCGTTGAGGAAGTCGAATCGGTCATCGGCGAGGTCCGAAAAAAACTTGAACAAAAAACAGGGGTGGTCATTGGCATCGAAAACATCCAGAGAGCGGAAGCGGCCCCTGTTACTCCCACGGATTCCCCGGTAGTCAGTAAGATCCGTGAGAGCATCCGCGAGGTCTATGGTTTCGAACCACGAATCGGAGGAGTTGGCGGCGGCACCTGTGCCGCCCATTTCCGGCTGGAGGGGATTCCTGCTGTCGTTTGGGCACAGGAAGCGGACACTGCCCATATGCCGAACGAATACGCCGTCATCGCGCACATGGTCAACGAAGCGCTTGTTTTCGCGGGTATGACAAAAACGGAATAGGCAAGAGGGCTAGCTTGCATTCTTCAACCATGGCCAGATTCGAACTTGCATGAAAACCACGGAGACCATCAGAAGAACGGCCGTGCCCCGCAAGACGGGGCCAAAACCCAGGAATTGGGCGGAAGCTGCGGCCATCAGCGGGGCAATAGCCCAGAGAAGGTCGATGAAAGTTCCAAAAAGAGTGAAAAGGGCCGTCCTGGATTTTTCTCCTGCGGATTTTGACAGGAGGGCGTACAGGAGAGGGTAGGCAAGTCCCATCCCGACCCCGTATAGAATTCCACCCAGCAGGAAAGCAGGCGTGGTGCCAAGGATCATCGAAATGAGGGCTCCGATCGAGATGCAGAAAAAAGAGGGGAAAAGAAGCCGTTTCCCATAACGGTCAACCCAGCCGCCCCAAAAAAGCCTCGTTGCCAGAGCAGCAAGAGCCTCGGACCAAAGGAAACTGCTCCCGGCAATTCCCCATTCTCTTGCCGCATTGGCCACATACGGCATGATTCCCGCTGCGGCAAAGGCAAAGATGCTGCCGGACAGCAGGATCGCTTTCAGGTGAGGGACCTTCCAGCTATCCTGCAGGCATTCCCGTAAAGAAAGATGGGAGATTTCACCCGGTTTTTCCCCGGATAGTTTCCAGGCGAAAGCGAGAGCCATGATGCATCCGACGAGAGAAACCGCATAGACAAAGCCCGGGTGGTTATTCAGGACCAGCCATTCCGCAATCGGGATGAGCCCGAGCTGGGGCAGGAGTGGAGCCAGGCCGGCAATCCCGAAACCGCGTCCGACGAGTTGAGGGGGAAGAACCCTGGCCTGGTGAAGGGTGTTGGCGATGTAAAACAGCCCCCAGCCTGCCCCCATCAGGGAGCGCCCGAGCAGGATCATCCCGTAAGGCAGGTCCGCGAACAGGACGAGGACGCCAAAAGCCAGCAGGAGTGCACCAGCGAGCATCCCCAGGCGTGTCCCGCGGGCAGTGAGAAATCGATTGACCCAGCCACGGGTCCCGAGGAGGACGAACTCGAAAATGATCCAGGCCGAGCCTACCGCCATGGGTTCGTAGCCCTTCAGGCTGAGGATCAAGGGAAAAAGAAAAAAGACCGAGATGCAGCTATATGCCGAAAAAGAAGCCCCTAGACAAAGGACGAAATCCAGCGGGAATTGCTTTAGCGGGGAAAAGCTTTTCAAAGAGACCTCTCCTTCGTGTGTTTTGAAACGGGTAAACCGGGGGCAGTCCAGGATGGTCCCCTTCTGATATAATACGCCCAGATGAGGAAGGGCAGCGCAAACCAGCCGAGTCCCCAAGCCGAGATGAAGAAGAGTGCATGGAGGGACAATTCGATGGTAAAGAGAATTATGCCAGAACCTTTCCGTATCAAGATGGTTGAACCGGTGACCGTCCCGGACGGCCAGCAGAGGGAAAAGGCCCTCGAAGCAGGTCATTTTAACATGTTCGGCCTCAAGTCGGCAGACATCTACATCGATCTTCTCACCGACTCGGGCACGGGAGCAATGAGCAAGTACCAGTGGGCAGCCCTTATGAGAGGCGACGAGGCCTATGCGGGCGCAGACAGTTACTATGCCCTGAAAGAATCCGTCAAGGACATCCTTGGTTTTGACTACGTCATTCCCTGCCACCAGGGACGCGCTACGGAAAACGTCCTTTTCGGGACGCTGGCCAAGGCGGGAGACAGGATCCCCTTCAACATGCCCTTCGACACGACGCGTGGCCACATCTTCAACGTCGGCGCGGAGCCGGTCGACTGCGTTATCGAAGAAGCCTACCAGCCCGACCTGCAGCACCCATTCAAGGGCAACGTCGACACCAAAAAGCTGGAGGAAGCGATCCGGACCTACGGAAAGGACCGGATTCCCCTGATCATGGTCACTGTCACGAACAATTCCGGTGGCGGTCAGCCCGTCAGCCTGGAAAACCTGAGGGCGGTTTCTGCGATTGCAAGGCATCATGGCATTCCCCTTATCCTGGATGCCGCACGCATGGCTGAGAATGCCTATTTCATCAAGATCAGGGAAGAAGCCTGCAAAAACATGACCCTTGCCGAAATCCTCAAGGCAACGATGGATTGCGCGGATGGGATCACCTGCTCGGCCAAGAAGGATCCCCTCGTCAACATCGGCGGCATGATCTGCTGCAGAACGGAAGAGATGTACCACCGACTCCTCCCCAGGGTCATCCTCTTCGAAGGTTTCGCAACCTACGGCGGCTTGGCGGGAAGGGACTTGGAAGCTCTTTCTGTCGGCCTCCGCGAAATGGTCGACGAGCAGTACATGGCCCACAGGATCGCACAGGTCAAGTACCTTGGAGACCTTCTCGAAGAGGGCGGAGTTCCGTTCGTCAAACCGGCGGGTGGGCACGCGATCTTCATCGATGCCAAGGCCTTCCTTCCTCACATCCCGCAAAAGTATTACCCCGCGGATGTCCTATCCATCGAAATCTACCGGGAAGGGGCAATACGCGGCATCGGGCTCGGAGCCCTGGCTTTCGCTACCGAGGATGAAAAGACGGGAGAATTGGTCATGCCCAAGTTGGAGCTTTACAGGCTGGCCATCAACCGCAGGACCTACACGAACTGCCACATGGAATACGTCGCCCAGTCGATAGTGGACGTCTACAAGCGGCGCGAATCGATCAAGTATGGCCTGGTTGTCGATTATGCTCCGCCGGTGAAGGGCCTGCACCATTTCCTGGCGCGGCTTCGCCCGGTTTCCCTTTAAATTAGGGCGCTTCAGGGAAAACACAGCGGGGAGAGACGGAGAAAAGTCCGTCTCTCCCTTTTTGACGCCATTTCCGGGAAAAGCCTATAATGAGTCGTTCCGGCCGCGGGATTAGCTCCCCGGCAAATGACGATTGGGAGTTGTTGGTATGTTTGAATCGCTGGTCAAGGCCCTGGGGCTGGATCCGAACGACAGGGCCATCAAGCGCTACAGGGAAAGGGTAGGCCGCATCAACGCCCTTGAAGAGGAAATTTCTTCCTGGGACGATAGTGTCCTGGCGGCTTCCTCAGAGCGTTTCAGGGAAAGGCTGGAAAACGGGGAAGACACCGACGGGATACTGGAGGAAGTCTTCGCGGTTGTCCGCGAAGTTTCCAGGCGCCAGCTCGGTCTCCGTCATTTCGACGTGCAGCTTATGGGGGGGATGGCCCTCCACGAGGGGAAAATCGCCGAAATGAAAACGGGAGAGGGGAAGACCCTGGTTGCAACGCTTGCCGTGGTCCTGAACGCCCTGAAAGGCGAGGGAGTCCATGTCGTGACGGTCAACGACTACCTTGCGAGGCGAGATTCCGAATGGATGGGCCGTATCTATCGGTTCCTGGGGCTTTCGGTCGGCGTGATTTACGCCTTCATGCCCCAGGAGGAACGCATACAGGCCTATAAGGCCGACATAACGTATGGCACGAACAGCGAATTCGGTTTCGATTACCTAAGGGATAACATGGCGACTGCGGCGGACCAGCAAGTCCAGAGGAGCCATTCCTTCTGTATCGTGGACGAGGTGGACTCCATCCTTGTCGACGAGGCGAGGACTCCGCTGATCATCTCAGGCCCATCGGAAGAATCGGTAGAGCCCTATATGGCCGCAGACTCCATCGCTGCGAAGCTGAAAAAGGGTACGGATTTCGAAGTGGACGAGAAGGAACGCAACGTGGTCCTGACGGAGATCGGCATAAACCGTTGCGAAGAGATAACGAAGACCCCCGAACTCTTCTCGGAGGCCCGTCACGCGGACATGGCCCATAAGATCGTCCAGGCCCTGAAGGCTCGACATCTTTTCCAGAGGGACATCCATTACGTCAACAAGGATGGCGACATCGTCATCGTCGATGAGTTCACCGGCCGCCTGATGTTCGGCAGACGGTATTCCGAAGGGCTGCACCAGGCGATCGAAGCCAAGGAACACGTCAAGGTGGGGAGTGAAAACCAGACCCTCGCAACGATCACCCTGCAGAACTATTTCAGGATGTATCGCAAGCTCGCTGGCATGACGGGGACGGCGGCCACCGAATCGGAGGAATTCAAGGAAATATACGGCCTGGAAGTGATCCAGCTGCCGACGCACCGCCCCATGGTCCGACAGGATCATCCCGATGTCATTTTCAGGACCCGGCGCGAGAAGTTCAACGCAGTTGCGGACGAGGCGGCGGAATGCTTTGAAAAAGGACAGCCTGTCCTTGTGGGAACGACCTCGATTGAAAATTCCGAACTCGTTAGCCGCCTTCTGAAGGCCCGGAAGATCCCCCATCAAGTCCTTAACGCGAAGTACCACGAGAGGGAAGCGGAGATCGTTTCACAGGCGGGTCGCTTGAACGCCATTACGGTGGCTACGAACATGGCGGGGCGCGGTACGGACATCCTGCTTGGCGGAAACCCTGAAGCTCTGGCCAGGGAGGTTCTGAGGAAGAAGGAAATCGATGAATCAAAGGCCGCCCAAGCCTACGAAGCAATCCTGCAGAATGTCCGCACAGAGTGCATCTCAGAGCATGAGCGTGTCGTTCAGCTCGGGGGGCTCCACATCATCGGCACGGAACGCCATGAGGCCAGGCGAATTGACAACCAGCTCATGGGGCGTGCCGGCCGCCAGGGCGACCCGGGCAGCAGCCGGTTCTTCCTTTCACTTGAGGATGACCTTCTGCGCCTTTTTGGTTCGGATCGGGTCCAGGGCCTCATGGAAAAGCTGGGGATGGAGGAAGGCGAAGCAATCGAGCACTCTCTCCTGACGAAAGCCATCGAGAATGCACAGAAGAAAGTGGAACAGATGCACTTTGATATCCGCAAACAACTCCTGATGTACGACAACGTCATGAACCAGCAGAGGGAAGCGGTCTATGCCGAACGGGCAAGGATCCTTAAGGATCCCGAAATCCTGGAAGGCACGAGGGAAATGGTCCTGGACGTAGCCCGGGGCATCATTGAACAGTCCTTCCCGCCGGAAGCCGAGCCGGATGTCAGGGGGGCACAGTTGAAATTCAGGAGTCTCTTCGGGAAGGGCTACGACGAAGAAATCGCAATGGTAGGATCTTGCGGCGAGCGGGAAAGGGACATCGAACCGATACTCGAGAGGGTCCGGGCCCATTTCGACTCGCGGGTTTCTTCCATCGGAGAGGCTATGGCGAAGGAAGTGGCGCGATTCATCACCCTCCACGTCCTTGACACCCATTGGAAAGAGCACCTGTTGGCGATGGACGAGCTCCGTTCCGGCATAGGGCTCCGGGCAATCGGGCAGAAGGATCCGCTCCTGGAATACCAGTTCGAATCCTACAACCTTTTCCAGGAAATGCTTGACCGGGTGCGCACCGCTGTTGCCGAGACGGCTTTCCGTATTTCGGTGGTACCCGAAGAGGGCAGTTCCCGGAGGAGAACCCTTAGGGAAAGCCGGGAATCCTTGCTTCTTCCGGCAGGTTCGGACGTGGGGGCGGATGAAGCCCTGAACACGAGGGAAACTCACGCAGAACCCGTACGGCGAGGCCCGAAAGTCGGGAGAAACGACCCCTGCCCATGCGGGAGCGGAAAGAAATTCAAGCATTGCTGCGGGCGAGGAGCGTGATCGTTTGAATACGGCAGGAAAGCGTCTTTTCGAGAAATGGATGCGAAGAGTCATCCTCATCCCTCTTTGCTGGATTTTGGCCTTTATCCTGGTGTCAAGTTGTCCATTGCCGGCCGAAACCGCAACTGCCGGCAACGGGGCTGACCGTTCCGAAATGTTGCGGCTGCTGGAAGAGGCTCCTAGCCTTTCGTCCTACGCCGGAAAAGAGGCACTGGTCCTTTCGAGACATCTGAAAAGCCGCCTGATGGCTGATGGCAGCATGGAGAGGAGCAGCCGCTGGGTTATCCTCTACCGGGGGAAACTTCCTGCGAATTGGGAAACCTGGACGGTACCCGCTCCGGAAGGCGGACAGGGGCGAATCTCCAGGGCCGAACTTTATACCGTCCAGGGCGTCAAGTTCATCCGGGCGCTGGATGTGGAAGAGAGTTCTGAGGGTGGGGGCAAGGGTTCCCTTGTAAGGATCCCCGAGGCCAGGGATCAATCCCTTCTTCTCGTCGAGACGGTACAGAGGTTCCCCCGGCGCTTCGATCTAAATGACCAGGTATGGGTCGCGCTGGATATGCCTCAATGGGAACTGGAGGTCGAGGTCGAGGTTCCCCGCGGGGCAAAAGTGCACTGGGCGGCCAGCGGCATCGGTCAACCGGAAAAAAAGCAGGAGCGGGGAACGGACCGGTATATCTGGTCGGCGAAGAACCTGCCTGCCTGGCAGGGCCTTTCCGTGCTCGACAGCGGCCGGACTTCACTGGGATTCAGCCTGGAAGAGGGACTCGAATCCTCCCTCGAAACTCTGGGCGAACTGGAAAGCCGACCTTTCCCCGTGCCCGCGAAGCTGGCGCGCCTCATCTCCGGCAAGGACCCGGAGAAGTCCGGATTAAGACTGCTGCAATCGGTCAATGACGACGAATCGCGAATGAAGTCGCTGCCGGCCAGCTGGATAAGGCCAGCAGCGGATGCCGCCCTCGGGGAGGGACCCTGGACGGACTGGGAGGCAACGCTTATCGCCGCCTCCTTATTGAAAACGCTTGGCTGGACTGCAACTGTTTGGTGGCTGCCTTCAGTGCCAGTCGGTGAAAACGTGCCGGCGGGGGTTTCTCTCTGGGCATGTCCCGTGATCGAAGCATCCCCGCCTAACGGAAAACCCTTCCTCTTCAAGAGGGGGGCCGCCTGGGGCGCAGGTAGGGTCCCTTCGCCGCTTATAGGGGCAAGCCTCTACCGACTCGAGGGGGGGAAGGTGCTCACGATGCGGATTCCCGAGGGCTCGGCCTCGAGCAACCGTTTGTCGGCGCGATGGGAACTCGACCTGGACGATGCCGGCTTCGCAACGGGGAAGCTTGTGGTCCAGCTAAGAGGAGGGTGGGATTACCTTCTCCGAACGGGAGCGGACACATCAAGGGAAAAGGCGGCGGAATTGGCCCGGGAGATGCTTGCAAATACGCCTTTCCTGTCGGGTATGGGTACCCCCGAACTCACGGAGTCGGCAAGCGGGCTTCGGATTGCCGTGCCGGTAAGGGGGCTTCTCGGCATCTCCGCACAGAAGGACCTGTTGGTCAGGTTTCCGGCCACCGGGCTTTCCGGAGCCAGGGAAATCCTCGAAGAAAGGGGAAACTCTTCCCTGCGCTTCCCCTTCTCGATCCAGCAGGAGTTCCTGATCAGGATCCCTTCGGGCTATCGAGTGCTGGAGCCGCCCGCGCTGAGAGGAAAGAACGCGGGGCGCGTCACGATCGAAGAAACGTTCCGGAGCAGGGAAAAGAAGGGAATTGTGGAGGCGAGCCAACTTGTCGGAATCGCGGTTTCCCGCCTTGACGAAAGCGGGTTTACTGCTCTTAACGAGGCCCTCGTGCAAGCGTTGCGATGGGGAACGAACTCGATACCGCTGAGAAAGCGTTGATTGGAGATGGTGAGGATGAAGGAAGTCTCGGTGTTTTTGAAGGACCTCCTCGCAGGGGCCGTTCTGGATGTCGCCAGGGAAAAGGGGCTATCCGAGGATGCTCTGCCGGATGTCCTTCTGGAAAGGCCAAGGCACGAAGGGCAGGGGGATTGGGCCAGCAACATCGCGATGCTTCTGGCAAAACCCCTGAAGACCAAGCCAAGGGATCTGGCCGAAGAGATCGTTTCTAAAATTGGCAAAGATCCTCACCTCGAGAAAATGGAAGTGGCAGGGCCGGGTTTCATCAATTTCTTCGTGACGAACCTGTGGGTGCGAGATGTCCTGGAAGCCGCGGTAAAGGATAAGCAAAACTATGGACGTTCAACCCAGGGGAAGGGGCGGAAGGTGCAAGTCGAGTTTGTCAGCGCGAACCCGACCGGCCCTCTCCATGTGGGACATGGCCGCGGCGCAGCAGTCGGGGACATGACGGCAAGCCTTCTGGAATACGCGGGCTGGGATGTTGAACGAGAATACTACATCAACGATGCCGGACTCCAGATGAACCTCCTTGGCCAATCAACCCAGGCCCGTTATTTCGAGATCCTGGGGGCGGCGGATAAGGCCCCGTTCCCTGAAAACGGGTACAAGGGAGACTACATTTACGACCTGGCGAAGGAGATTATTGAAAAAAACGGTGACAAATACCTGGGAATGTCCCTTGAAGAGAGTTTTCCCGTCTTCCAGGCCCATGCCGCCAATACCATCCTTGAGGGCATTCGGCAGGACCTCGCCCTCTTCGGCGTTTCTTTTGACGTCTGGTTTTCGGAAAAGTCCCTATATGAAAAAGGCCTTGTCGAATCGGCGCTGGATTTCCTGAAAGAGCGTGGCCACGCCTACGATAAGGATGGGGCCCTCTGGTTCAGGACAACGGCTTTTGGAGACGACAAGGACAGGGTCCTGGTGCGCAGCAACGGAGTGACGACCTATTTCGCTTCCGATGTGGCCTACCACAAGGAAAAGTTTGACCGGGGGTTTGATCTTGTCATCGATGTCTGGGGAGCCGATCACCACGGATATGTCCCCCGCATGAAGGCGGCCGTGGAGGCACTCGGAAAGGACCGCGAAGCACTCCAGATTCTTCTGATACAATTCGTGAACCTCCTCAGGGGAGGGCACCAGGTTTCCATGTCGACACGTTCCGGTGAATTCGTGACCCTTCGCGAAGTTCTCGACGAGGTCGGAATCGATGCCGCCCGCTTCTTTTTCGCAATGAGGCGCTGCGACAGCCATCTTGATTTCGATCTTGAACTGGCTAAGAAAGCTTCGACTGACAACCCGGTTTTCTACGTTCAATATGCCAACGCACGAATCCAGAGCATCATGCGGGAAGCCGCTTCACGGGATATCGCGATTCCCGATCCCGCCACGGTGGATATCAACCTTCTCGTCGAGCCAGAAGAGAAGGCGCTTGCGAAACGAATCGCGCGTTTCCCCGAAGAGGTTGAAAAAGGCGCATCCGAACTTGCGGCGCATCGCATTGCCTTTTTTGCCTACGAACTGGCCTCTGATTTCCATGCTTTCTACAATGCCCATCGCGTGCTCGGGGTCGAGGAAGCGATATCGAAGGCGAGACTTTGCCTGGTTGAGGCGACGCGAGTTGCATTGACGAATGCCCTTGGAATCCTCCGGGTGAAAGCTCCGGAAAGGATGTAATTTCGCGTGGTCAGGCTGCGCTGGGTAATGGTCCTGGCCGTTATGGGAGTTGTTCTGGCCATTATCGGCACCGGGACTTTCATCGAGTTGCGGCGGGCCAGCCGCCTGAAAATGCTCGTGGACGCGCGCATGGAAGAATTGGTCCGGCTAAGCCGAACCATCCAGGAACTGCAGGGGCAACTCCGGTACATGCAGACTCCGGAGGGGATTGCCAGGAGAGCCAGGCAGGAATTTAACCTGACTTTCCCGGGGGAGAAAATCTATCGAATCGAGATCCAGTCGGAAGACCGGTTGCCGCAGCAGGATCCATAAGGTATAATCAATCCTCGTGTTCCCTGCCCCTCCGTAGAGAGGGGCCATAGTCCAAAGGGAGGAGGTGATCCAGGTGCGACCTTACGATATGATGCTTCTGCTCAGGACCGATGTGGAAGATCATAAGACCCTTCTGGAAGAACTCCAGGCGCTCGTCGCTACCCTCGGGGGTGAAGTGGCCAAGGTCGATGTCTGGGGAAAGAGGAGGCTGGCCTATCTTGTCGATAAGGAACAGGAAGGCTTCTATGCCGTCTTCAACATGAAACTTGATCCAGCCCAGGTCGTCGAACTAGACCGGGTTCTCAAGCTTCGTCCCCAGGTCCTGCGGCATATGGTCATCCGTCTTGACGAGTAGGAAGGACGGTGGACGTGTTGGCAAGAGGTTTCAATAAGGTTGTCATCATGGGAAATCTGGCTCGGGACCCGGAGATTCGCTACACGGCCTCAAAACAGGCGGTTGCGAAATTGACGGTGGCGGTCGGAAGGCAGTACAAGGGAAAAAGCGGCGAGGTCGTCGACCAGACCGATTTCATCCCCGTCGTGGTTTGGGGCAGCGATGCCGAAAATTGCGAGCGATACCTCAGAAAGGGACGTCCCGTCCTCGTTGAGGGGAGACTGCAAGTCCGCAGCTACGAGACGAAAGAAGGGGAAAAACGCTATGTTACGGAAGTTGTCGCCCAGGGTGTGGTTTTCCTGGGAGGGCGCCGTGACGATGAGGCAGCCCCGGCCCCTGCCCCCCGGGCAAACGGCCAGATGGCCAGCCTGAGGGAAGAAAAGGCTTTCGAGGAATTTCCCATGGATATATCGGAAGTGGAATCCGGCGAAGACGACGCGGATATCCCCTTCTGAACGGCCTCTTGTACGACAGGAAAAAAGGAGGCAACGATCAGATGGCTTTCACCAGGAAGCGGACGCGGCGTCGCCCGAAGGTCTGCCAATTCTGTTCGGACAAGATTGTTTACGTCGACCCGAAGGATATTGAAAGGTTGCGGCGTTTCATCACCGAACGGGGCAAGATCGTTCCACGGCGCGTTACGGGAAATTGCGCAAAACACCAGAGACAGCTGACCCGGGCCATCAAGTGCGCCCGGATCATGGCGCTCCTTCCATTTTCCGCCGATTAGGCGGCCAGGGAAGGTTGACCGTACGGGGAGGGGAGGGGCGCTTGCTGGCTCCTCCCCCCTTTTTTAGACACGGAGGTCGGTCATGACCCGAACCAAGGCGCTAGTAGAGTCGTCCCTGCTTGTTGCCCTCGCCGTTGTCCTTTTCATGGCGAGCAACACGATCCCACTCGTGGGAATCGCCTTCACCTTTCTTTGCCCAGCGCCCCTTGTTGTCCTCGGCCTGCGTCACAACCTTAAACGGGCCGCTTTGGGGTCACTCGTGGCGGCACTCATTATCTCTGTTGTCCTGGGTGTCGTGGGCGGAGTGTTCTTCTTTTTCGGATTCGCAATCCTCGGCGTAGGACTGGGAGCCTTGGGACGCAGAAGGGATAACGCGGTCGAAATCGTCCTTTACGGAATCCTGGTCTCTCTCGCAAGCAAGCTGATCCTGATGGTCATCGTGAGCCGCTTGACCGGAGTCAACCCCTTTTCGCTGGAAACGGGAGAATATGAGGCGATCCTGGACAAGGTTATGTCCATTTATTCGAAGACAGGCTTAATCCCTTCAGAATCCTTATCGACCATGAAAGCCCAGTTCGAAGCTACCTTTCGCGTCATCCCGCAGGTTTTCCCCGCTCTCCTTTCCATTGCGGCTGCGATCGACTGTCTTTTGAGCTACATCGTCAGCCGTTTGATCCTTGTAAGGCTAGGCAGAGGCGTCTTGCCTCCTCTGCCTCCATTCGGGGAATGGCGTTTCCCGCGCAACATTTTCTGGGCTCTTTTGGCCTCTGCACTTCTTCCTTTTTTGGGAGGAACAGGACCGTTGGCTTCCACCTTTTCGAAGGTGGGCATCAATTTGCGGCTTTTGGTTTCACTGATTTTCATGATTCAGGGAATGTCCGTTGCCTGGTGCCTGCTTGGGAAAACTCGGGTTTCGGGCAAGGTGGCAAGAGGCCTTATAATTTTCGTGTCGATCCTAGTCCCGATCCTTTCCTATATGCTGATCATCGTTGGGCTTGTCGATATCTGGTGGGATCTGCGCACCCGCCTTTGGAGGTGAACGACTTGAAGGTCATCCTGAAAGAAGATGTGAACAAGATCGGGAAAAAGGGAGAAATGCTGGAAGTTTCCGATGGTTACGCAAGGAACTATCTCCTACCCAGGGGTTTGGCCGAGGAGGCGACGGAGGGGCGGCAGAAGGAATGGGAAACGCGCAGGAAAGGCCTGGCCCTAAAGGCGGATCGTGCGGAAAAAGCTGCCCAGGAGACGAAGCGAACCCTGCAGGGAAAACAGGTTGTCCTGAAAGCGAGCGCGGGCGAATCCGGCAAGCTCTTTGGGAGTGTGACGACCGCGATGATTGCCCAGGCGATCTTCGCGCAATTGAAGATCAAGGTTGAAAAGAAAGATATACGGGTATCCGAAACGATTCGCCAAGTGGGTCGTTACGATCTGCTGGTTCGTCTTTACTCGAACGTGGAGGCGGAAATGAGCGTCCTCGTGGAGGCGGAATAAGGTGGCCAAGAGCCCCTTTGAAAGGGTACCGCCCCATAGCCTCGAAGCGGAGAGGGCGGTGCTGGGCGCCTGCCTTCTTGACAGGGACTCCCTGTTGCTCGTGACGGAAACCCTCGTCGGGGAGGATTTTTACGATACCCGCCACCGCCTTGCCTTTGAAATCGTCCTGGACATGGCCAGGAAAGACAAGCCGGTGGACCCGTTGACCATCTGGGAGGAAATATCGCGCCGCGAGATGGCCGATCGCCTTGGAGGCCAAGGTTTTCTCGCCGGTCTGGTGGACACGGTTCCGACGATCGCCAACGTCGAGTACCACGCGCATATCGTCAGGGACAAATCCGTCCATCGTCGCCTTGTCCAGGTGGGAAGCGACATCGTCAAGCTTGGTTACGCAGAGGACCGGGAAATGGAAGACATCCTCGACGAGGCGGAACGATCGGTTTTCGAGATCGCACGCAGGGGCGGGGAGAAATCCTTCCGCCACATCGGTGACATCCTCGGGGTTACGTTCCAGCAGATCGAAACACATTTCCAGCAGCAGGAATCGGTGACCGGTGTCTCCTCTGGTTTTGTGGATTTCGACCGGATCACTGCGGGCTTCCAGCCCGGAAGCCTGAACATCATCGCTGCCCGCCCGTCCATGGGGAAAACGGCACTGGCTTTGAACATCGCACAGTTTGCCGCACTCGAAAAAAAACGCCCCGTACTGGTCTTCAGCCTCGAGATGGGTGGGGAGCAGCTTGCACAACGAATGCTCGCGTCGGAAGCGCGGGTAAATGTACACGATCTTCGGACCGGCACTTTCCACGAGAGCGCATGGGAGGCCCTGGCCGATGCGGCGGGGAGGCTCTCGCAAGCCCCGATTTTCATCGACGACAGTTCGGTTCTTTCCACTCTCGAAATGCGTGCTAGATGCCGCCGGTTCAAAGCGCAAAAGAACGACGTGGGGATGATCGTGGTCGATTACCTGCAACTCATGCATCTTTCGAGGCCGACGGACAGCAAGCAGCAGGAAGTGGCGGAAATATCACGATCCCTCAAGGGGATAGCCCGAGAACTGGATGTGCCGATCGTGGCCCTATCCCAGCTTTCCAGGGCTGTCGAACAGCGCCAGGACAAACGTCCCCAGCTTTCCGACCTCAGGGACAGCGGAGCCATCGAACAGGACGCGGATCTTGTGGTCCTGCTTTTCAGGCCGGGTTATTACTCGACGAACCCCGAAGAGGAAGACAACGTTGCCGAGGCGATTATCGCAAAGCACAGGAATGGGCCTACAGGAACGGTTCCCCTTGTTTTCATCAGGGAATACACCCGTTTCGTGAACGCGGAAAGATACCGTCCTGCCTAGGGTGGGAGAAAAAGGGGGCAAGGATCCTCGTCATGGGAAAAAAGCGGCAAAAAACCTCAGACCCTCAGGCCTCGACTTTCCGCGATGAAGGCAATGGCTTGCGGGAAGAAATTCTTCCCCTTATACCGGAGTGGCTTTTCTACCCGCTGATCTGCCTTTCCCTGGTGGTCCCGAACCTCGTCTTTTCTCCCGGGAGGGCTTTTTTCCAGTCCCTCCATATCCTCAAGTGGACGACTGCGCTTGCACCCATTGGAGTCCTTGCAGCCGTCACAGGGGCGATGATCGTTCTGGCACCCGGAAAACGAAAGGCTTTCAGGGTCGACCCTCTCGGTTGGATGTGGCTTTTTCTCCTTCTGTACATCACTGCCCAGCCGGCCTGGATCCGGCTATCATCCATTCCCACCTTTGTGCGGGAGTGGATGTTTTTCGCAAGCCTTTTCATCACGACCCTCCTTTGCGTCAATTTCTTCAGGCGCCGCGACATGTTCATGCTGGTCCTTCTTGGAGCTGGCTTGAACTCCGCCGTAAACATCCTGTTTGCCGAGCTCCAGATACGAGCGGCGAAGTTGCCCGCGTTTATCCTTCCCGTTCCTGGAAATTACGTCGGGAACACGGGGCAACAGAACATGCTGGGAATCTGGGTGGCCATGGCCCTCATCTCGGGGATTGTGCTGCACATGATGGCGCTTGAGGAGAAGGATAAAGCGGGCGCAAGCCCCTTTTACCCGATCCTGATCGGTCTCAACCTTTCCCTTTTGGCCATCAACGCATGGGGCCTCTTCTCGACCACAAGCCGCCAAAGCCTGCTGGCTTTCCTTGCCGGGATTTTCGTCCTTCTTCTCCTCGGCGCAAGGATGAGGGGTAAAGCCTTCGTCAAGGCCCTCGTGCCTGTCCTTGTCGTTGTCCTGATCGGCATGGGAGCGGCCTACCAGTTCAACACGGCCCGCGCACAGGTCCTCGTGGAAAAAACGGAAAGCCTTGCAAAAGGGGCAGCCGGCGAGAAGGATGAACTATCCGAGGCGGATTCGGGGCGTTTGAGCATCTACGCAACAGCGTGGACAATGTTGAAAAAACATCCGGTGGCCGGAGTGGGGATTGGCCATTTCAAGTGGAATTATCTCGATGCACAAAGGGATCTTTTCCGCAGCCATCCCGGGACAAAATTGAAATGGCAGTACACGATGTGGGCACACAGCGAAATCTTCCATTGGTTCTGCGAGACCGGAATCGTGGGGGGCATCTTCCTCCTGGGGATCCTCGCCTGGTGCGCATGGTGTGTCGTAAAGGCTGCGATATCAAGAAAACAGGTCTCACTTGAAGGCCTTTGGGCTGTTGCGCTGCTGGCCTTGATCTGGACCGTTGCCCTTTGGGGGGAGAGGCCTTTTCACAGGATAGAGGATTCTCTTTGGCTCAGCCTTGCCTTTGCCTTCCTGGGGAGAGAGTTCCTGCCGGATTCCTTTTCATGGACGCAGATCAACAGGCCCTTGATATGGAAGGGATTAGGACTTGTTATCGCAACCACGGCGGTAGCGGGGCTTGTGATGCTGGGAAATGGGCTCAGGGCTGACCATGCCCTTGCCCGGGCAATGCAGACCAGGGACGCGGCAACGCAGAAATCGTTGTTGGACAGGGCGGCGAAAAGCCTCATGGTTCGAGACCTGGCCGACCGGGCCTATGCCGAGCATTACCTCGCCCTGGCGACTGCAAGAAAAGACGGGAATGCTCTTGTGGAAGGTCTGGCAAGACTGGAAGCCTATTTTCTCAGGCAACCGCAGACTCGAGAACTGAACGCCCTGATCGGCTGGTACGGGCGCCTTGGGGACAGGAAGAAACTTGAGTTTTACACGTCTTACCTTAAGCCTGGATCCTATTCGATCAGGCCCCCCGAAGCTGTTTCCTCCGGAATGTGAGATACGGTATGAAACGAAAGTTGAGAGGGGCGCCTTAAGGCGCCCCTCTCAACTTTTGCCAAAATGCATTTAGGGGTTTGGCTAAAAAATCAAGAGTAATTCCCTGTAACGGGGATAGGGCCAGAAATCCTTGTCGATGTGTGTTTCGGCGGAATCGCAAAGGCTTCGCATTTCTTCCATCAGGGCAAGGCCTTCGGTGGTTACGATTTCGGCCCCTTCCTCAAGCCCCACGGAAGAAAGCCTTGACCTGAGCGCTTGCGCGCGATCGCAGGCTCCGACCAGCTTTTCCCTGATCATGGCAAGGCGGGATAGGCCTTCCTTCATAAGAGGCATTTCCTTCGACAGGTAGTCGGGAAGGGCCCCGTAAGCCCGCGCGTCCAGCTCAAGCTGGCGTGTGATCGCAGGAAGAATCCCTTCCCGGACCATGGACTCGAGAACTCCTATTTCGATCTCCCGGGACTTGAAATACCGCTCGATCTGGATCTCGTAAAAGGCGGAAACCTCCCTGTCGGACATGATTTTCAAGTCCGACAGGAGTCGGCGGTTTTCCGGGATCAGGTAATAGGCCAGTGCTTCCGGAGTGGTATAGGCGAGGGGAAGTCCCCGGTCAGCCGCTTCCTGTGCCCATTCCGCAGAGTAACAGTTTCCGTCGAAGCGGACGTTGCGGCTCTCGATTGCGGCATAACGTATCGCTTCAAGCGCTGCGTCGGCCACGTCCACACCGTCACCGAGGCGGTTTTCGATCATTGTCGTCATCTGCTCCAGTCCCCAGGCCCAGGCAGCCATGAGCATCGTCGTTGGGCCGGCAATCGCCTGGGGAGCCCCGGTTGCGCGGAACTCGAACTTGTTGCCCGTGAAGGCGATCGGAGCGGTTCGGTTACGGTCGGTGTTGTCGGCCTTGATGTCGGGAAGGCGTGTCAGGCCGAGGTCGAGAGGTCCCTTTGACGGGATGGATTCCGGCAGCCCTTCCTCGATCCGGTCCAAAATCTGGTTTAAAACTTCTCCAAGGTAGACGCTCATGATGGCCGGGGGGGCTTCGTTGCCCCCAAGCCGGTACATGTTGCCGGGCGAGGCGATTGAAGCCCTCAAAAGGCTGCCGTAGCGGGAAAGCCCAAGAAGGAAACCGCCCATGAAAGTCAAAAACTGGATGCTTTTTTTCTGAGTGCCGCTGGGGGAAAGCATATTGCGTCCCTCGCTGTCCATCAGGGAGAAGTTCGTGTGCTTTCCGCTCCCGTTAAGCCCGGAGAACGGCTTCTCGTGCAGCATCAGCCTCAGGTCGTGTCGGCGGGCGAAGCGTTTCATCACCGCCATCATCAGTTGGTTCTGGTCGTTTGAAAGATTGGCTTCGGAAAATTCCGGTGCGAACTCGAACTGGCAGGGCGCGACCTCGTTATGCCGGGTTTTTATGGCGATTCCCAACCTGTACAGTTCCCGCTCGACGTCTTCCATGTAGGCAAGGACTTTTGGGTGGATAGTGCCGAAGTAATGGTCCTCCATCTGCTGTCCCTTTGCCGGTTGTGCCCCGCAAAGGGTATGACCGCAAAAAATGATGTCCGGGCGAAGGCGAGCCTTTGACTCGTTCACCAGGAAGAATTCCTGTTCCGCACCGATGGTGGCCTTGACCCAACGGACCCCGCGATTGCCGAAAAGCCTGAGCAGGCGGAGAGCGCGGCTTTCTATGGCGTTGAGCGACTTGATGAGAGGGGTCTTCAAATCAAGGGGTGTCCCGTCGTAGGAGATAAAAATCGAGGGTATGCAAAGGGTCCCTCCCCTCTCAGTCTGGACTAGGAAGGCCGGGCTGGACGGGTCCCATGCCGTGTAGCCGCGAGCTTCAAAAGTGGACCTCATTCCTCCTGAAGGGAGCGAGGAAGCATCGGGTTCGCTCTGGATCAACTCGCTGCCGGTGAAAGATTCAAGCGGCGTTCCTTCCATGTCGAGGGTCAGGAACGCCATGTGCTTTTCGGCCGTCTTTTCAGTCCTGGGATGAAACCAGTGGGTATAATGCGTCGCACCTTTGGAAAGTGCCCATTCCTTCATCGCGGAGGCCACGATATCTGCGACGCCTCCATCGAGCTTTTCACCCGTGTCGGCCGCAGCCATAAGCTGTGCGAAAACTTCCTTTGGCAGGCGCTCACGCATGGCCTTGCGGTTGAAAACGAGTTCACCGAATTGGCTTGAGGGTCGAGCTTCCGTCATGGTAATTCCTCCCACGGATCAAAGATGGAACATAAATAGCAGATAAATGCGGACTATGCAATATATAAATGGTTAAAAAGCACAAATAGCTCCATACGGAACGCAATACAAGCGCATATAGCCACCCTATGTTATTAAACGGTATTCATAAAATAAAAAGGCCACCCACAAGGGCGGCCTTCAATCCGTTCTGAAAATGCTTTAGGGAAGGGCCTTGCCAATGACTTTTGCCTGATCCAGCCAATCGGTCCCGTCTATTTCCCCCCGCAAGTAGATGCCGTGTGCAAGGATCTCCGCGTGGTTCTCCAGGCCCAGGAGTTTGCAGGAAGTTCGGAAGGAAAAACGGAGGCCATCAAAACAGGCCGGATCAGTGTCTCCTGCTGTGGCAACCAGGATAGCCTTCTTTCCCCTGAGGTCGAAAAGCGGTTTTTCCGCGGCGAAGGGAAGGAACCGGTCGAGGGCCGGCTTGATCTGCCCGCTCCAGGTGTACCAGTAGAGAGGGGAGACAAAAAGGATAAGGTCCGATTTTCTCATGGATTCGTAAATGTCGCTCATCGCATCATTAAGAACACAGGGTTTTTCTTCGCTCCAGCACCGGCGGCAGTCCAGGCAACCGGAAATGGGCATGCCCGACAGGCGGTGCCGGAATATTTCGCCCGTTCTTTCGCCCGCCCCCTGAAGAACGGCTTCCGCAAGAGTTTCGCTGTTGCCTGCGCGCCTGGGACTACCCAGGAGAACGACTGTCCCTTTCATCTCCATTCCTCCTTATCAAGCAGGTTTGTTTCAGAGAGAAGACGCAGCACCTCTTTGCGCTCCTCGGGAGCGATGGGGCCGAGAGGTGCCCTGCAAAGGCCTCCAAAAAGTCCGATTCCGTCAACTGCCGCCTTGAGTCCGGGAATTCCGTATCCTTTCGTGACGGCATGGTTCAGTAAGAGGAGCCGGTGCTGGAGGTCGCGAGCGGTGTCGATGTCGCCATTGAAAAAGGAATTCATTAAGCGGCCGCAAGCGGTGGGAAGGATGTTTGCCACGGCCAGGGTGCCTCCGGTGCAGCCGACCGCAAGTCCCGGAAGGAAAAAACCGCCCGAACCCACGAAAATGGAAAAACCGGGACGGGCTTCGAGGCATAAGCGAGTGATCTGCACAATATCGCCTGATGTATCCTTAATCCCGATAATTCCGGGATGGGCGGATACGGTTTTTACACATTCGGGGGAAAGGTTGAAACCCGTATTGGAGGGCATATTGTAGAGTATGACCGGGACAGGAGAAGAATCCGCGACTGTCCAGAAATAGGTCTTGAGATTTTCGGTCGAATTCTGTCCCTTGTAGTAGTGGGGTGGAAGAGCCAGTACGGCATCTGTTCCCGCATCAGCCGCAGCATGGCAGAGTCTGACTGTTTCGGTAAGGCTGGGGCAGTGAATCCCTGTGACGATAGGAATCTGTCCGGCTGTTCTTCTTGCGACGCGTTTAGTGAGTTCGATGCGCTCCTCAAAGGATAAAAGCGGAAATTCTCCGTTGGAGCCTCCCACCACCAAACCGTCCAGCGGAGAGGCGAGCCATCTTTCAAGGTTGCCGTCAAGCGCCTTCCAGTCGATCTCTCCCTGGTCGTTGAAGGGGGTTGGAATGGGTGCGTAAACGCCTTTCAAGTTCAATTTTTTCACTCCTTCCTTATTTCCGCAGTCTACCACAAGACCTCGCGAATATGGCGGCGCAGGCATGGAGCGCGAGACCCCGGTATAATAGGGATGGGCCAAGGGCCCGCAGGGGGGAATAATGGGTAACCTGAGGGTCGGTTTGTGTTCCTGGACTGACATGGGGCTTGTCAGGAGCGGCTGGTATCCCAGGGAAGCACGGGATGCGGAAAGGCGGCTCCGCCATTATGCGTCACGGTTTGATGTCGTCGAGGTGGACAGTACCTATTACGGCATCCCGGACGAGACGGCGGCATGGCGCTGGGTTGCCAGGACTCCAATTGACTTTCTTTTCAACATCAAGGTCTTCGGCTTGTTCACCCTTCATGCCGTGGCCCGGAAGAATCTTCCTTCATGGGTGATTCCCGAGGGAAAGGATGTGGAAGGGAAGGAAAGGTTTACCATGAGGGATTTTTCGAAGCCTACGCTTCTTGAAATATGGGAACGCTTCATGGGAAACCTTTCTCCGCTCCAGGCAACGGGAAAACTGGGATATCTCCTGTTCCAGTTTCCTCCTTATGTCGGTTTTTCCCACGCCCTGGAGCGCTACCTTTACAGGGTCAGGGAAGTGGCGGGCCCGGTAAGGATTGCAGTGGAAGCGAGAAACGGCACCTGGCTTGCAGGAAAAACAGGAGATCGATTCCTTGGTGTCCTCCGCGACCTTAACATGGCCTATGTGGGGGTGGATGAACCATCCCTTTCCTGGACAGTTCCTGCCGAATGGCCTGTTACTGCCAGCTGGGGGAGTGTCGTTCGTTTTCATGGGCGGAATTCGGCCGCATGGGAGAAAAAGGATGCCGGTGTATCGGAAAAGTTTCGCTACCTATACTCTCCGGAGGAACTGTACCCGTGGAAAAACAGGATACTCGAGACTTCTGCCCGGGTTGAAAAACTTTTCGTGATGTTCAATAACTGCTATGCGGACTATGCGGTTCAAAATGCGAACTGGATGAAGCGCTTGCTGGGTTTTACCGTTCAGGAGACGGATGGTTCCCAGGGAATTCTCGACTACGGGCCCGGCCCGGAAGGCGGCATAACGAAATCGGAGGAATGACCATGAAGATCAGGCGGACCTTTTCCTTTGACGCTGCGCACAAGCTGGAATGCTACCACGGCAAGTGCGAAAGGCTCCACGGCCACACCTACTCTTTTTCTCTTACGGTGGAAGGCCCCCAGGATCCCGAGGGAATGGTGATGGATTTCGTCGAGTTGAAGAGGCTCGTGGAAGAATCGGTCCTTTCAAGGGTGGATCATGCTTACTTGAATGACCTGATCCCGCAGCCTACGGCTGAAAACATCGCTATCTGGATATGGAAATCGGTCGATGACGAAATATGCAAAAGAGGCGGGGCCCTTTGCGAGGTAGAGGTGTGGGAAACGAAAGACGCGTCGGCCGTGGTCAATCGGGGAGACATCCAATGAGGGATGTCCAGGGGGAGAGAGACACGCGTAACATTCCGATAGACAGGGTGGGAGTGTGCGACGTTTCCTATCCGGTTGTCGTGATGGACCCCAACGAGAATGTTCAGCACGTTACCGCAGCGGTAAGGATGTCGGTTTCCCTGCCGAAAGACTTCCGTGGAACTCATATGAGCCGCTTTATAGAGGTATTGGAACGGTGCCGGGGGAAAATGACGCTTTCGAACCTTGAAGAGATCGTGGATGAGTTGAAGGCACAGCTGGACGCGCCGGAGGCTGAAATCACGGTCGCCTTTCCCTACTTCATAAGGCGCTCGGCTCCGGTAAGCGGGGCTGAAAGCTACAGCCGCACGGATGTGGAGTTCTGGGCCGTCAAGGCAAAGAGATTCGACTTCATCCTGAAGGTCGGCGTTCCAGTGCAGACCCTCTGTCCCTGCTCCAAGGAAATATCGGACTTTGGAGCGCATAACCAGAGAGCCAGGGTGGAAATAGAGGTCAGGATGAAGCGTCTCGTCTGGATCGAGGAACTGGTCGAATTGGCGGAAGCTTCTGCATCCGCTCCCGTTAGAACCCTGCTCAAGCGGGAGGACGAAAAGGCGTTGACGGAAAAGGCCTTTTCGAACCCCAGGTTTGTCGAGGATGTCGTCAGGGAGATTTCCATAAAGCTGGACTCGGATTGCCGGATCAAATGGTACAGGGTTTCCGTGGCGAGCGACGAAAGCATCCACGACCACAGGGCCTTTGCAAGCCTCGAAAGGAGTGCGGAATCCAAGACGGTTCCGGGAATAACGGAGAGGTGCAAAGGATGAAAGTGCTCTTCGCGGGTACGGCGTTTGAAAGATTGAAGGAAAGGGTGCTTCCCGTTTTCGGGCACCTTGAAGCTCGAATTGCCCTTGACGAGGATATCCGAAGCGCGCTGCCCTGGGCGGAAGTGCTTGTAACCGGACCTCGGGAGATCAGCGAAGAGTTGCTCCGGGAAGGGAAATCCCTGAAGCTTATCCAGGAATGGGGAACAGGCGTGGAAGGGATCGACCTGGATGCATGCGCCCGGCTTGGCATCAAAGTGTGCAATGTTCCTTCCCGCGGAACGGGCAACGCGGAAAGCGTGGCCGAGATCGCCCTGCTATTGATGCTGCTCCTGGCCCGGCGGTATGCACGAGCCCAGGAAAACCTGCTGAGGATAGGAAGGGTTCATGCCCCACAAGGGATGGCTCTATGGAGAAAGAAAGCCTGCATTGCCGGTCTGGGCAACTTGGGGCATTGCATCGCGGAACGGTTGCTGTGCCTCGGGATGGATGTTGTGGGCGTCAACAGGACCCTGCGTCCCGAGTTTGAAAAGTGGGGCCTCCAATCCGTGTTTTTGCTGGACGATCTGAAAGAGGCAGTCAAGGGGGCCCATTTCCTCATCATGGCACTTCCGCTCAACGAAGAAACAGCAGGCCTTGTGGATCGTGACGTCCTGAGGGCCCTGGGGCCGGGTGGATACCTGATAAACGTGGCCAGGGGACCTCTTGTCCGGCGTGTAGACCTGGAAGCGGCCCTTGATGCGAAGGAAATTGCCGGAGCAGGACTCGACGTCTTCTGGGAAGAGCCTCCCGATACGAACGACCCAATCCTGAAGCGCGCCAATGTTGCGGCAATGCCTCACCTTGGGGGTGTCACCGATGCCGGGGTGGAAGGCGTGGCACTGTTCATCAGGGATAACCTCGACCGTTTCTCCAGGGGAGAGGCGGTTCTTTCGGAGGTTCTACCTGATTCCGCAATGAGGAAGGAACGAAGATGAAATCTTCTTTTGCAGCGGTTCTGGAAGGAAAAGGCCTTGAAAAGATACAGGCCCGGCATCCCTGGTTCTTCCGTGGGGATTTCAGCCTGCTACCCCTCGGAGAGGAAAATGGATCCCTTGTCCCTGTCGCCGGTAAAAGGGGTGAGATCCTGGGATGGGGATTATTCAGTCCAGGGGCTTCCCTTTGTGTCCGTCTTATCTCCTGGGGGCCAGAACGTCCTGATCTGGACTGTTTGCTCGAACTGAAGCTGCGCGAAGCCAGAGAGGTGCGCCTCCCATTCCTGGAAGAGGGTGAAGATGCATACCGGTGGGTTCATGGCGAGGCGGACGGGCTTCCGGGCCTGGTTGTCGACCGCTATGGCTCCGTGGCTGTGATCCAGACGCTCTGCTCAGGGATGTATCGGCTCCGTGACCGGGTCGCGGAATTCCTGCTGCGGCAGGATGGCGTCTCAACGGTTGTCTTGCGGAACGAAGGCCGGTACCTTGAAAGTGAGGGGATCCCTCGTGAAAAGCGGATTCTTTGCGGCAGACTGCCTGAAAATGCCGAATGTTCGGTTCGGTCAGGCGACCTTCGAAGCCTGGTCGATCCCCTGGGAGGACAGAAAACCGGCCTATACCTCGACGTCAGGAAATTCCCAAGAGTGATTCGTCCCTTCTGCGAGGGAGCCCGTGTACTGGACGCTTTTTCCTATGCGGGAAACTTTTCGCTTCATGCCCTTTCCTGGGGCGCGCAGGAAGCATTGGCACTCGACCAGTCTGCCGAGGCTCTTGAGCTTGCGGAAAGAAACCGGGTGCTAAACGGCCTGGACGCGGGAGGAAAGCTTGAACTTGAAGCCTGCAACGTTTTCGACAGGTTGAAAGGGCTAAACGAACGGAGCGGGCTTTTTGACCTGATCGTAATGGATCCCCCCCCCTTCGCTCCTTCAAGGAAGCAGGTGGAAGGGGCCAGGAGGGGATACAAGGAACTTGCGGTGCGGAGCTTGAGAATGCTTGCGCCGGGCGGAGCGCTGCTTTTCTTTTCCTGCAGCCAGGCTTTCGGAAGAGATCTCCTTCTGGAGACGCTTTCCTCTGCGGCCCGGGATGTCAAGAAAACATGCCGGATCGTGACGGAGATCCACCAGCCGCCTGACCACCCGGTCAGCCTGAATTTCCCTGAAAGTGACTACCTGAAAGGGTTCCTGATGGAGGTTAGAACATGAAAGATGAAATACGGGCCGTTCTTTTTGACTTCGACATGACTCTCATTGACAGCAGCCATGCCATTACAGGCTGCATGAACGGCATGGCGGGTGACCTGGGCTTGCAGAAGGTGACAAGGGAACAGGTCCTGTCCACGATAGGTCTTCCGATCGAAGCGGCCTGGCGTACCCTCTGGGGTGATTTTCGACCCGAGTGGCTCGATCATTACCGCAACAATTACAGCGCCAGGGAAAGGAAGGAGTTGCGTCCGTTTCCAGGGACCGTGCCACTCCTGGAAAAGCTTGCTGCCCGCGGGATACGCAAGGGAGTTGTGACAAACCGGCGTTATGCGAGGATTTCGGTTGAGGCGGTAGGTCTCGCCCATTGCTTCAAAGCGATCGTCGGCCTTGAATCCGTGGAAAGGCCCAAGCCTTTCCCTGACTCTCTCCTTCTGGGGCTCAGCCTCCTGGAAGTCGACTCCGGGGGGGCGTTTTTTGTCGGGGATACGGACATCGACATGAAAACGGGCATGGCGGCTGGAGTAAGGACTATAGGGATTTGCACTGGAAACCACCGGGAGGAAGAACTGTCCCGGGCGGGGGCATGGAAAACGGTCATGGATCTGCATTCCCTTGGGCAGTTGCTGGGAGTGTAACGCAGGGCACACAATATGTTGTGCAAGAACCATGATAAAACCCTATATGTTGTGATTAAGGCTTGAAGATCGGGAACTTCCGGGGGATAATGGAGGAAGATGACAAATTAACGAGGAGGGCCCGATGGATGACCCCAGATGAATTGACCCCCTGCTTCTCTGAAAATGCCGTGAAAGTCCTTGAAAAGAGATACCTCCGAAAGAACGAAGAAGGGCAGGTCGAGGAAACCCCTTCCGGGCTGCTCTGGCGGGTGGCAACATCGGTTGCGGAAGCAGAAGGGAAATGGCAACAGGACCCAAAAACACGCTCTGAGGATTTCTACGAAATAATGGCAAAGCTGCTGTTTCTTCCGAACTCACCGACCCTCATGAATGCCGGATCGGAACTGGGACAGCTGTCCGCCTGTTTTGTCCTGCCTATCGGAGACAGCATGGACGAGATTTTCGACACTCTTAAGGCCACGGCGCTGGTCCACAAGAGCGGAGGCGGAACGGGCTTCAACTTTTCGAAAATAAGGCCCTCCGGGGATAGGGTCAGGTCCACGTCGGGAGTTGCCTCGGGGCCGATTTCGTTCATGGAACTTTTCAATGATGCGACCGAGGTCGTCAAGCAAGGAGGGATGAGAAGGGGCGCCAACATGGGAATCCTGGAAGTCTCTCATCCGGATATTTTTGATTTTATCAAGGCGAAGACGACCAGGGGCCGGCTCACGAACTTCAATTTATCCGTCGGGGTTTCCGATGCCTTCATGAGGGCGGTGAAGGACAACGGCGAATGGGAGCTGAAGAATCCCCGTTCAGGCGAAGTTTGTTCAACCGTTCGTGCTGCAGAGCTATTCGACCTGCTCGTCGACTCGGCGTGGGCCTCGGGAGACCCGGGCCTGGTTTTCCTCGACCGGATCAACGCAACGAACCCGACTCCGCATGTTGGAAGCATCGATTCCACGAATCCCTGCGGTGAGCAACCGCTGTTGCCTTACGAGAGCTGCAATTTGGGGTCACTGAACCTTGTCCGTTTTCTCAACGAAGAAGGGAATTTCGATTGGGAAAAACTTGGGGAAGTGATCGATATCGCAGTGCGCTTCCTCGATGACGTGATTGAAATGAACCACTATCCCTTGCCTGCCATAAGGGATTGTACCCGGCAAAACCGCAAGATCGGCCTCGGGATCATGGGATGGGCTGAAGTCCTGTTCCAGAAAGGTCTTTCCTACGGCAGCCGGGAATCGATTGCCCTCGCGGAAGAAGTGATGTCCTTTGTCCAGGCCAGGGGGCATGCGGCGAGCGAGGCCCTTGCGGAAGAAAGGGGTTCCTTCCCCAGCTGGAAGGGCAGCGTCTGGGAGAACCAGGGAAGGCCCATGCGCAATGCCACCGTGACGACAATTGCACCAACAGGGACTCTTTCGATACTTGCGGACTGCTCGAGCGGCATCGAGCCCGTTTATGCCCTTGCCTACCGCAGGAAAGCCTTCGAAACGGATACCCTGACGGTGGTCAACGAAATCCTCCTCAGAAAGCTGGAGGAGAGGGGAATCATGAGTCCGGGTGTAGTGGAGAAAATCTGCGAATCCGGCTCGCTCGAAGGGCTAGACATCCCTGAGGACATCAGGAAGGTTTTCCTCACATCCCATGAGATTCCCTTCGAAGCCCACGTGCGCATGCAGGCTGCCTTCCAGCGCTTCACGGACAACGCGGTCAGCAAGACGATCAACCTTCCGAACGAAGCGGACAGGGAGGATGTACGGAGGGCCTACTGGCTTTCCTACGAGTCCGGATGCAAGGGCATTACGGTTTATCGAGACCGCTGCAAGGATAGCCAGATCCTTTACTCGGGATCCCAGGAAAAAGCGGAACCGGAGGCAAAGGAAGGCCCGACCCGGCCAAGGCGGAGGCCATCGCTTCTCCAGGGTACCACTGTCAAGATCATGACCGGTTTTGGGAACCTCTACCTGACGGTCAACGAGATAGACTCGCGACCTTTCGAAGTTTTCGCGACACTTGGAAAATCGGGCAAGGATACCCAGGCTCACACCGAGGCCCTGGGGCGACTGATCTCGTTGGCGCTGAGAAGCGGGGTCCCGGTGGAGGAAGTCGTCAGCCAGCTGAAGGGGATAGGTGGAAGTCAACCGGTCTGGGAGGCGGATGGCATCATCCTGAGCCTTCCGGATGCGATTGCTCGTGGGTTGGAAAGGGCCGGCGGGTTCAAGGTCGCCTTAAAGTCGACGGAAATGTGCCCGTCGTGCGGGTCTCCCCTGATTCATAGCGAAGGATGTATCCGATGCAAGAGTTGCGATTTTTCAAAATGTGATTAAAGTTTAGGGGAGGTTGTCTGATTGGAACGAGAATCCGCCGAAAAGGAGCAGCCATCCCGAAAAAAGGCTGGTTCCTGGATTTACAGGGGGCTTCTGATTGCAATAGTCGCCGGCAGCGTGGCGGCTTACTTCGGCTGGTGGAGTAATTTCAGGTCCTTCCGCCCGGAATTTTCAACCGCGGAACCCATCGTGATCCGGGATGCGGCCAAGGCAAGAACCATGCTCCTGTGGAAGGAGACCGCACTGGTTTCTCCATTTGACGGAGCCGTTCATTTTCCATTGGGACCTGAAGCCGTCAGGGTTTCCAAAGGGGATATCGTTGCCGAGATACTGTCGGGAAGCCGCAAAACGGTCATCAAGGTCCCGGAATCGGGATACTTTCTCCCCGCCCTTGACGGGCTGGAGGGAAAATGGAGCTTTTCGGATGCCTGGCCTGGAGATGGGGAACTCCCTACCGCGGGTTCCGTTGAATGCAAGGTGGAGGGGCAACGGGTCGCACGCGGCGAGAGCGTGGGGAAACTCGTTCCGCAGCCACAGGAATTGCGCGCGATCGCTTACGTTGGGATGGACGAGTCGATACGCGGACAGATCGGGCGTGGCTCTATGCTGTTTTCCCTTGGGGGTGAAAGGCCCCAGAAGGCCCTCATCCGTGCGGTTCAGGATTACGGTTCAAAAGTGAAGGTTTATTTGACACTTCCTTTTTTCCCGATGACGGTGATCGATTCAAGGAATAGGCAAATCGAATTTTTTCACGGGGAATCGAAGGGAGTCGTGATTCCTGAAAGTGCGGTCCTGCAGAAGGACGGGGGGGTTGGAGTTTACGCTTTCTCCTCCGGGAAACTCCAGTATCGGAACGTTACGGGGCAACCTCTGCCAAAGTCAAGGTTCCTGGTTACGGGAGGATTGAAGGCTGGAGACCTCGTCCTGAGCCGTGCGGCCCTGGGAGCGGAAAGGAAGGTTTTGCTCTGGTGACATCCCTGGAAAACAGGCTTGAGGAAATCCGGTTGCGGATTTGCGAGGCGGCGCATAAGTCGGGCAGGAATCCGGATGATGTTGTGGTGATGGCGGTGACGAAAACCCGAACCCTTGCCGAAATAGGGGAGGCATGGGAAGCGGGAATCCGCCTGTTCGGTGAAAATCGTGTCCAGGAAGCTGCGGGGAAGATTGAAAAGTGGCCTGGCGAACGATCTACCGAATGGCGGTTGATCGGGCACCTGCAGAGAAACAAGGCGAGGAAGGCTCTTGACCTTTTTTCGCGTATCGAATCCCTGGACCGTCTTGAACTTGCCAACGATATCGAGCGTCTCATTGCGGAGAAGGGGAGAAAGATCGAAGTCCTAGTTGAAGTCAACACCTCCGGAGAGGCTTCAAAGCATGGAGTTTCCCCTGAAGGCCTGGAGAAACTGCTGGAGTCGATTCTTTGCACTTGTCCGCGGGTGGTTGTGCGCGGGTTGATGACCGTAGGTCCACTGGAAGGCGGAAACGCAAAGGTCTCGGCGGCGTTTGGGCTGCTTAGGGAACTCAAGGATAAGGTTTCAAGGAACCTGGGCCTGCAAATGCATGAGCTATCGATGGGAATGTCGGACGACTTCGAAATGGCTATCGAGCAGGGAAGCACCTGCGTACGCCTGGGGAAGATCCTTTTCGGCCCCAGGGAATACAGGGAGGTGTGAGCGCTTTGTGGGAAAGGTTCCTGGCATTTCTTGGCCTGATCGAAGAAGATGACGACTTTGAGGAGGAAGAAGAGTTACGCGGAAACGATTGGGAGGAGAGGAAGAGAAGGGTTTTTCAGCCTGCTATCGGAAAGCCGGCTGTCATCCTTGTCCGCGGACAATCTGCCCTTGACAGGAAAGAGGAGTTGGCGGAATCCCTCAGGATGGGACAGATGGTCATACTTGACCTGAGGCCGGTGGACCTCGAACCAGGGCAAGGCTTGCTCGATTTTGTCTGCGGGGCTGTCTATTCGACACAGGGAAAGGTTATCCGGATTGCGCCTGGGGTTTTTCTTGCGACTCCCCACAGCCGCCTCCTTGAAACGTGGGAGGAGCCGGAAAAAACAGAAGAAACGACTGAAGAAACCAGGGAGGTCGATGAGGAATGAATGACCTTTTGACCCCGCTGGATATCCAGCAACAGTCTTTCAAGAGGGCACTCAGGGGCTATGACCCCGAAGATGTGGACGAGTTTCTCGACAAGGTCGCCGAAAACCTGCAGGGTTATGTCGAGAAAATCCGGGATCTCGAACGCAAACTTGAAACGGCTGACGAGCAGATACAGGAGTGCCGTGAACTCAGGCACTCCCTGAACGAGGCGATTCTTTTCGCGCAACAGAGCGCCGAAGAGAAAATCAAGTCGGCCACACAGCAGGCGGAACTGACTCTTAAGGAAGCGGAGGCAAAGGCCGCTGCCGTTGTCGAAGAGGCGATGGGACGGATCGATGAGCAAAAGAGGGAACTAGGGCGTCTCATGCAGGTTCGGCAACAATTTGTCGCTGAAATGAAGGGAACCCTGTCGAAATTCGAAACCCTGATCGGTCTTGTTTCTGAAAACGGCAGGCCGGCCGAGTCGCGTTGAAGGAACCACCTGAACTTGAGTCTCCAGTCAGTTGCCTAAAGGGAGTCGGTCCCGCACGCGAGAAGAGCCTGTTTTCCGTTGGGGTGCGAACAATCAGGGACCTGTTCCTCCATTTTCCGAGACGGTACGAGGATAGAAGGCGGGTTTTGCCCCTACGGGACCTGGTTGAAGGGAAAAACGGGTTAATCGTGGGTGTGCTGGACCGGGTTAAATCGAAAAAGACGAGAAGACGCGACGGAAAAGGATCTCTTCTGATTTTTACGGGTCTCATCCGGGAACCGGGGGAAGTTTTGCATTGTACCTGGTTCAATTGCCCCGGCCTTTCAGGGCGACTGCGCCAGGGAGATAGAGTTGCCCTTTTCGGAAAGGTCGAGAGGGATGAGGCAGGCTGGAGCATGAGCAACCCGGAATGCCAGGTACTGGAGGAGGATCAGCGTCCGGAGACGGGAATCCTTCCCCTATATCCCTCGGCGTCGGGGCTAAGCCAGGTTTTCCTGAGGAGAATGACAAAAAGTCTCTTCGAATTGCCTGAAACCCGGAGTTTGCTTAGTGAAGCCCTGCCGCGCAGCCTGATGAATAATCTCGACCTGATCAGGTGGGACCAGGCTATCGAATGGCTTCACTATCCGCCCGATGAAAACTCGTGGAAAGCTGCGAGAAAAAGAGTCGCTTTCGAGGAGTTTTTCGCTCTGCAGGTCCGACTTAGAAAGACACGATTGGACCTTACGGGAAACGGAAAGGCTCCGGTCATTAGGCCGGGAGCGCATACCCGTCTTTTCCTTGAAAAGAAACTCCCTTTCAACCTGACTGAAACCCAGCGAAATTCAATTGAAGAGATCTGGGCCGACTTGGAGCGCGATGTCCCGATGCGTCGCCTTCTCCACGGAGAGGTGGGAAGCGGAAAGACGGTTGTTGCACTTGGAGCGGCAATGGCTGCAATCGATTCGGGGCAAAAGGTCGCTTTCATGGTCCCTACGGAAGTGCTGGCCATTCAGCATTACAGAAGAGTCGGCCCTATCCTGGGCTCGATGGGGGTCGAATGCCTCATCGTTACCGGGGGAGAGGGAAGACACGAGAAATCCCGGAATCTCGCTACCCTTGAGAACGAAGATTCGGCACTGGTTTTCGGAACCCATGCCCTTTTCCAGTCGAAAGTTTGCTGGAGGAACCTCGGCCTTGTCATAGTCGATGAACAGCATCGTTTCGGGGTTACCCAAAAATCCGCAATTGTCGACAAGGGGTTTAACCCGCACCTTTTGGTCATGTCAGCGACTCCCATCCCACGGACTCTCACCTTGACTGCCTACGGAGAACTTGACGTGAGCCGGCTGGATGAACCCATCCCGGGCCGTATGCCAGTCCGGACATTCCTGCTCGGAAAGGAAAGGCTGCCCAAGCTTCTAGACAGGATAAAGAGAGAAATTGCCTCGGGTGGGCAGGTCCTGTGGGTTTGTCCTCATCTCGAGGAAAACGGGAGCACCGAGACGGCGTCGGTGACTGCCAGGCTGGGTGAGATACGGAGGTTGGTTCCTGGTCTCCCGGCCGGGATTGTCCATGGCCGAATGCCTTCAGTGTTGAAGGAAGAAGCGATGACCCAATTCGAAAAGGGTGAAATACGCCTGTTGGTCGCCACAACTGTTGTGGAAGTCGGAATCGACGTTCCCGGCGCGACGATGGTTGTGATCGAGGACGCGGAACGTTTCGGGCTGTCCCAGTTGCACCAGTTGCGCGGACGGGTTGGCCGCGGATCTCGTGAAGGGATCTGCGTTCTCCTTTCTTCACCGGAAGGGGAGGAAGCGTTCGAAAGACTGCGGCTGTTGACGAAGACTGAGGATGGATTTTCCGTTGCCGAAGCGGATCTTCGGCTGCGTGGCCCGGGGTCCCTGTGCGGAACCAGGCAACATGGGGTCACCAATTATAGAATCGCAGACCTTGTTCGGGACAAGGCCCTCCTGGAAACGGCCAGGCTGGAAGCTCAAAAACTGCAGGCAGGGGATCCGCTGCTTGAAGTTCGAACCTGGTTTTCTTCTGACGATGACTACGACGGAAACCAGGAACCTCCTCTGTTGGGGTGAAATCGGCCATGGGTAAAAGGGAAGAGTTGGGCAAA
>ENA-ORXD01000592-ORXD01000592.1-sediment-metagenome-genome-assembly--contig:-NODE-592-length-43522-cov-7.798987_pt1 | contig 43522 bp, 34 predicted proteins | sample MGYA00237862_ERZ511471 | MGnify/ENA metagenome assembly ERZ511471 | reverse complement strand
GGCTACCGCGACGCCGCGGCGAACGTGACGGTCCGCTCAGACGAGACCGCCACCCTGCACCTCGACCTGGTCGAGGCGGTCGGTTCGATCGCCGTTGCCTCCTCGCCTGTGGGCGCCTCGATCTTCGTCGACGGCGCCGCCACCGGCGAGACGACGAACGCCACCCTGGCAAACGTCCCAGCCGGCGAGCACACCGTCACCGTCACGAAGGACGGCTACATGGACGCCACGGTGACCGTAACTGTCGTCGACAACGAAACCGCCACCGTCACCCTTGTTATGACCGAACCGATAGGCAGCATCCAGGTCACCTCCTCCCCCGACGGCGCTGCGATCTTCCTGGACGGTGTCGACACCGGCGAAGTGACGAACCTCACCCTGCAGAACGTCCTGGTGGGCGAGCACGAGATCGCCCTCGTCCTCGACGGCTACCTTGACGCCGTGACGACCGTGACCGTCGCCGGGGGCGAGACCGCAACGGTCCACCTCGACCTCGCCGGGGCCGCGCTCACTCTCCACCCCGGCTGGAACTTCGTCTCGACGCCGAAGCGTCTCGCCGACGGCCAGGACACCATCGCCGTCTTCGACGAGGTGGACACCGCCGACCACTCGGTGCTGCTCTACAACGGCACCAGCCGCTGGGAAGCGATGAGTTCGCAGGAAGCGTTCGAGCCGCTCGACGGGATCTGGATCTACGCGAACGATACCTACACGATCCCGCTTCACTTCGCTACCGGCTCGGTGCAGACCCCCCCCACCAAAGACCTTGACGCGGGCTGGAATGCCATCGGGTTCACCGACACGGTGCCCGAATCTGCGGCCAATACCCTCATCTCGGTGGACGACACCTGGACCACGCTCTTCGCCTTCGACGCCGGGGAGCAGGCATACGGTGTATCGATCATCAACGGCGCCACCGGCCGCCACGGCGACACCCGCACGATGACGCCGATGCAGGGATACTGGCTCCAGATGACCGGGCCGGGAACACTCTACGCAATCGGGGCGTGATGATGAGCAAAAAAAGAGTACAGTGGCTGGCATTACTCCTCCTCTGCGGTCTCGTCGCCGGTGCGGCAGCCGACGAGGGGGTTCCCACCCTTCCCCACGAGTTCTGGGGCGCCATCACGATCGACGGTTCCGCCGCCCCGGCCGGGACGACGATCGTGGCCGTGATCGGCGGTGATTCCTGCGGTTTCCTGACGACGACGTCCAGCGGCGCCTATGGGGGCACGAGGTACGCAGGGGCCAATCTCGTTGTCAGCGGCACCGAGGACCAGGCTGGTGAGACGATCACCTTCCTGGTCGACGGGAGAGAGGCCGGACAGACGGCGGCGTTCACACCGGACAGCACGACCACCCTGGACCTGAGCGTCGGCAGTGCCGTCACCCCCACTCCCACCACCACATCGAGCGGCGGCAGTAGCAGTGGCGGCAGCAGCGGCGGTGTGTCCTCTTCGGTCTCATCGCAGACGGCTGTCACGACCGTCGCCACCGCTACGCCGACGGCGTATGCCGGCAGTGCGTCCCTTGACATCTCGGAATCAGGGGAGGTGCGTGAATCGGTGACGGTCAGAACCGCCGACGGCTCCGGCTCCGTCACCGTCCCGGCGGGCACGACCGCCCTCGACGGCAGCGGCGATCCTCTCGATGATGTCTCGATTGAGACCCTGGACATCTCCGCCCTACCTCCAGTTCCGACCGGGAACACCGTCGGCCTCGCACTGGACTGCGGCCCGGACGGCGCCGCCTTCGATCCCGCCGTCACCATCACCTTCACCCTCAACGTGGACGAATGGGCCGGGATCGACGACCCGACCACGCTGAAGGTTCTGTGGTATGACGATGCCACCGGCTCCTGGCAGGAGGTTCCGGCCGTCGTGGACGCCGCCACCCGTACGATCACCGCCTCGGTATCGCACTTCAGCGTCTACGCCCTTGCATGGTCAACGGCCGCGCCGGTGGCGACGACGAGCGGAGTAGAGGCGGTCGTTACCATCGCCCAGATCGCGCCCGCCACTGCCGGGACGATGCCATCGGAGAACAGCATTTCCGGGATGATTCTCGTGATTGCAGGTCTTCTGGTTCTTGGCCTGATCGGAGGAGGTGGTTATCTTGCACTGAAGAAAAAATAACCCCCCCCATCTCTTCTTTTACTCCGCGATCGGGGTGAAAAACACTCCGGTCCCTCCTTTAGTTCTCCAGGAGTGACAATCCGGTTTTGCGGTTCCTGACCGCAGGGCGCAATCCGCCGTTGCACTACGCAGCTATGGGGTCTTCTCGGACGCAAAACATTCCGAGTACAGCCTCGATGTGTTCCCTGCGATCAATCCGGCGACGGCATCGTCCAGGAAGGGCCCGAGTTCGCCAAGGATGCCCGGCTTTTTCTGGTCGTACCTGGTGAACTCGAAGCGGGCATAGATGCCGCCGATGATCTCGGCGATTGACATCCCGATGATCTCGTCGGAGAGGAGGAAGACCGGGTCGTCGGCGATCTCAGAGTCCTTCCTGCGATCATAGAGTTCCTCTTCGAGGAGAACGGCGCCGAGGAGGAGTGACGAGATGTTCGGGTCAAGGTACGAGGCGACGACCCGCTCTCGCAACCGTTCCCGCGCCGCCTCAGGACTCATGCCATGGGGCACGTAGAGAGCCATTCCGGCTTCGACGATGGCGTCGGTTGTGATCCCTTTTTTTTCGAGCCGCTCCTCGATCTCAAACATAAGGAAATTTTTTGGGTCTACCCAATATATACATTGATATGGCATTTCTCTCCGACAATCCCTCGATCGAGTTTTCAAGGCCGCTCTTTGCGACCGTCCTCGGTAATACCGCCCTCTCCATGGTCCCTGGTATATCGGGGGCAGGTTCCACGCCCGCACGGACGGTCTTCACCCCGATCCTGGACGCCGAACTGATCACGAGGGGGGCGATCCACTCGATGGGCTACAAACCCAACACGCCGACGAACTGCCCGACACCGGCGGTGATCACCCGCTCGATGATGTGTCTCTGCGGCATCGATCCGGTCTTCATCAACGCCGGGATGTACAACCGCCCGACCGTTCCGTGCATCGACGTCTACGGCGAACCCGGCGCCGACCCCCGTGAAATCGATGCGGTGCCTCGCTCGCGCCTCCTCTTTGCCGCCGGCGAACAGGTCGGCCGCCACCTCTCGCAGTGCGCCGATCTCATGGTGCTCGGGGAGTGCGTCCCCGGCGGGACGACAACGGCCCTCTGCGTGCTGCGCGCTCTTGGCTACGATGCCAGGGTGTCGAGCAGCTTCGTGAACAACCCGGTGGCGCTGAAAGAGGAAATCTGCCGGGCGGTGCAGGGCCGCGTGGAGGATGCCGGGATCACCGATCCCCTCGACGTGGTGCGGGTCGGCGGCGACCCGATGATGCCGGTCGCTGCCGGGATCGCAAGTTCATTTTCCGGCGAGGTGGTGCTCGCAGGCGGCACACAGATGCTCGCCGTCGATGCCATCTTAAAAGGGCTCGGGAAGGAAATGGCCCCGCTTGTCACTACGGCATATGTGCGCGCCGACCCATCGGCGAACTTCGAGGCGGTTGCGGCCGCCGTCGGGGCGAGGGCCTATTATGTGGACCCTGGCTTCGACACCATCGGCGATGCCGGGCTTGCGCGCTACTGCGAGGGCGAGGTGAAGGAAGGGATTGGGGCAGGCGGCGCCATGTTCCTCGCCCGCGTTATGGGCCGCACCGAAGAGGAGATCCGGTCTTCGATCCTCTCGACGGTGCTCTCGTTCCGCTGACAAAGGCTATTACCCTGATAATACCATACGTTTTTCAATGCTTCCCATTTTTGTCGTGAACAACCATGGGCAATTCAACCACCTCATCCACCGCAAACTCCGGGATATGGAGATCGAGGTGAAGATGGTCCCGAACACCACCCCGCCTGCCGACGTGGCGGCAGGGTGCAGCGGGATCATTCTCGGGGGCGGTCCGTCCCTTGAGCGTGCCGGCAACTGTGCCGAATACCTTGACCTCGGGCTGCCGGTGCTCGGCATCTGCCTTGGCCTCCATATCATCTCCACGGCACGGGGCGGCTCGGTCGGGCCGGGATCACACGGCGGTTATGGGGGCGTATGCGTCCAGATCGCCATGGAAAACGAGATTCTTGCCGGTTATCCGGAAAAAATCCGGGTCTGGGCTTCGCATGCTGACGAGGTGAAGGTGGTGCCGGCGGGCTTTTCGGTCTACGCCCACTCCGACATCTGTCCGGTCGAGGCGATGGGGTGCCCGGAAGAGCGGCTTTACGGGGTGCAGTGGCATCCCGAGGTGAGTCATACCGAGAACGGCGACCTGCTCTTCCGCAATTTTGAGAAGATATGCGGACTCTAAACAGCCTCGTAGATGAGATCATGGCGACCGGTTTTCGCTGCACAGGATGCGGTGCCTGCTGCAGCGAGGTTGCCGAAGGCTCGAATATCGTTATGGTCACCCCCGCCGAGGTCAGGGCCGTGGCATATGAGGCCGGGCGTACCTTCTCCAGGGTTGCCGAACCATATCCCGAATATATCGAGAGGGAGGACGGGACCTGGTACACCTTTGACTGGTGCCTCCGGAGGGACGGGGAGCACTGTCTCTTCCTCGAAGAAAGGCGTTGCTCTGTCTATCGATCCCGCCCCTGGATCTGCCGGACCTATCCTTTCATGCTCGACGGCGACCGCCTGATAGTCTCGGCGTGCCCGGGGCTGGGGGCGCAGATGAGCCTGGAAGAGGCCTGCCTTCTTGCCGCCCTCCTCATGGAGCGGCAGGAGGCCGAACGCGCCGAGGAAAAGGGCATCAGTAAGGTGATGGCGTCGACGGCCGTCCCTGCAGGAGCCTGTGCCGTCATCGATTCCGAGGGGGTCTGGCCGGTTCATGGGTGAGATTAAACTCGTCGGGACGGCGCACGTCTCGGAAAAAAGTGTGGCCGAGGTCAGGGCAGCGATCGAGGAGTTCCAGCCCGGCATCGTCGGCGTCGAACTCGATCCCGGACGCTACGCCGCCCTCAGGCAGGAACAGGCCCCGCCGAAGGTCGATGATGTCCTGAAGGCCGGCAACTTCTCGCAGCTCCTGTTCCAGTGGACCCTCGCCTATCTCCAGCGAAAGATCGGCATGGATGTCGGCGTCGAACCCGGTGCCGAGATGGTCGCAGCGATCGAGGAGGTCGAAGGGCGCGGCCTGCCCCTCGCCCTGATCGACCGGGACATCAGGATAACGCTCGCCCGCTTCTGGGAGGGCATGAGCCTCTGGGAGAAGACGAAGATGGTGTACGCCCTCGCCCTCTCGGTGACCGGTGCCGGGGAGGGTGAAATCGATATCGATGCCCTCACCGATCAGGACGTGGTCTCGGCGGCCCTCGAGGAGTTCAGGAAGTTTTCACCGAACGGCGCGAAAGCCCTCATCGACGAGCGGGACGCCTACCTGGCCCGCCGTATCCTCGATCTCTCCACGCGCTACGACCGGGTGATGGCGGTGATCGGCGCCGGCCATGTCAGGGGTATCGAACGCTACCTCCTGTCCCCTGAACTCCTCCCGCCTGAGGCCGAACTCGTCGCCCAGCCCAGGCGTTATCCCTGGGGCAAGATCATCGGTGGCGCCTTCATCGCCATGTTTGCCCTCCTTATCATATCGCTGGCGTTTTCAGGGGTCGGCTTTGCAGTGCTCGGGTGGGCGATCCTGTACTGGGTGCTGATCAACGGCGTGCTCGCGGCGGTCTTCACCCTTGCTGCGGGCGGTCACCCCCTATCGGCGGCGACGGCCTTTGCGGTGGCATGGCTCACCTCTCTCAACCCCCTGATGGCGGCGGGATGGTTTGCAGCCGCCGTCGAGGCAAAGGTCAGAAAGCCCTCGGCTTCTGATTTCCATCAGATCATGGAGGCGGAGGACTTCTCCCAGATGCGGAAGGTGCCGATCTTCAGGGTCGTTCTGGTGGCGGCGCTTGCGAATGTGGGTTCGACCCTCGGCACGATCGCGTACTTCGCCTTCATATCGCCGATCCTCGGGATCGATCCGACGGTCATCATTCCGATGGGCTTTTCGAATTTCATCGGATGGCTTGGCGGTCTTTTCTCTTTCTGATCTTTTTTTCGGTACTCTTTCATCTGCTCGATCCCCGGGGAGGGGGACGCCTTCGGCACCGGATCCTGACAGGTGTCTGGTTTCCACTCCATCAGATTCTTCGCAAATATTATCCGGTTTCCCTCCCCAGAGAGGAGCATGTATATTGGTCCGAATCTTGGGCTTACCGTCATCAGGACGCGCCACTCCATCAGGAGCTACAAAGACGATCCTGTCGATGAGAAGATTATCAGGAATGCTCTCGACTGCGCCCGCCTCGCGCCGTCGGCGAGGAACGAGCAGCCGTGGCTTTTCGGCGTCGTCTTGGACAGGGAAACGCTCTCCGGGATCGCTGCTCTCACCGATCACGGCAAGTTCATTGCCGACGCACCGATCTGCTTTGCGGTTTTCGGAAAAAAGGATGCTAAATATTATCTTGAGGACTGCTCAGCCGCTACGAACCAGTTGATTCTCGGTCTCTGGGCCTATGGCGTCGGCTCCTGCTGGGTTGCAGGGGCCAAGAAAGAGTATGCCGATGCCGTCCGCGCGCTCCTTGGCGTCCCTGAGAACTACACCCTCGTCTCGCTGGTGCCGGCAGGCTACCCGAAGGATGTCACCATAGCCGAGAAGAAAAACCTCGACGATATCGTTTTTTCAGAGAAATATTCAGGTAACTGAAGGTGCGGGCGAACGCCCGTGTCCATTTTTATTGGGCCGCCTCTTTCGATCGGCAGAAGATGAGGGTAAACTCCAGATAGTTGATGCTCATGACCTCGAAGTGAGCGTCGAGTTCCCTGAGGAAATCAGCCTGCTGCCAGATATGTATTTCAGGGAAGAATGTGGCAATTTCCCTGAGCAGAAATCCGCCGATGAGGGAGGTTTCGGCCGTCTCCCCGGCGAACGGCAGGAAGGTGACGAGCTGCGCTCCCGGGGCCAGGATCCGTGCAATCTCGGGCAGGGCCACTGCAAGATCGGCTCCGGTCAGGGCCGGGACGATGACCAGATCGAAGGTGTGATCCCTGAAGGGGAGATGTTCCTGCCCGGCGGCAACGGGAAGGAACCCTTCTGCCGCCTTTCCCTGCCGGCTGATGAGCCAGCGTTCTGGGATCTCAGCAGTCAGGTCGGCGGTTGCCGCCGCAAAGAGGGCTGCCTGCTCGCTCCTGAGGGGGTCGGTGAGGAGTGCGATCCTGGTGAGCGGACGCTCGCTCTCGAACTCGGCCACCATCAACTCTTGAAAGGTAGCGGCGACGAGGTGGTAATAGTCTGCGATGATGAGCCCGATTCCGCTCCTGCGGGCGTCGAGCAGGGCTTCTCGTCCTGCATCGGTGATGGAGTATACCTTCCTTTCCGGCCCGACATCGCTCGGCTCCCTGACATAGGAGACAAGCCCCCTTCGTTCAAGGGAATTGATCATCTTGTAGAGATCGCTGTGACTCTTATGGAGATCGCGTTCCTCGAGGCGGAACTTCAACTCATATACATGGGAGGGCGCGGCGTCGAGCGCGGTGAGTACCTCCAGCTCAGGGTCACGCATGTACTATGGTGACGCAGGTGAGTAGTAATACCTTCCCAAACGCGTTCAGAAAAACAAGAGTTAATTAGCCGGGGCAGGTCACCTTTACCTACATGGAGAAGGGACTTTCTGGCGGCCCGACACAGGACGAGGTTGCGGCGGTGGCGCTCTGGCACCTCCGCCTGAGAGACGGGTGCACCGTCGCCGACGTCGGCTGCGGGACCGGTAAGATCGCGGTGGCCGCCGCACGCACGGCCGGCCGGGTGATCGCCGTGGATCGCCGACCCGAGGCGGCTGCATGCACGAACGCGGCCGCAGAAGGGGTTCTTGCCCGGAACATCGAGGTCGTTTGCGGCGAGGCGGCCGACGTCCTCAGGGGTGCGGGCCCGATCGACGCTGCCTTCGTCGGCGGCTCGCGGGACCTCGAGGCCGTGCTCGGTGTTCTCGCCGACGAGGTGAGGGGTCGGATCGTCGTCGACTGTGTCCTTCTCGGCACGCTTCACCGTGCTGTGGAGACGATGCAGCTTCTCGGCATCTTCCGGGAGGTCGTATCGCTCCAGGTCGCCCGATCCCGCCCTCTCGGGAGCGGGCTGATGATGACGCCGGCAAACCCGGTCTGGCTTGTCATCGGGGAGGCGGCCTGAATGCTCGTCGGCGTGGGCATCGGCCCCGGCGACCCAGAACTCCTTACTGTGCGTGCAGTGCGGATGATCAGGGAGGCCGATGCGGTTTTTGTCCCGGGAAGGGTTGCAGCGGCGATCATTGCCCCGTATCGCACCGACGTGCAGGTTCTCTCTTTTCCCATGACCGACGACGAGGACTATATCGCCAGATGCATCGAGGAGAATGTGGAGACCATCGCCCCGGTCGCTCGCGATGGGTTGTGCGTCTTCTGCATCCTCGGCGATCCGAATTTTTACGGCACCTTTTCCCGCCTGACGGCCGTGCTCGCGGAGCGCCACCCGGGAATTGCGTGTGCCACGGTGCCCGGCATCTCGGCGATCACCGCCTTCGCCTCGGTCGCCGGTGTCTCCGTTGCCGGGGGCGTCGGGGTGAGCGACGGATCCCCTGAGTCGTCGCGTCTTCTCCTGAAGGTGAAGCGGCCGAAGGAAACGGCCGAGCGTCTCAGGGAGGAGGGCTTCGACGAGTTCGTCCTCGTCGAACGGATGTATATGGAGGGTGAGCGGGTCTGTCGGGGCGAGGATCTCCCGGAAGAGAGCAGTTATTTCAGCGTGCTGTTTGCGAGGAAAAACGAATGAATACGGTATATTTTGTCGGCGCGGGTCCGGGCGATCCTGACCTGATCACGGTGAAGGGAAACGATCTTCTGATGCGGGCCGACCTGCTCATCTATGCAGGTTCGCTCGTGAACCCGGCGCTTGTAGCCCGTTCTCCGGCCCCGGAGAAGTATGATTCGTGGGGGATGAAGCTCCCGGAGATGGTGGCGCTCATGCGTGAGGCCGCAATGGCTGGAAAGTGCGTGGTGCGCCTCCACTCGGGCGACCCCTCCTTGTACGGGGCGATCGTCGAGCAGATCGCGGAGCTGGAACGCGACGGGATCGCCGTCGAGGTGGTTCCGGGCGTATCCTCGATGTTCGGCGCCGCCGCGGCGCTGAAGACCCAGTTCACGCTGAGGGGAGTATCCGAATCGGTGATCATCACCCGCCCGGCCGGTGCTACCCTGGAAAAAGATATGATCCCGGAATTTTCCCGCTCCGGCGCCACGATGGTCGTTTTCCTCGGCACCGAACACCTTGAAGCGGTGGTGGCGAAGGCCGAGTGCCCGCCCGAAACACCGGCAGCCGTCGTCTACCACGCCACCTGGCCCGACCAGAAGGTGGTAATCGGCACGGTCGCCGACATTGCGGCAAAGGCGCGGGCCGCCGGGATCGAGCGGTCGGCCCTGATCATCATCGGCGGGGTGGTCAACGCCACCCGCTCGGCGTACACAAACTCGGATCTCTACGGATGAAGACGGCGGTAATTGCCCTCGAGCGGTTTGCCGGGGATGCGGAACGGATTGCGGCTGTCGTCGGGGGGGATTTTCTCCCCTATGCGCCCGACGTATTCGAACGGGCGTTCGAAGGATATGAGCGGATCGTCGCCCTGATGTCCGCCGGCATTGCCGTGCGCAGGATCGCCCCGCTCCTCACCTCGAAGTGGCGGGATCCTGCGGTGGTCGTGGTGAGTCCCGACCTCCGTTTCGCCGTCCCGCTTGTCGGCGGCCACCACGGTGCAAACGATCTCGCCCGTGAGATCTCTTCTGCCACCGGCGCTGTGGCGGTGATCTCGACGGCGACCGAGGCGCTCGGCCGTCCCTGTGTGGAGGGGATCGCCTCTGCCACCGGGACGCAGGTCGCAAACCCCTCCTCCACCCTGCCGGTGAACGCCGCCATGCTCGACGGCGATGTGCCGGTGTACATGGTGGGCGGCCCGGCCGTGGTGGTGGCCGGTCCGGCGGTCTCGGTGCTTGCCCGGGGCGGCGGGTATGTCGTCGGCGTCGGCTGCAGGCGCGGCACGCCAGCGAACGCCGTTGGCTCCGCGATCAGGTCTGCGCTCGAAGAGGCCGGGATCGCAGGGGGCGACGTGCTGGTCTATGCGACGACCGAGAAGAAACGGGACGAAGCGGGGCTTGTGCAGGCGGTCGAGGACCTCGGGGGGGTGCTCGTGTTCCTGCCCGACGCCGTGCTGAACCGGGAGGCGCCGCCCTCGCCGTCGAGGGCCGGGCTGATCGGGCTTTCAGGCGTCGCCGAGCCGGCTGTCCTCGCCCTTGCGCAGCGGCGCGAACTGGTGCTGAAAAAACGTGTCTATGGGGATGTTACAGTTGCAATCGGACGATAAATCAGGGAAACTCTATATCGTGGGTACCGGGCCCGGGGGAGCCGCCTGGATGACCGGGCGGGCCGCCGAGGCGATCCGGGAAGCGGAGTACGTTATCGGAAACGCCTTTTATCTGGAACAGATCGGTTCGCTCCTCGAAGGGAAGACAGTGATCAGGAGCTCGATGGGAAAGGAGGTCGAACGTGCGCGCCGGTGCATCGAACTCGCCCGAGAGCACCGCGTCGCCATGGTGAGCGGCGGCGATCCGGGTGTCTACGGGATGGCCGGGATCGTGCTCGAGGTGCTGGACCGCTCGGACGCCGCGGTGGAGGTCGAGGTGGTTCCGGGCGTCACCGCCGCCTGTGCCGGGGCGTCGCTGCTCGGATCCCCCCTCACCGGCGACCACGTGACCCTCTCCCTCTCCGACCTGCTCACGCCATGGGAGGAGATCGAGCACCGCCTCGACTGTGCGTTTGCGATGGGTGTGCCGGTTGCGCTCTACAACCCCAAGAGCCGCGGCAGGCCTGAGAATCTCTCGCGGGCCCTTGCGATTGCTCTCCGGCACGCATCGCCCGATACGCCGGTCGGACTGGTGCGAAACGCCTGCCGGGACGGGCAGGCGGCGGCGGTCACCACTCTCGGCGCCCTCGCCGCCGACACCTCGGTCGTCGACATGCACACCGTGGTCTTTGTCGGCGGGAAAGAGACCGTTGAAATGAAAAACGGCGGGATGCTCACGCCGAGAGGCTACAGGAGGAAATATGTATATTGATCCCGGTGCCGACACACCCGAGGGCTATCAGATATCGCGGACGAGCCGCGCCCTTGCCAGGCAGGTGATCGGCGATAGGACGGTCGAGGACCGGATCAGGCAGCGGTGCTCGATCGCCGTCGGGGACTTCGTGATGGCTGATCTGGTGAGGTTCCAGGGCGACACCGTCGCCGCCGGCCTCGACGCCCTCGGAAGAGGGGCGCCGATCGTCACCGACATCCATATGGTGCAGATGGGGATCAGAAAAAAGGAGCACACATCTGAGGTGCTCTGCGCCCTCGATTTCGGGGCCGAGATCTCGACCGAGCGCGGCATCACCCGTTCTTCTGCGGGTTTTATCGCCCTGCGCCCGCGTCTGGATGGCTCGATCGTCGTGATCGGCAACGCACCCTCCTCTCTCCTCTCTCTCTGCGAGATGATCCGGGAAGGGGTACGGCCGGCGCTCGTGATCGGGATGCCGGTCGGTTTCGTGAACGCCGCCGAGTCGAAAGAAGAACTCCGCGGCCTTGACATCACCTCGATCACGACGCAGGGGACGCGGGGCGGAACGCCGCCCGCGGTGGCGGCGATGAACGAGATCGTCACGATATTTGTGGAGCGGCAGCGTGCGGCGTGAGGCGTTCGTCGACCCGGTCACAAACTTTGTTTATCCAGACGAGTGGACGGCGCGGTGCGCGAACCCGGAAGATCGCGCCCTTGCCGCATCTGGCCTCGGCGTGCTCACCGCCTCGGGGGCGGTGCTCCACCGCGGTTTTACCACCGGGACGACGGCCGCCGCGGCGTGCACGGCTGCGGTGCTCTCCCTGCGGGTTCCGGTGTCTGAGGTCGTGGTCGCTCTCCCCTGCGGTCTATCATTTGCCGTCCCGGCAGAGGGCAGAGGTGGCACCGGATCGGCGATAAAATATGCCGGCGACTATCCCACCGACGTCACGGCCGGTCTCCTGTTCGTGGCTACAGCGGAGCCCACAGCTGCCGGTTTCGTCTTCGAAGCAGGCGAAGGGATCGGGCGTTTCGTCAGGGACACGCCGCGGTTTCCCGCCGGTGCGGCGGCGATCAGCGGGACGGCGATGCAATCGATCCTGGGTGGTATCAGGGCGGCGATGGCGGCGATCGGCATCGCAGGTGTGCGGGTGCGCCTCTCCATCCCGGACGGTGCGGCAATCGCCGGAAAGACCCTCAACCCCCGCATCGGGATCGAGGGCGGCATCTCGGTCCTGGGCTCCACCGGGCTCGTCGAGCCCTGGGACGACCACCTCTCCGAATCGGCGTTCGAGCGGATCAGGGGTGCGGAGCGGGTGGTGCTCACCACCGGCAGGCTCGGGCTGCGCTACTCCCGCCTCCTCTTTCCCGACCGCGAGGTCGTGCTCGTCGGCGTGAACCTCGGGCGGGCTCTCGAAGAGGTCGGCGGCGAGGCCGTGATCTGCGGCCTTCCCGGACTCGTGATGAAGTTCATCGACCCCGGGATCCTTGAGGGCACGGGTTGCGGCACCGTTGAGGAACTGACGGCGACGCCTGCGTGGCCCGGGATCATGGAGCGCGCGTTTGAACGGTTCAGGGCCGACCGCCCGGGTGTCAGGATCGTGATCGTGGACAGAAACGGCCGCGTAATGGGGGACTCAGGGTGAAGGTCGTCGGTGTGGGCTGCGGCCCGGGCATGATGACGGTGGCGGCGGCAGCGGCGATCGCCGGTGCGGCGATCATCTACGGTTCCGATCGAGCCCTCGCCCTCGCCCGTCCCTACATCAGCGAGGGAACGGCGGTGCACGAGATCGAAGACTACAAGCGCCTCCGCTCCCTCCCTGCCGATGCGGTCGTGCTCTCGACCGGCGACCCCATGCTCGCGGGGCTCGGCTATCTGGGAGGCGAGGTGATTCCCGGCATCTCATCGATGCAGGTCGCCTTCGCCCGTTTAGGAATATCCCTGGTGAAGAGCGCCGTCGTCACCGCCCACGGCAAGGACCACGCGGCGGCGATCCGCGATGCCGCAGCCGAGGTTGCGCGCGGAAAGGTCGTCTTTCTTATCGCGGATCCTGCCTTCTCGGTCCGTGATCTTGCGGCGGCCCTCCCGGCCGGGATAAGGATCGCCATCTGCGAGGATCTCGGCTATCCGGAGGAGCGGATCGCCGTCGGGATAGTGGAAGAGCCGCCGGTGCCTGAAAGCGGTCTGTTCGTCGTGGTCGCCGGATTCTTTTGAGTCCTGATTTTTATCTGGACAGTCCCCTCGGTCTGCACCGGTGTGGAAAAACCCAATCTTCTTCCATCCGGCCGACCAACACTCGACCGATGATCCCGGCAATCGTCATCGCAGGCACCCACTCGGGCTGCGGCAAGACCACCCTTGCGTGCGGCGTCATGGCGGCGTTGCGGGCGCGGGGGCTTGTTGTCCAGCCCTTCAAGGTCGGCCCCGACTTCATCGACCCCTCCCACCACACCGCCATCTGCGGCCGCCCCTCGCGGAACCTCGATCCCTACATGATGGGTGCAGACGGCGTGGTGCGGACCTTTTTTTCGGCGTCCGAAGGAGCCGACATCGCCGTCATTGAGGGTGTGATGGGGATGTACGACGGCCTTGAGGACGAGGACACCGGGAGCACGGCGCATGTGGCGAAGATCCTCGGTGCTCCGGTGGCCCTCGTCGTCGATATCAAGGGTATGTCGAGGAGCGCCCGTGCACTTGTCGGTGGCTACACCGCTTTTGACCCTGCCGTCCGCTTTGCCGGCGTGATCTTCAACCGGGTCGGGAGCCCGAGGCACCGGCAGATGATCGAGAGGGACCTCTCCGTCCCTGCCCTTGGATGGGTGCCGACCGAGCGGGAGAAGAGTGTCGGGAGCCGCCACCTCGGGCTTGCGATGGCCGGCGAGGCAAGCATGGCCGCCTTTGGGGAGGTGTGCGCCGAGCACTGCGACCTCGACACCCTGCTCGCCTCGGCAGCGTCGGCGCCGGTCGTTCCTCCTGCGCCGGTGCAGCAGAAAACAGAGCCGTCCGTTCGGCTCGGCGTCGCCCTCGACCCCGCCTTCTGCTTCTATTATCAGGACAACCTTGATCTCCTCGTCAGATCAGGTGCGGCGCTCGTCCCCTTCTCCCCCCTCACAGACGCACTGCCCGATGTCGACGGCCTCTATCTCGGCGGCGGCTATCCCGAGCTCCACGCCGGAGTACTCTCTCGCTCCCCCTGCACCCGGGAGATCAGGACGGCCGCTGAGGATGGCATGCCGGTCTATGCCGAGTGCGGCGGTCTCCTGTACCTCTGCGAACGCCTCTCCTGTGAAGAGGAAGACTATCGGATGGCGGGTGTCCTGCCAGGCGAGGCCGGCATGTGCGGGCGTTTTCAGGCCCTCGGCTACGTGGACGCCCGGGCGACCGGGGCATCGCCGCTCCTTCGGGCCGGGCTTTCCTTCAGGGGGCACGAGTTTCATTACTCCGCGGTCGAGACCGCCCCGGACGCCCGTTTTGCCCTGGAACTCGGGCGGGGGAAGGGGATCAGGGACGGTCTGGACGGTCTCTGCGAGTACGCGGCCCTCGGGGGCTACAGCCATGCCTATCTGACCGGCGACTTCGCCGACGCCTTTGTGGATGCGATGGGGCGCTACCGGCGGGGACGGTGAGATGACCGACGCTCTCTCGGCAACGGCGGCGGCCGGTTACCTTGTGAGAGCGATCGCCCTGATCACCTTCGGCATCATCGTCGCAAACGTCATCACCGAGACCGGCATCGTCTCAAGACTGCGGTTCCTGTCCTGCCCGATCTCCAGGATCTCCGGCATTTCTTCCAGATCGTCCCTCGCCCTCGTCACCATGGTGGCCGATGCCACCGCCGGGAAATCCATGCTCGCCGAGTTCTATCACGACGGCAGTGTCAGGCGGGAGGAAGTGGTGCCGACGCTTCTGATGGGCACCTTCCCCACCGTCGTCGGCGAGTCGCTCTTCCGGGTCCAGCTCCCGACCGCAGTCGTTCTTCTCGGCCCTGTGATCGGCGGGATCTATACGGCCCTGAACATTCTTTCCACCCTCATCCAGACAACCGGTGCGATCATCTGGCTCAACCTGATCCGGAGAAACACCCGCAGCTCCCTGCAGGATGAGGGGGAGCCGACCAGACTCAGCTTCGACCGCCGGACGGTCCGGGCTGGCGTTGCAAAGGCCTTCCCCTCCCTGAAACGCGTCGTCCCGATCACCGTCGTCGCCACCGTTGTTTTCTTTGCCCTCTACGCTGCGGGAGTAGTGGACCTGGTCGCTGCCGTGTTTGCGCCGGTCCTGGGGCTCATCGGTGTTCCCGGCGAGAGTATCGCAGCGATCGTCGCCCAGGCCCTTCACTTCTCGGCAGGTTACGCCGTGGTGGGGTCACTCATGGCAGGCGGCGTCCTATCGATGGAGCAGGCGCTGATCACCCTGATCGCCGGATCGATGGCGGTGATCACGATGATATACATCAAGTACTCCGTGCCGATGTATCTCTCCCTCTTCGGTGAAGAGGGACCGGAAATTATTGCAAAAACCTATCTGGCGAGCATGGGGGCGAAGGTGATCACTATCCTGATCGTGATCGCTGTTTTCTGAGTGGGGTAAGTTCTTTTGTGTCCAGGCCTCAATTTTGATACGGTACGCCCCTGCGGTTCCACACGCTCGTACACCGCGGCCTGCCCCTTCGCTCCGGCACCGCCAGACCGAATGACATATATATGGGTTGTAACATTGTTGTGGAATCTTTGAGAGATTCTAAAATCTAATTCCGTCACCTGGAGATGATACGATGACAAATGTACGTGGATTCTGCGATATCCGCTTTTTTCCGGTCATATTTGTGCTGCTGATATTTTTCCTCGTCCCTGCTGCAGCCGCGGCCGGATCCGGCGATGCGATTAACGGTACCGTTGCCTCCGAACCTTCGTCTTCCCTCGCAGGGGAAGATGGCACCACCCCGGATAACTGGGTTGCATCACTCTGGTCGGGCTTCTGCGGCCTTTTCGGTGCCCGTGTCGATGAAGCGCCCGAGGAACCCGTAGCCATTCCCACCCTGCCGTCGGACAACTCTTCACCCTCCGAGGTGGAAACCATCCCGACGACCGATGCGGAAGATTCATCCCCGGAGCCATCGGATCTGACCGTTATCTCCGAACCTGAGGGTGCCCTGATATCCATTGACGGGGAGTACACCGGGAAGACGACACCCGCCATCTTATACGATCTCTCGCCCGGCACCCACACAGTCTCTCTTGCTGCTGAAGGTGCTGCCCCGTTTGATGCGGCGCTTTCGCTCTCCGGCGAACAGACCCTCACGGTCGATATTTCGGCAGACTCGTACACGCTTATGGACGGTCTGGTCGAGGTCGAGATCTATGACGGTACCGGCAGCATATTCGTAAATTCAAAACCAGACGGTGCGACAATCGTTCTCGACGGCAGGGAACTTCAGTGGAGGACGCCGCATGTCGTCTCGGGCATCAAACCTGGCATCCATAAGGTGAGCGTGAAGGAGGGCTGGGTTGATTTTCCTGTTTCAGCGAAGCAATGCCTTGTCGAATCCGGCATGGTGACCAGTGTTGTTTTTGACCAGGAACAGCACTCCTCCCGCTCGGTGACCGTGAAGTCCGAGATATTCGACAAGGCCGAGTTGACGGTGAACGGAAAACGCCTCAACCTGAAGGTTCCAGCGACAGTTGAGATCTCTGATATCTCCTCGTTCGTTTCGGTCCGCGACGATGCAGGATACTATTCCTTCCTGGTATCCGCCTTCCTTGAGGACGGCGCGGAATTTGTGCTCGAAGAGCCCGCTCCGGCAACGGCGGGTGTCAGGGTAGTTTCCGAACCCGCAGGCGCTGAAATCTTTGTCGACGGCTTCGACACCGGCTATGCCACACCATACACGATTGAAGATGTATCCAACGGCCCACATCTGATTGCGGTATCGCGCCCCGGCTATATCCCTGCTGAGCAGCGGATTCTCCTCGCGGACGACCCGGGCACGGCTGAAGACGCCGCCCTCTCCTTTATCATGGAGGGTTATCCTTACGGCTCGCTGACAGTCTCCAGTGATTCGGAAGGGGCGAATATATATCTGTACGGAAAGGACACCGGCGAGGTGACCCCGCATACCTTCAGGTACCTGAGGATCGGGACATATGATGTGAAAATCTTCTTCAGCGGGGCGTCGCAGAGCCGCGACGACGTCACCGTCCTGCCGGGTGGAGATACGCTATGCCGGTTCGATCTCTGAGATGCCGGTTCTCTCTCTCTTTTTTCGAACGTCAGTGCGATGACGGTCTTGATGGCGTCGCGGGTTTATTCGTATGATTTTCACGTCTATTTTGTAATACTTTTTTAAAATTAGTAATACATTTAACATATCGTGCTGTTTTTAGTATGATCCTGTACCCGACAGGCCGTGTCCTGTTGCAACGGATCGCGTGAGATCTGATCATGGTAAATTGTACGGTTGCAGTGCTGGCATGGGGAAATGAACTCCCTCTCTTTCTGGAGGCAGCTGGAGAACTCGGACTGGAATGTGACGGATGGGCCGTTCATGATCTCAAGGAGCACTCCTCGCTGAGGGAGGAATGCAGGAGCGCTCTTTGCCGTGCGGACCTCGTCCTCGTTCATCCCTCAAGCGAGCCGTGGTGGGATGAGGTGATGGACGGGATCGCCGCCGGGACGCCTGTGGCGACCGTTGGCTACACTGATACCTACTGGGACACCTCAACGGTGCCGCTCGGTGTTGTCGCCACCCTGAACGCGTATTATCTCTTCGGCGGCCGGGAAAATATCCGGCATATGCTTGCCTATGCGGTGCATGAACTCCTCGGCATCGACTGTCCCCACGGCCCTCCGCAGCCGACGCTCTGGGAAGGGATCTACCACCCGGACGCTCCAGCCCCTTTCGTGTCGACCGATGACTACTTCGCATGGCGCCCGCGCCGGCATGCCCGATCGGTCGGTCTCCTCTTTTCCAGGACTGCGTGGCTCACCGGGGATACGGCCGTGGTCGACGCCCTGATCCGGGAGTTCGAGCAGGACTGCGACATCATCCCTGTCTTCTGCTTCGGCAGCGGCGACCTGGAAACCGGCTCTCTCTCCTCGGCGGCGGTCATCGACACGTACTTCGCAGGCGGTATCGACGCCATCGTAGAGGCCAGATCGTTTATCCATGCTGCCGATGCCGACGCATATGAGGAACGACTCTCCGCTCTCGATCTGCCGGTCGTTCATCCCCTGATCCTGTATCACACCACCGAAGAAGAATGGTTTTCGTCCCGCGACGGTATGGGGAGCGACGAAGTGGGGTGGTGCATTGCCCTCCCCGAGTTCCAGGGGATGATCGAGATGCTCCCGGTCGGGGTTGCCGTTGCCGGGGAGATCGGCGTCCACCGCCCCCTCCCGGAGCGGATCAAGCGCGTGGCCGACCGACTCAGGGCCTGGATCGGGCTCAGGAACACTCCGGCGTCTGAACGGAGGGTGGCGTTCATCCTCCACAACAAACCCTGTGGTTCGGTTGAGGGAGGGGTCGGGGCCGGTGCTCATCTTGACACTCTGGAAAGCGTGGCGCGTGTACTCGGGGCAATGGCCAATGCGGGGTATGCGGTCGTGCCCCCGGCCGACGGGGAGGATCTGATCAGGACGATCCTCGACCGCAAGGCGATCGCCGAGTTCAGGTGGACCGCGGTCGGCGAGATCGTGGAGAAGGGGGGTGCCCTCGACCTGATCGAGACGGACCGGTACATGCGCTGGTTCTCGGCCCTGCCCGCGGATGTCAGGCAGGCCGTCAACGGTGCGTGGGGCGAGCCGCCGGGTGGGAAAGAGGGTGTGCCTCCTGCCATGGTCCACGAGGGGCGGATCGTGGTCACCGGCGTGCGCTTTGGAAACGCCGTCGTCTGTGTCCAGCCAAAACGCGGCTGCGCCGGAAGCCGATGCGACGGCACCGTCTGCCGCATCCTCCATGACCCCGAGGTGCCGCCCACCCACCAGTACCTGGCAACCTACCGGTGGCTCGAAGAAGAGTTCGGCGCCGACGCAATCGTCCACGTAGGCACCCACGGCAACCTTGAGTTTCTGCCCGGAAAGAGCGTCGCGCCCTCGGGTTCGTGCTATCCCGACATCGCCATCGGGCGGGTGCCGCATCTGTACATCTACAATGCCGACAACCCGCCGGAGGGGACGGCTGCGAAGAGGCGGGCCTGTGCCACGCTTGTCGACCACGCTCAGGCGGCGATGGTGGAAAGCGGTCTTTACGGGCCTCTGAAAGAACTGGAAACACAGATCGCCGATTACAGGAGGGCGGAGGGGACCGACGGGGCCCGCGCCCATGCCCTCACCCATACGATCCCCGAACTCATCGCCGCATCGGGCCTGGCAGAGGAGTTGGGGCTTTCCGGAGAGGAGATGGGAGATCGCCCCTTTGCAGAGATCGTCGCCGCGGCCGAGGACCTCCTGACGGCCACCTACGACACCAGGATCCCTGACGGCATGCATATCTTCGGCGAGATGCCGAAAGGCAGGGAAAAGGCGTCTTACATCGCCGCGATCATGCGCCACGGCGGCGACCTCCGCGCGGCGGTCTGCCTGATGGCAGGCGTCGGCCCCGACACCGCCGACACCGTTCTCCTCAGGGACCTCGACACCGCTGGCGAGACTTTCGTTGCCGCCCTTCTCGATGGGGACGGTCCGGTTGAGGCGGCACAGATAGCGCTCGGAGATCGGCTGAAAAATCCCGATGTTCCGCTCGACGCGGTTACGGAAACGGTTCGAGACCTGTCTGATCGGATCGATGCATCTGACGAGATCGGGAGCCTTCTCCACGGACTGGACGGCGGTTTTGTCAGGCCCGGCCCCTCCGGTCTGGTCACGCGGGGAAAACCAGAGGTCCTGCCCACCGGCCGGAACTTTTACTCGCTCGATCCTTTCCGTGTCCCGACCCCTGCGGCATGGCGGGTCGGTTCGAGGCTTGCCGACCTCCTTCTTTCCCGATATCTGGACGAGGAGGGGGAGTATCCCGAGAACGTCGCCATGTACTGGATGGCCTCGGACATCATGTGGGCCGATGGGGAACAGTGTGCCCAGGTGCTCGCCCTGATCGGCTGCGAGCCCGTCTGGCATGATGGGAGAGTGCGCTCGTTTACGATCGTTCCTGCCGGCAACCTCGGCAGGCCGCGCATCGACGTGACGATCCGGGTGAGCGGGATTCTCCGGGACAACTTCTACTCCTGTATTGAACTGATCGACGATGCTATCCGGGCGGTCGCCGGCCTCGACGAGCCGCCAGAGGTGAACTTTGTGCGCAAGCATTCCCTTGCCTCCGGCAGCACCGATCGCGTCTTCGGGAGCAGGCCGGGGACGTACGGCAACGGCGTCTCCCTCGCGGTATATGCCTCGGCGTGGAAGGACGAGGCGGAGATTGCGGATGTCTTCCTGCGATGGAACGGTTACGCCTACGGCAGGGGACGCTACGGTGCGCCCTCCGAAGAAGGACTTTCCGGGCAGCTCTCTTCCGTCGCCATGACGTTCAACAAGACGGCGACGGACGAGTACGACCTCCTCGGCTGCTGCTGCTATTTCGGGACCCACGGCGGTCTGACCGCGGCGGCCCGCACTCTCGGGGGGAAGGACGTGCCTGCCTATTACGGCGATACCCGCGATGCCGACCGGGTGACGATCCGGAGCCTTGCCGATGAGGTCAGGCGTGTCGCCCGGACCAAACTCCTCAACCCGAAATGGATCGAGGGGATGCGGCGTCACGGCTACAAGGGCGCCGGAGATATCGCCCGGCGGGTCGGCACGGTCTATGGCTGGGAGGCGACGACCGGCGAGGTCGACGACCGGATCTTCGACGAGATCACGCGCACATTCGTGCTCGATCCCGGGATGAAACGGTTCTTCGAGGAAGAAAACCCCTGGGCTTTCGAGGAGATCGGGCGACGGCTTCTTGAGGCCTACGGGCGCGGCCTCTGGGTGCCGGACGACGATGTGATCGAGGGGCTGAAAGAGGCTTATCTGGAGGCTGAAGGGTGGATGGAAGATTCGATGGGAAGCGGTGGTGAGGTGCAGGGCGGCGCGATCCATGCGATGTCCCTTGCCGACCTTGGCGAATGGAGAAAAAAATGACCGGAAATAATCATCTGAAGCGGAAAACACTCCCGTTTTCTGCGATTGTCGGGCAGGATGAGATGAAACTTGCGCTCATCCTCAACGCCGTGAACCCTGCCATCGGCGGCGTGCTGATCAGGGGAGAGAAAGGAACCGCTAAATCGACGGCAGTGCGGGCGCTTGCCGATCTTCTCCCTGAGATCGACGTTGTTTCAGGCTGCCCCTTCGGCTGCAGTCCCGACGATCCCGAGTTGCAGTGCGATCGCTGCCGGGAGCGACACGAACAGGGCGGGATCACCGCACGCGACCGGCGGCGCGTTCGTGTCGTCACCCTTCCCCTCGGGTCGACCGAGGACCGCGTGGTCGGGACGGTGGACGTGGAGCGCACGATCAGGGAAGGCATCTGCGCCCTCGAACCCGGTGTTCTCGCAGCTGCACACAGGGGGATCCTGTACATTGACGAGGTGAACCTTCTCGACGACCACGTGGTGGACATACTCCTCGACGCTGCGGTTACAGGCATCAACGTCGTCGAGCGGGAGGGGATCTCCCTCGCCCACCCGGCGCGTTTCATCCTGATCGGAACCATGAACCCGGAAGAAGGGGAACTCCGCCCCCAGCTCCTTGACCGGTTCGGCCTTCAGGTGACGGTCGGCGGCATATCCGATGTCGAGGAGAGGATGCGGGTCGTCGAGGCGGTCGGTGCATTCGAGGCCGATCCGGATGTTTTTTTGAAGGCGTGGGAGCCCGAGCAGGAGCGGCTCCGTCTGGCGGTGGTCCGTGCCCGCACCCTGCTCGACGGCGTGACCCTCGACAGCGGTCTGATCAGGCAGATCGTTACGGCGTGCATCTCCCTCGGGGTCATGACGCACCGGGCCGAACTGACGGTGATCAGAACGGCGCGCACGATCGCAGCCCTTGAAGGGCGGGATGAAGTTTCAGCCGGGGACGTGAAGCGGGCGATGGCCCTCGCCCTCCCGCACAGGATGCGGAAACGTCCTTTTGAGGAGCCGACCATCGACCCGGAGACGCTGGACTCCCTTATCGGTGGAGATGCTGACCGTCAAAACGAGGGCAGCGACGACGAGCCGGTAGAAGAACCCCCTTCGAGCGGGGGTGACGGCGGGGAGGCAGGCCGTGGAGGGAAGAGCCGGGAGCAGGTTTTCTCGCCGGGAGGTGCCGTCGACCCGGGAACGATCAGGCCGGCTGAGCCCGGCAGGAAGATCCTGAAGGCGTCCGGCAGACGCAAACCGGTGCTGACCCGGAGAGGCGGCCGGTCGGTCTCGGTCCGTCCGGGCAGAGAAGATCTGGACCTTGTCGGGACGCTCAGGGCGGCGGCACCGCACCAGAGCCGGCGAGATGCGGGCCCTCTCGCTCTTGCGGTCGAGCCCGAGGACCTGCGGCAGAAAGTGAGGCGGGGGAGCGCCCCGGTGGGTTCGCTCTTTGTTGTGGACGCAAGCGGTTCGATGGGCGCCGAGCGGAGGATGGAGAGTGCGAAGGGTGCCGTTCTCTCTCTGATCTCCGATTCGTACATCCGCCGAGACCATGTTGGGCTGGTGGCCTTCAGGGGGAGCGGCGCCGATCTCGTCCTCCCGATGACCCGGGCCGTCGACCGCGCTGTGCTGCGTCTTGCCGAAATGCCGACCGGCGGAAAGACGCCGCTGGTGTCCGGTCTCCTGAAGGGCATGGAGGTGCTCCTTGCCGAACGAAAGAAAAACCCGGATCTCGTCCCACTGCTGGTACTGATCAGCGACTGCCGCGCCAATGTTGGTCTTGGCGGGCAGATCAGGGAAGAGGTGGTCAGGACATCCGCCCTTCTCGGCGAGCGCGAAATCAGGACGGTGGTGATCGACACCGAGGTCTCCTCTTCGCCTCTTGTCCCCCTCTCACTGGGCTTCGGCCGCACGATCGCCGAACACTCGGGTGGGAGTTATTACCGGCTTTCCGACCTCACGGCAGTGGGGATAGACGCGATTGTCCGGCGAGAACAGTCGTTATCCGTCGAGTCCGGAAGTATGTATGAAAATACGTGGAATAATGTGCGGATAATTTGATACATTATTTTTAATCTATATGCTATTGTGTTACGAATAGATACTTTTTTATTACTTGGGGATGATGGATGATCAGGCATCATATGGTGCCAGGGGGAAGTCATGACAGGTACGATCGAAACACTCCATCCCGGAGTTACAGCGGGAATGAGGGCCCTTTCCCTGAGGGAAACGGAATACGATCGCCTTGCGGCCATCGTAATGGGGGGAGAGTCCTTCTCTGATGCGATCGAGCGTCTGCTCGATTTTTATGAGGCTTATGCATCCGGCGTCCACTCCCGGGATCCGGTTGATTTTGAACGAGAAATCACGCTTCCTGAGTCGAAAGTATACCGGAAGGTGGCATGTACGCTCCTTAACCAGACGCTCGCACTGGGGGAGAATGTCTCGTTCACCATCGGCTACGATCCGCTGATCCCGCCCCTTTCGAGAGCAGGGAAGGGTCTTTTAACCTTCTATAAAGACGGACGGAGGTTTTGCCTGTTCAGGATCGGAAAAGACCACATGTGGCTCTATTTCCCGACTGAACGGGAGGATACGGAACTGGACGGGTGGCAACTTGTGCAGAATGTACTGCTCGACAATTATCTGGAAGAAGGGGGGATGTGGCTCATTCAAAAGCAGTATGCAACTCTTTGACAGCACGTCCTATTGAACCTGAATAGGAACACCTATCTTCTCATCTTTATATCCTGTGCAACGAATATGTATGATCTTCAAGTCCCCCCGTATTTTTTTGTTCTACGAATATCGAAATGCATAACACCTTACGTCCCCTATTAAGCCGCATGTGTTGCGCAGGGCACCGCCTGATGATACTCTGCATTCTTGTCTGTGCTGCTTCGATCCCGGCCGCCACGGCCTCCTACGATTTTGAAGGATTTCCCCTTGGCGTGGTTGCGCAGGGTGAGATCTATGGAGATGTCTTTACGTACGGTTCATACGGCCTCTCCAACCCGCCCCTCACGGTTACGTTTATCCTGAATTCTTCGCCTTCATATGCACGGAGCTTCTGCGGTATATGGGGGGGCAACGAGATGTACACCGGATGGGTGGAGATCTCGGTTAACGGCCATGCCCCGGAACGCGTCATCCTTGGAGGAGAAGACGACTTGAGCGAAGGTGTCTATGTGTCCGGGCACGGTGTATACTGGATCGCCCGCGACATCACCGACCTTCTTGTTCAGGGTGACAATACCGTCACCGTCACGACGTCGAGGGGAGAAGAAGGGAACAGGCTGGACGGCCGCGTCTATGCGGCAGGTGTGGTTGCGGCGGTAGAGGACCGAACGCGGCCCCTCACGCAGTACGTCATCACCGAAGGAAACGAGAACCTCCACGGGGAAGGATGGGCAGGGGATTTGCAGACACGTAAAGATTCAACGTCCGTTGCGTTCGGCGGCGTCGTCGACCGCGTCTCCGAAGCGCGTCTCACCCTCCTGCTTCTGGCAACCCAGAGCGGCCAGCCCGACTATGTCGTATTCAACGGTCATGACCTCGGGATCGACGACGATATCGGCGACGAACGCTCCTTCAACGCCGACGGCGGCGCAGGCAGTCAGACCCGCTATACCGATGCCGAGACCTTCGACGTGACGTCATACCTGGGCGACGACAATTTGCTCACCTTCGAGCGGGGTCGGGATGCCGACGGCGACGGTTCGATCTCGACGACCGGCTCGGATCCCGAGGGCGAGGATTATATCCATCCCGTCTGCGCCGTTCTCGTCCTTCGCCCGGACGACGGTGTTGCCGCACCCGATATCTCCCTCCACGATCTGACGGTGAACGGTGCCTATGCCGGCGAGACCGCTCGTCTCTCGGTTCAGATCGATAACAGGGGCATCAAACCCTCAGAGATGACCGTCACCTGGACCGTCGACGGCACCCCCATAGCGACGGATCGCGTCGCGCCCTCGGCGAGCGGTGTGCAGACCGTCACGACCGACTGGCCCGCGGCCGAAGGCGCCCATGAGATCGGGGTTTTTGTCGATGCGACCGGGGACAGAAACGCCGACGACAATGATCTGGTCAGGACGATCACCGTCGGTTCGCTCCCTGACATCGTCGTCTCCGTCGGAGCGCCGGTGCGCTCGGGCGAAGCCCCCTCTCCGACGACCTCCCCGCTTCCATTCACTGCGGCCCTTGCGGCGATGGGTATCGGTGCCCTCGCGGCAGGTCGCTCAAGGAGGTCTGCCGCCGCCGTCATCGCCGTCGCCCTGATCCTTGCCGCTGTCGTCATCGCTCCGGTATGCGCCGCTGGCGAACTTGCCGGCTATGTCCTCCCGGTGACGATCGGCAACACCGGCGGCAGCGATGCTGCCCCGTTCTCGGTCTCCGTGTTCATTGACGGAGAAAAGACCGCGGTGATCCCGTTCGAAGAAGGCCTTGCGACGGGTGCGACACGGAGCCTCGACGTGCCGGTGCAGGCAACGGAAGGCACCCATATCGTCCGGGTCGTCGCTTCGATCCCCAATGGGGAAAAAGACCTGAACTCTGCCGACAATATCTGGGAGGGGGAATATGATTTCTCGTAGTCCGGTCCTCCTCGTGCTCGCTCTCCTGCTTGCGGCCCCGGTTGCCGCCACCTACGCGGGCGATCATCCCCTGACCCCCGTGTACGGGGGCACGCTGCATGGGGACTGCCTCTACTCCCTGGGGAACAGCACCTATTCCGGCACCCTCGAGCCCGGCGATTCCTATGCCGTCAGGTTCGATCCTCTCCTCCCCGCGGGGGCCGAGGTCGAGTTCAGCCGCATTTATCTTTACTGGTCATGGAGCAAACAGGAACAGTCGGCGGTATATCCGTCGATCGCTGTCTCCCTTGACGGTGTGCCTGTCGCATCTTCGGCCCGCTACGTCGACTCCAAGGGCTTTGTCTCGAAAAACGACTTTTTTTCGGGTGTCGACGCCTTTGACGCTGGCATTGCCGACGCAGGTGCGATCCCGATCACCCTCACGGCGACGAACACCGCCGCCGACAACGCCACCTTCGTGATCCAGGGCGCCGCCCTTTTCATCGTCTACAGAGACACGGGAGCGACCGAGGCGACGATCCAGGTGCTGGAAGGCGCCGACCTCCTTTATGCCGCCTACGGCATCACTCCGGAGATGGCGACCGGCACCATGACCTTTGATGAACCGATCGATACGGCCCGCATCGATTCGGCCGAGCTCTTCATTGCGGCCCCTTCGGGCGGGTATACATCCACCGAACTCCCGGAAAAAAACTCGCTCTCTTTCAACAGGGAAGGAGAATCAGGTCTGCCGTCCTTTATCCAGGCGATCCTGGACATCGTCTTTCCCACCGCGAACGGGAAGACCTGGACCGACGTGCTGGATGCCGACGAGGCAAGGCAGGTGGGAACCGATCGCCGCGATGTGACGGTATGGCTCAGCCCCTCGGGCAACACAGCCGAACTCACCGATAACGGCGATTATATTCTGCTCTCCAATGCTGTCCTGGAGGTGAGGTACTCATCATGAACGACGCAATCGAGGTGGCAGGGGTCTGGAAGCGTTACCCTCCTGCCGTAGAGGCGCTGCGCGGGGTGAACCTCACGGTCGGACAGGGCGAGTTTGTCGCCCTCCTGGGAAAAAGCGGGAGCGGGAAGAGCACGCTCCTCAACATACTCGGCGGGCTGGACCGCCCTGACGAGGGCACGGTCACGATCGCCGGTGTCGAGGTCGACTATGCCGATGGAGACGCCCTGGTCTCGCTCCGCAGGCAGATGCTCGGCTTTGTTTTCCAGGATTTCAACCTGCTGCCGTCGCTGACGGCACGAGAAAATGTCGCTTTCCCGCTCCTCTTCAATTATCAAAACAGTGACGAGCGGGCCAGGAGGGCCTACGCCCTTCTCGAAGACGTGGGGCTTGCAGACCGTGCAGACCATTACCCGCGGGAGATGAGCGGCGGCGAGCAGCAGCGGGTGGCGATCGCCCGGGCCCTCATCGCCGATCCCTCCGTCATTCTGGCCGACGAACCGACGGGCAACCTTGATACCGCCACGAGCGCCGGGGTGATCGGGCTCCTGCGCCGGATCAACGAGGAGCGCGGCACCACCTTTCTCATTGTCACCCATGACCCCGAGGTGGGATCCCAGGCCGACCGTGCGATCGAGATGCGTGACGGGGAGGTGGTAGCGTGAAGTTCCTCGACTTCCTCTCCTACGCCGCCGGTCAGGTGACCAGAAAACGGATGCGGGCCGTCCTGACCATCATCGGCATCGCCGTCGGTATCGCCGCCGTCATCGGAACGGTCGCCCTTGGCGAGGGGATCCGGGCACAGGCGATCCATGCCGTCGAGGCGCAGTCCGATCTCACGCTCATCGAAGTGTCGGCCGGTCAGCAGAGCGGGATGGTGCAACTCGTGACCGGGGCCCGCGTTCAGGCGATCAAAGGGCTGCCCGGCGTCACCGCTGCCGCCCCTGTATTGAGGGACAGTTTCGCCTCAGAACGGCAGACATATCTTGCGGTGACGGGCATCGGTGCAGACGGTTTCAACGACGTATTGTCGCCTTCATATGCGCAGGGACAGGCATTCTCTCCAGGCACCGACGAGGTCGTGCTGGGCGCGGATATCTGGGACACGCTCAGGCGCTACGAGGGTGTCCGCCTCGGCGAGCCGATGACGGTGCTGGTGCGGGAGTACGCCGATACAGGATCTCCCGACGACCGGGAGGTCGTGCTGGTGCCGGTCGGGGTGATGCGGGAGCGCGGCGATGCCCTCGACACGGCAGTCGTCGGCGACATCTCGTTTATCGGTGCGGTGCGTGAGCGTGAGGGATCGTATGACGGTATCATGATCAGGGCGGCGACACCTGCAGATGTCTTTTCCATCGTCGACCGGGTCGAGGGCTTCGGCCTCTCGGCGACCGGTTCGTTCGAGGAGATCGAGTCGGTGAACCGTCTGATGGATATGGTTGTCCTTGTGCTTGCCTTTTTTGCGGCGGTATCCCTGATCGTCGGAGCCCTGATGATCATGACCACGATGGTCACCTCGGTCTACGAACGGCGGCACGAGATCGGGATCGCCATGGCGGTCGGCGCCTCGCAGCGGGAGGTGCTTGCCCTGATCCTCCTTGAATGCGCCGTGATCGGACTCATCGGCGGCATCCTCGGGGACGTCCTCGGGATCGCCTTTGCGTGGATGATCGACGTTGTCGGCAAACCTTTCATCGTTGCGGCGCTGGGTGACGGGTTTGCCGGGCTCTCGACGTCAAGTATTACCATGGTGACGCCCCTCCTCCTCGTCTTCGGGGTAGGTGCGGCGGTCGGCCTTTCTGTTCTCTCCGGGCTGTACCCGGCGCGGATTGCCGCCGGGCAGGACCCGGTGGAGGCGATCAGATCGAGGCGGTGATGATGATGCGTGGAATGAATGTGAACGCCGGCATTATCCTGCCGGTCCTGCTTGCCCTTCTCCTGCTCCCCGCAGCGGCCTCGGCCGACGCATATGTCGGCGGCATCCCGCTTGCGACGACGGAGAGCGGGACGGTTTCGGGAGGTGTCTACATCGACGCCTACCCTGGTTTCGCCACCGATGCCACGAAGACCTTCACCCTCCCTTCGGGGACGGTGGTGCGGTGGGCGCGGCTGTACGTCGTGGTCTACTGCGGCAACATGCAGGAGAACTATGAGGGGAAGGCGACGGTCACGATCGATGGCGGCGGTGCCGGCACTCGGGACTATTCCGAGGACCTCAATGTCCCGTACTCGTTTCCCGGGGAGGGAGGGACAGGGCCGGTCACCCTGAACGATCACTGCAACCGCGTGACCAGCGATTACATGATGTGGTACGACGTCGCCTCGCTCCTCTCGTCCGGGACCATGAGCGTGCATGCCAGGACGACAAAGGTCTCACCCTCGTTTGACGGCCGGATCAAGGCGATCGTTCTGGTCGCCGCGTACGATGACGGCGACAACGACACGGTCAGTTACTGGGTGAACCAGGGGCACGAGACCGATTCGTACAAGGCCGACGAAGACGGGAAACCGTATGTCGGGGAGACTGAATTTTCGACGAACGAACTGGAAGAGGGCTTTGAGACGGCAGACCTCACGGCGCTCTACCTGGCCTCGGCGGATGCCGAGTATCGGTTTAACGGGGAGTCTCTTGACGGCAGCAGGCCTTTAGGGTCTTATTACGGGAAGAACGAGTGGGAGGTCGGCGACATTCTGGTGCACGGGCGGGATGCGGGCCTCACCTACGACCGATCCGATACCGAGACTTTCTATAAGGTGTTCTGCGCCGCCCTCTCGGTCAGGTACCCGGAGGAGGAGGCCGGATCAATTTCTGTTTCGTCCTTCCCGGTCGGTGCAACGGTGTATATCGACGACGAGGAGTCCGGTGTAACAAACACCACGGTCACGGGACTCGCGGTCGGCGATCATACGGTTCGCGTGGAAAAAGACGGTTATGGAATTCCCGACGAACGAACGGTGATGGTAGATAAAGGGTCCACGACAGCGGTCTCTTTCACCCTGGCACCGCTGACCGGTTCCATCAGTGTGGCGTCGGAGCCCCAGGGGGCGGCGATCCTGCTCGACGGCATCGACACCGGAAAGACCACGGACACCGTTATCGATGGTGTTTCTGTCGGGAGCCATACCATCACCCTGACGCTCGCCGGGTATGATGCCTATTCCACCGGCGTCGTGGTTGAGGAGGGATCGGTTGCCGAGGTTCAGGCCGTTCTCACCGCAGGCGGGTCATCTTCGGATTCATCTGGAGATGATGGAGACGAGGACGTCAGCGGCTACGCCGGAGATTCTCTCGGTGTGGTCAGGCATGCTCAGGTCAGGGGAAACCTGAGCGTCACGACGGCGAGCAACTATACCGGCCTGATGATGTCGGGTGCTATGTGCCGCGCCGTCATGGACCCCGGTCTTCCGGACGGAGTGACGGTGCAGGAAGCGCGGCTCTATCTATTCAGCACATGGTCCCATGACGAAGGCCAGCGGGCCGGCAGTGAGGCACGGATCGCCCTGTCGGTCAACGGCACTCCGGTACAGGCGGACGCCAGATACGGCGATAGAAAAGGCGAGGGCTCGTACGATTACCCGGTCGAGACATTTGTCTATAATGTGACATCCTTCGTCGGCAGAGGGAACCTGACGCTGGCGGCTACAAATGCCGGTGCCGGAGACGACGCCTTTGCCCTCTACGGCTGCGGCCTGGTGCTGGTGTACGAGGCGCCGGAGGCGCCGGTCAGGGAGTACTGGATCGCAGAGGGTTCGGATGTCGTGCTCGCCGACGAATCTGGAGCCGCGACGACCGCACTCTTTCCCGATCTTCCCGATCCCGCTCTGATCGCCGGCGCTCATCTCACGGTGATGAGCACGGCGGCGACAGGAGAGGCGGGTCAGGCGAATTCAATCGGCTTCAACGGTGGAGAATGGGATAACGCGCTCACCGGGGGATCTTCTGCGATCAGCATGGCAACTGTCGATGTCTTCCCCTATCTTATGGACGGGGATAATACCGCTGTCATAAAAAGCGTCCCTGACGGTGGAAAGGGCGATTATCTGGAGAACAGGCTTGCTGTTCTGGTCCTCACCCGTTCAGCTGATGCCCCGGCGGTTTCTTCCATGCAGGCCGGAGAGACTGCGGCGGCGTCGGAAACTTCTGCCGCCCCCACCCTGCAGGATTCAGGGAGCAATGGGACTCGTTCAGGCGAGAGTTCGTCGGCTGTTGACTGGTTCTCCTCATTTTTCTCCATGATCCTTTCGCTCTTCGGGGTGCAGCCGGCCGACGGGGGCGATGCTGTCGATACGGACGCCGCCGCCTTCATCGACGATGGGCCGGTGACTGCGGTTGCGACGGCTGCACCCATCCAGCCCTGCGATCTCCTGGTGATGTCCGAACCGGCAGGGGCGCTGATATATCTGGACGGTGTATATGCCGGCCGTACAACGCCCTTTGTTTTCTCCTCGCTTCAGCCGGGAAACCACACGATAGGGCTCGAACACGAGTTCTACGATTCCTTCGAGTCGGAAATTTTTTCTGGAGAAGACACGACGCTCTCCGTCAACCTCTCTGAGGGGACGCACTTCGCCTCCTCCGGTCTGGTCGAGATTGCCGGCAGCAAAACCGGCTGCATCTTCGTGGATTCAAAGCCCGACGGCGCCACGATCGTTCTCGACGGCCGGACGCTTTCGTACACGACGCCCCACGTGATCTGCGGTCTGAAGCCCGGTCTCCATACCGTGAAAATAAAGAACGGGAATGGTAATTTCCCGATCGACAGCATAAAGTGCTATGTCGAGGCCGGTGCCGTGACGCCGATCTCGTTCGTCCAGGACCAGGTGAAGGTGAGATCGGTGACGGTCACCTCGGAGAGCCTCAAGGGCACGGAATTCTCGGTGAACGGGAAGCGGCTGAACACGAAGATACCGAAGAAAGTTGATATACCCGGCATTTCGTCGTTCGTCTCGATCAAAAATACGACCGGTTATTATTCCTTTGAGGTCTCGGATTTCCTCGACAACGGTGATGAATTTGTCCTCGACGAACCCGGCCCGGCGACGGCGGGGATCCTGGTCAGATCGAATCCTGCAGGCGCGGCGATCTTTATCGACGGTTTCGATACCGGTTTCGCCACGCCGTTCACGATTGAAAATGTTTCTCCCGGTCCCCACCTCGTGACGGTGTGCCGTTCCGGCTATATCCCGCAGGAACAGCGGATACTGCTTGTCGACGATCCCGATCTGTCTGATGACGCCGAACTCTCCTTTGTGCTTGAGGGCTATCCGTACGGTTCGTTGACGGTCGCCAGCGATCCTCCCGGAGGTAAGATCTACCTGTACGGGAAGGACACCGGCGAGGTGACGCCGTACACCTTCGAATACATGCGTATCGGGAGATATGAGGTGAAGGTAACGGGAGATAATGGGTCGGTGACCAGGGACGATATCGTTGTGCTGCCGAACCGTGTGGCCGCCTATACTTTCACCTTTGCCTGAGGTACAAAAATAGTGACCAATTTTTTTTGTAGGCCATAAAATATCTGGAAAAATGCAGGAGTTTTGAACGTTTTCCCCGATATTATCGGGGCGATATTCTTATTTTATGAAATATATCTGATACTTTTCTATTATGTGTGAAATGTTTTTGGTTATATCCCATTTCTGCAGCCCTGGCGGCATAAGGGCTACCGGAAAACATTTTTATCCTATCCAATATTACTATTCGATTCAATGATCATACGTAGGGTGGTTTTTATATGAAAGAAAGCGCCATTTTTCATTTCTATTCAGAAAAAATATCTGAATCTCCGTGGAGTGACGGACGGCACATCCCGTTGCTTGCGGTTCTGCTGCTCTGTCTCGCCCTGATACCTGCGACGGTCAGCGCCGACGGGATCGATCTGGTCACGGTGGGTTCGGGCACTGTTTCCGGTGGGCTATGGAGCGATCCCGGCGTCATGTGGAACGCATCCTGGCCTTCTACCGGCGGCGTCGAGGTGACGAAGATGTATGCCCTGCCGGCGTACGACGACCTCGACTGGGCGCGCCTCTATGTGGCGGTTTCTATCGGGAGCACCTCGGCGGCAAAGCAGACCACCATCGATATCGCCATCGACGGCGACGGTGACGGCACCTTCGATTCTCTTGCCATGGAGTCCCTGAACTCGACCGATATCGGTGTTCTTCCCGACAAACCCTATATCACGCGTGAGAGCAGCAACTATCTCCTCTGGTACGATGTGAAAGGGTATCTTTCCGGACAGAACCCCTCCGTGCGCCTCAATACGACCGGCTCTTTCGACGGGCGGGTGAAAGCCGTCGGCCTCGTGGCGGCATACGATGACGGCGATGCCGACAGGATCTATTACTGGGTGAACCAGGGTCATTTCAACGGTCCGGGCAGCACCGCATTTGATCTTTCCAATATGACGGCGGCCTTCGAGGGCGCCGACCTGACGAACCTCTATCTGGCGAGCACCGAGTCCACCGAGTACACCTTCAACGGCGATACAATCGCCGCCTATGATTCCGGGAAGGCTGCCTACAGCGGCTACAACCGGTTCGACGTGAATGCAAGCCTTGTATCGGGCGCCAACACCTTTGCGTGGCCGGGTGCCGGGGCGTATTACCGATCTATCCTTGCTCTCCTCTCGGTCGAGGCACAGCCGTCCGATCTCCAGATCACCGCCGTCACGCCGAACGCAAACGAGATCTTTGCGAACGAGCCCAACACGATTGCTGCGACGGTCAAAAACAACGGCACCGCATCTTCGGGCGCTTTCTCGGTCTCGTTCTCGATCAACGGGGATGTTTGGAACGTGAGCGTTGCCGATCTCGCCGCCGGGAATACGACGACAGTCTCGGTCGTCGATCCCACGATCCGCGCTCTCGGCGATCTGGTGACGATCGTTGTCACGACGGACGCCTCCCCTGAGAACAATCTGACCCTCGCAAAGACTGTGGTGTACAACGGCTATAAGGGCAAGCGCTACACCGGCGGTGACGACCTTACCGAACTGACGAACCTGACGGTGACCGGTAACCTGCTCTACTCCACCGGCGACTCTGCATACCTGGGCGGGTCGTCAGGATGGGCGACCTACGCAGCCAACTGGACCGCTGCCGACCTCGCTGTTCCGAACAATGCTACGGTCGAAGCGGCGTATCTCTGCGCCTTCTACACCTACGACAAGAACGGTGTGATGCCCGACAACGCGAGCCTCTCCTTCAACGGCGTGCAGGTACCCTATCTCGCCCATTACACCGACCGGAAGCTCTATGGTTCGTACAACTTCCCCTCGGGCATGGTCGTCTACAATGTCACCGGCGCCTTCGACACCGCCGGCAACGGGGCGGTCTTCACGAACCTCGGAACCGGCGGCTCCTCGTTCAACGGCATGGTGCTCTTCGTCGTGTATGAGGATCCCGCGGCGACCGAGAAGCAGATCCTCTTCAATGCCGGCTACGACATCCTCTCGGGCCAGGCCAAGTACGCCGCTACGCCTGAGGAGGCGACGGCCTATGCACCCTTCGCCGGGATCGCCTCCGCCGACAGCGCCCGCCTGATCACGGTCGCCCCGACTGCGAGCGCCGAAGGCGCGCTCCTCTTCGGGAACCAGACCTGGACCACGGTCTGGAATTACGCGGGCGCGTCGAACATCGGTATTGACGACCGCGATGTGACGGCGTACCTCAACGCAAGCCCTGTCGCCGCCTTCCAGAGCGACAACGACTACTTCGATGCCGCATGTGCGGTCCTCGTCCTCGACCTGGGCGCTCCTGCTGTTCAGGACATTGAGATCACCGCCGTCACGCCGAACGCAAACGAGATCTTTGCGAACGAGCCCAACACGATCGCTGCGACGGTGAAGAACAACGGCACCGCCGCTTCGGGCGCCTTCTCGGTCTTGTTCTCGATCAACGGCGCCGTGCAGAACGTGAGCGTCGCCGACCTTGCCGCCGGGAATGAGACGACGGTCTCGGTCGTCGATCCCACGATCCGCGCTCTCGGCGATGCGGTGACGATCGTCGTCACGACGGACGCCTCTCCCGAAAACAACCTCACCCTCACAAAGAGCGTGGTGTACAACGGCTACAAGGGCAAGCGCTACACCGGCGGCGAGGACATCACCGAACTGACGAACATCACGGTGACCGGTAACCTGCTCTACTCCACCGGCGACTCGGCGTATATGGGCGGATCGTCAGGATGGGCGACCTACTCGGCCAACTGGACTGCAGCCGACCTTGCCGTCCCGGCCAATGCGACGGTCGAGGCGGCGTACCTCTGCGCCTTCTACACCTACGACAAGAACCAAGTGATGCCCGACAACGTGAGCCTCTCCTTCAACGGCGTGCAGGTACCCTACTTCACCCATTACACCGACCGGAAGCTCTACGGCACCTACAACTACCCCTCGGGCATGGTCGTCTACAACGTCACGGGCGCCTTCGACTCCGCCGGCAACCACGCCATCGCTACGAACCTGGGCACCGGCGGCTCCTCCTTCAACGGGATGACGCTCTTCGTCGTGTATGAGGATTCTACGGCGACTAAGAAGCAGATCCTCTTCAACGCCGGCTACGACATCCTCTCGGGCAAGGCCACGTATGCGGCCACGCCCGAGGAGGCGACGGCCTATGCGCCCTTCACCGGCATCGCCTCAGTTGACAGCGCCCGTCTGATCACGGTCGCCCCGGCTGCAAGTAGCGAAGGCACGCTCCTCTTCGGGAACCAGACCTGGACGACGGCATGGAGCTACGCGGGCGCGTCGAACATCGGGATCGACGACCGCGACGTGACCGCGTACCTCAACGCCAGCCCGGTCGCCGCCTTCCGGAGCGACAACGATTATTTCGATGCCGCATGTGCCATCCTCGTTCTTGGCTCTTCTGGCACCCCTGATCTCGAGATCACCGCCATCACCCCGAACGCCAACGAGATCTTTGCGAACGAGCCCAACACAATTGCTGCGACGGTGAAGAACAACGACACCGCTGCTTCTGGTGCCTTCTCGGTCTTGTTCTCGATCAACGGCGCCGTGCAGAACGTGAGCGTCGCCGATCTCGCCGCCGGGAATGAGACGACGGTCTCGGTCACCGACCCGACGATCCGCGCTCTCGGCGATGCGGTGACGATCGTCGTCACGACGGACGCTTCCCCTGAAAATAATCTGACCCTCACAAAGAGCGTGGTGTACAACGGCTACAAGGGCAAGCACTACACAGACGGCGACGACCTCACCGACCTGACGAACATGACGGTGACCGGTGGCCTGCTCTATTCCACCGGCGACTCGGCGTACATGAGCGGGTCGTCCGGGTGGACGACCTATACGGCCAACTGGACCGCAGCCGACCTTGCCGTCCCGGCCAACGCCGCGGTCGAGGAGGCGTACCTCTGTGCCTTCTACACCTACGACAAGAACGGGGTGATGCCAGATAACGTGAGCATGGCCTTCAACAGCGTGCAGGTACCGTACCTCGCCCATTACACCGACCGGAAGCTCTACGGCTCGTACAACTATCCCTCGGGCATGGTCGTCTACAACGTCACGGACACCTTCGACCCCACCGGCAACGGGGCGCTCTTCACTAACCTCGGGACCGGCGGCTCCTCGTTCAACGGCATGACGCTCTTTGTCGTGTATGAGGATTCCACGGCGACCAAGAAGCAGATCCTCTTCAACGCCGGTTACGACATCCTCTCCGGCAAGGCCGCGTATGCGGTCACCCCCGAGGAAGCGACGGCCTATGCACCCTTCACCTATCGACCCCTCCTGGGCGTGACCCTCTCCACCGTTCGCCTGATCACGGTCGCCCCGGGTGCGAGCGCCGAAGGCACGCTCCTCTTCGGGAACCAGAATTGGACGACGGCATGGAACTACGCGGGAGCGTCGAACATCGGGATCGACGACCGCGACGTGACCGCGTACCTCAACGCCAGCCCGGTCGCCGCCTTCCGGAGCGACAACGACTACTTCGATGCGGCATGCGCTATTCTTGTCCTTGAATACGGTGACCCGGTGGTGCCGACCACGCCGACGCCCAACTCTGGAGGAAACGACAATTCGGGTACGATCGCCGCTGCCGGCGATCTCTCGGCCGGTGAAACCACCTCGTTCTCCTATTCGGGCACGGTGTCCAGGGTGCTGGTCACCGTCTCCAGGCAGACCGACGGGATCATGCTTGCGGTCACTGAAAAACAGGACGTCCCGGTCGACGGGCCTTCCGGAGCGGTCTACTGCTATCTGGAGACCGACCTGTCTTATACGACCGACGACGGGATCGAGGACGCGGTCTTCGAGTTCTCGGTGCCCCTCTCATGGCTTGCAGAACAGGGCCTGACGGCGCGCGATGTGGTGCTGATGCGCTATCACAACGGTGTCTGGACCGCCCTCCCGACCGAGTTGATCGGTGAGAGCGGGAATGAAGCCCATTACCGGGCAACATCGCCCGGGTTCTCGTACTTTGCCGTCGTGACCGAGAAGGACGGTGCATCGGTCGCCGGTGAATCCACGGGCGAAACCCCTGCCGTCACCGCCACTCCCACCCTGACACCTGAGGTGACGGTATCGACGATCCCCACCGTCACCGCGGCTCCGACAACGACCGGCACGACGCAGGCCCCGGCCACCACGCCGGCCTCCCCGCTCTGGGAAGTCCTGCCGTTCGCCGCGCTGGGAATCTTCCTGCTGATGAAGAGGAAATAATCTCTTTTTTGATAATCGGAAAAATTGCTGCTTTTGATGTCTGATCGAAGGGGTGAGGTGTTCACGAACCTCCAGTGCGCGTCCTTCGATCATGCAAAAACATCTTAATCCTTACAAACCAATTAGGACAAAAGATGCCGCCTGTATTACCGTATCGATCTATTGTAAGACGGATCCCCCTCCTGGTCCTCTGCACCTGCATCGTCGCCCTCTGTACGCCGGTTGCGGCCGCGGAGACCGTTGTGCGGGAGGTGAGCCCTGCCGATGCCGAAGGGCTGATCACCGTGACGCTGTCGCTCCACGGCATGCAGGTCGGTGGTGTCACCGAAGTGCTCCCCGAGGGTTTCGTCTATGTGGACTCATCCCTTCCGGCGTCCAGGGTGCAGGTCGAGGGCGATCAGATCTGCTTTTGCGTGATGAACGAATCAACCGTCACCTATCGCGTGCGCGCCTCTGATCGGGGAAGCGGCGAGATCGCCGGGGAATGGTGGGACTTTACGGCCCGGACGAACGGCACGATCCGGCAGTCCGTGATAGAGACCGGCAGCGATGCGGCCACTCCCTCCTCGCCCGGCCCGGGCGTCTTTCTGAGCCTCCTCGGTCTCCTTGCGGTCCCGGCCCTCAGGAGGTGGCGCCGGTGAAACCGATCGCTCTTTTCGTCTGCATCTTCCTCGTCCTCTTCATCGCCCCTGCCCTGGCGGCCCCGGCCGTGGCCGGCGATGCCGACGGGAACGGGCAGGTCAGCGAAGACGAGATCGCTGCCATGGTTCTCGCCTTCCTCGCCGGCGGTCAGGGCACCCCGCAGCTTGCCGAGGTGCAGGATGCCGCCGCCGCATATTGCTCTGCCGCAGATGCCGTCAGGACCGTCACCGATACTTCGGGAGCGACGCACACCGTTGCCGCGACGCCTTCGCGCATCGTCGTCATGAACGGGGAGACGCTGGAAACTCTGCGCTCTCTGGGGGTCGACCAATCAACTGTCGTCGGGATCGACAAATATTCGGCTGAAAGGCCCTCCTTCTTCCCGGAGTATGCCAATACGACGGTCATCGGGAGCATCTGGTCGCCCGACTACGAGGCGATCGTCTCCCTCGATCCCGACGCCGTGTTCCTGTATGCGACGACGAGCAAGGACGCCTGCGACGAGATCCAGAGCAAACTGGAGGCCTCGAACCCGGATCTTCAGGTGTTCAGATTCGACTGCTATCAGCCCGGAACATATGCGTCCGAGATCCGCGCCCTCGGCACCATCTTCGATCGGGAGGCCGAAGCAGAGCAGTTTGCAGTATTTTACACCGGCACCCTCGATACGATCTCGGCACGGGTATCGGGTATCTCGGAGGCTGACCGGGCGGGCGTGTACCTGGAAAACTGGAAGGACTACAAGACCGGCGCCGCTGGTTCCGGCTACGAAGAGAAGATCCTGATGGCCGGCGGCCAGAACATTTTCTCCGCCCTGCCGACCGAGTATCCGGAGATCGACCCCGAGGCGGTGATCAGCGCCGATCCCGACGTGATCGTCAAACTCATCGGTGCCGGTTCCTATGATGTCGGCGGCTACGACAACGAGGACGTCGCCGCGATCCCGGAGATCTATACGCCGCTGACCGAAAGGCCGGGCTGGAGTTCGCTTTCCGCCGTGAAGAACGGGAACATGCACCTCCTCCACAACGACATCTTCGGCGGCCCCGAACATTTCATAGGCGTCGCCTATCTGGCAAAATGGTGTTATCCTGAAGTCTTCGCCGACCTCGATCCGGTCGCGATCCACAGGGTCTACCTGAGAGACTACCAGCGCCTCTCCCTCGACCCTGCAGACGACATCTTCACCTATCCGTGATTCCATGCCTGACACAGACCTGCGATCAGCGTTTGCCGCGGCAAGAAGGAAGAGGGCTCTCTTCCTTGGCGGGACGGCGCTGGTCATCATCCTTCTGGCCGGGGTGGCGGTCACCCTCGGCAGCGCTGACCTCTCTGTAGCCGAGGTGTACCTGGCCGTCTTTGCCGGGCTGTTCCCGGGCCATTTCGTAGCAACCGATACGGCGATGACCATCGTCTGGGACTACCGCCTGCACCGCGTGCTGATGGCGATCGCTGCCGGGTTCGGGCTGGCGATTTCCGGTGTGGTGATGCAGGGGATCCTCAGAAACCCCCTGGCGAGTCCTTTTACCCTGGGAATTTCTTCTGCAGCGGCAACCGGCGCCTCGATCGCCATCGTGCTCGGTGTCGGCGTCATCGGCGGGGATTTTCTCGTCGTCGGCAACGCTTTCGTCTTCGCCCTTCTCGCCGCCGCCCTCATCTACGGTATGGCCAGGGTCAGGGGCATGGGGGCTGAATCGATGATCCTTGCAGGTATCGCCCTTATGTACCTCTTCTCGGCCGTGACCTCCCTCCTCCAGTACATCGGTTCTTCTGAGCAGGTTCAGGAGGTGGTGTTCTGGATGTTCGGATCGCTTGGCCGCTCGAACTGGCCGAAGGTCGGGATCATCGCCGCCATCCTGGCAGTATCCACTATCTATCTGGTGTACCGGGCCTGGGACCTCAACGCCCTCGCCGAGGGGGACGATATTGCGGAGAGTCTGGGCATCCCGGTAAAACGCTCGATGACGGTCTTCATGCTCATCGCTTCCCTGATCACCGCCTCGATCATCTGCTTCACCGGGACGATCGGGTTCATCGGGCTCGTTGCACCCCACATCACGCGCATGATCGTCGGTACCGATCACCGTTTTCTGCTGCCGGCGTCCGGGCTTGTGGGGGCGCTCCTCCTCCTCGGCGCCGACAGTCTTGCCAGGACCATCCTTGCCCCGACGATCCTGCCGGTGGGGATCATGACGGCGTTTCTCGGCGTTCCGTTCTTCATCGCCCTGTTTCTGCGCGGGAGGGGTGAGTGATGATCAACCTCTCGGTCAGGGATCTCTCCTATGCGGTCAGGGACCACCGGATCCTCTCCGATATCTCTTTCGACACCGGGAGCCCGGCTCTGGTCGGGCTTGTCGGCCCGAACGGATCGGGCAAAACCACCCTGATTAGATGCATCGACGGTATACTCAGGTCGGAAGGGAGCGTTTCCCTCGATGGCGACGAGATATCTGCTCTCCCGAGGATGGAGGTAGCGCGGCGCGTCGCCTACGTCCCCCAAGGGATAAGGAACAACTCGACAGCGACCGTCTTTGATGCAGTGCTGATGGGTCGCCGCCCCCATCTCTCGTGGAGCCTCGGGAAAAAAGACGAGGAAGAGGTGGTCCGCGCGCTGGAACTGCTCGGCGTCGAGGACCTGGCTTTCAGGCAGCTGCGCACCCTTTCGGGAGGGGAACGGCAGCGCGTGATGATCGCCAGAGCGTTGACCCAGGGGTCGCCGCTCCTCCTGCTCGACGAACCCACGAGTGCCCTTGACCTCAGGAATGCCATGGAGGTGATGGAATTGATCCGCCGCCTCGCCGTCGACGAGGGGCGGCTTGCGATCATGGCGATCCACGACCTCAATCTGGCCGCCCGCTACTGCACCGGGATTATCGTGCTCTGTGGTGGAAAAATCGTTGCGCAGGGCCCTCCGGCCGAGGTCCTCACGCCTGAGGTGATTGCCAGGGTCTACGGGGTGGATGCGGTGATCGAGCATCGCAACGAGATCCCGTACGTTTTCCCCCTCAGGCCGATGACGAAGACCTGACCGGAAAAAAAATTATTTTTCTGCTTTCCCCTGCTTTTTTACGCCCTCGATCGCCGCCTTCACCGTCGCCTCGTCCGCAAGATAATAGTGGCGGATCGGCCGCAGGTCGTCGTCGAGCTCGTAGACGAGTGGGATGCCGGTCGGGATGTTCACTTCTGCGATGGCGTCGTCGGGGATCTTGTCCAGGTGCTTGACGAGCGCCCTGATGCTGTTGCCGTGGGCGGCGATGAGCACACGCTTCCCCTCCTTTAAGGCCGGGACGATCGCGCCCTCCCAGTACGGCAGGAAGCGGGCGACGGTGTCCTTCAGGCACTCGGTCGCCGGGAGTTCCTCGGCGGTGAGGGCGGCGTACCTCCGGTCCTTGCCCGGGTGCCGGGCGTCGTCGGCATCGAGGGGCGGCGGCGGGATCGCATAACTCCGGCGCCAGACGAAGACCTGCTCGTCGCCGTACTTTTCGGCCGTCTCGGCCTTGTTCAGGCCCTGCAGTGCGCCGTAGTGACGCTCGTTCAGCCGCCACGAGCGCTCCACCGGGATCCACATCAGGTCCATCTCGTCGAGAGTGATCCAGAGGGTGCGGATCGCCCGTTTCAGCACCGAGGTGAAGGCGCAGTCGAAGGTGTATCCCTCGCGCAGGAGGGTTTTACCGGCTTCATGCGCCTCGGCGATCCCTTTTTCCGAGAGGTCGACGTCGGTCCATCCGGTGAAGCGGTTCTCCTTATTCCATATGCTCTCGCCGTGGCGTAAGAGGACGAGTCTGATCATGGTATCTGGAGAGCGTGTGCCCGCAGTGCTCTTATGCCTGACGCATGGAGGCAAGCCTTAACAGTATTCCTGCCCCATCTCGATCGCATGACGCATTCGACGCTCCAGGTTGCGCTTGATATTCTTGAACTGCACCGCGCCGTCAGGATCGCAGAGGAAGCGGTCGCCGGCGGCGCCGACTGGATCGAGGTGGGCACCCCCCTGATCAAGAGCGAAGGGATGGCAGCGGTGCGTCAGATCCGCGAGGCCTTTCCCGGCCGGGTGATCGTCGCCGATATGAAGATCGCCGACACCGGGACGGTCGAGGTGGAGATGGCGGCGAAGGCGGGCGCGAACATCGTCTGCGTCCTCGCCGACGCCGACGATACGGTGATCGCCGAGTGCGTCCGGGCGGCCCATCTCTACGGGGTGCGGGTCATGGCCGACCTGATCAACGTCGCCGACCCGGTGGCGCGGGCACGGGAGTTGGCAGACCTCGGCGTCGATATCGTCAATGCCCACGTAGGGATCGACCAGCAGATGATCGGCAAAAGTTCGGTGGACCTCCTCCGCTCCCTGGCGGGCGAGGTCTCGATCCCGCTTGCAGTCGCCGGGGGACTCGACGCCTCGACGGCGGCGCAGGCGGTTGCGGCCGGGGTCGATATCGTCATCGTCGGGGGCTGGATCGTGAAGTCGAGCGACGTGGAGGGTTCGGCCCGGCGGATCAGGGCGGCGATCGACGATCCGTCGGTCGCCCCGCCTGCGAAGCGGAGCGTGGACGAGGAGATCAGGGCCCTGTTCCTCCAGGTCTCGGCCCCGAACGTCACCGATGCGATGCACCGGAAGGGGGCGATGAGCGGGCTCATTCCCCTCACCTTCGGGGTGAAGGCCGTCGGCCCGGCGGTGACCGTCCAGGCCTTCCCGGGCGACTGGGCGAAACCGGTTGAGGCAATCGACCTCTGCAAACCCGGCGACGTCCTGGTGATCAACAACGACGGCGCCACGCACATCTCCCCCTGGGGCGAACTGGCGACCAGGAGTGCGATCAACCAGGGGGTCGCCGGCGTGATCATCGACGGCTCCGCCCGCGACGTCGACGACATCAGGGCCCTGAAGTTTCCCCTGTTCGCCCGCGCCTGCGTCCCGAACGCCGGGGAGCCGAAGGGGTTCGGGGAGATCAACGCCGAGATCGCCTGCTGCGGTCAGCAGGTCAGGCCCGGCGACTGGATCGTCGCGGACGAGAGCGGTGCCGTCGTCGTCCCGAAAGAGCGGGCCTACGAGGTCGCCCGCCGCGCCCTCGAGGTGAAGAAGAACGAAGAGAGGGTGCGAGCTGAGATCGCGCGCGGCAGCACGCTTGCCCGGGTGCAGGAACTCTATAAGTGGGAGAAGAAGTGACCGCCCCCTCCCGCAGTGCCTGAACCGGCCTTCCCTTTTTTGTTCCTGCCCCGCCATACTCTATCGGGTTGTTTTCATGAAGATCTGCGCACTACAGGGAAGCCCGCGGGGCATGGGGAGCAGGACGAGAAAACTGGCGCGCTGGGTGCTCGACGGCGCCGCGGACGCCGGGGCCGAGGTGGACCTCATCGACCTCACCGACCTGCGGATCACCCCCTGCATCGCCTGCGACAGTTGCAG
>ENA-ORXD01000591-ORXD01000591.1-sediment-metagenome-genome-assembly--contig:-NODE-591-length-43778-cov-8.026750_pt1 | contig 43778 bp, 48 predicted proteins | sample MGYA00237862_ERZ511471 | MGnify/ENA metagenome assembly ERZ511471 | reverse complement strand
CGCAGCTGGCAAGGCTTTGTGACGAGGGAGACATTGAGCGTTACGACGGCGAGATTATGACCGGCCTCGGCGACTCTATCTCACAGGCGACTTCAGCAGGGCTGTCTTCCAGCGGGAAGCAAGCATGATTGAGATTACCAACGAGCCTATTTCCCCGGAACGATTAATCAATAGCGTGAGAAACTACGAGAGCGGCTGCGTGGTCACCTATGTCGGGCTTATTCGTGACACCTCTCAGGGCAAATCGGTCCTTTCCGTAGAATACCGGGACTCTAAAGGGAACGCTCAGGATATATTGTGTAAAATAGCGAACGAAGCCCGGCAAAAATGGCCGGTTGAGAATATAGCCATTGTCCACCGGACCGGGAAATTAAACGTCGGTGAAATCAACCTGGTGGTTGCCGTTGCCTCAGCTCACCGTGTTGAAGGTTTCGCGGCTTGCCAGCATGTAATCGACCGGTTCAAGAAAGACCTGCCGACCCGAAAAGTAGAGACCTATCAGAGCGGCTGAGGCCTGGTTGCGCCCCGTGGTGTCATTCCTTGTTTCCAGACCTGCTGCCGCCCGAAAATTCCTTTAAAGAGCACATCTCCGGGCGGCATGTTGGGTCTGTGAAACCGGATTTGCCGACTTATAAGGCAGTCTCCATTTGCTTCTCCGTTCTGAATTCTGGTAAATTAGAAACGCCGACTTTTTTCGGAGGGTTAGCGCCATCAAAGAAACTTACGCTTCCGCCGGGGTGAATATCGATACCGCGGCGGCCGCCAAGGAACTCATCAAACAGCAGGCCAAGACTACCCTGCGCCCCGAGGTCTTGAGCGGTGTGGGTTTCTTCGGCAGCATGTTCGAGTTCAAGGGCTACCGTCACCCGGTGCTGGTCTCCAGCGTGGACGGCGTGGGCACCAAGCTCAAGATTGCCGCGGCGCTGGGCAGGCATGATACCGTCGGCATCGATATCGTCAACCACTGCGTTAATGACATCCTGACCTGCGGGGCCAGCCCGCTTTTCTTCCTCGATTATATCGCCGCGGGCAAGCTGGTTCCCTCTCAAGTGGGGGAAATTGCCAGAGGACTGGCCCGGGCCTGCCGCGAGGTGGACTGCGCCCTCATCGGCGGGGAGACGGCGGAGATGCCCGGTCTTTATCACGGGGAGGACTACGACCTGGCGGGATTCATCGTCGGTGTGGTGGAGAAAGAGCGGATTATCAGCGGGACTGGCATCACCGTCGGCGATGCCATCATCGGGCTGCCTTCCAGCGGTCTGCATACCAACGGCTATTCCCTGGTGCGCGCGCTCTTTCCGGAAGATGAGTGGAAAAAGGACTTTACGGAGCTGGGGCGGACTTTGGGGGAAGAGCTTCTTGAGCCGCATCGCTGCTATTACCGGCAGCTAAAACCCTTCCTTTCGCAAATCAAGGGGCTGGCGCATATCACCGGCGGCGGCCTCCCGGACAACGTGCCGCGCGTATTGCCGGAAGGCCTGACCGCTCGATTTGACAGCAGAAAGTGGAGCGTCCCTCCTATTTTTCAATTGATTCAGCGGCGTGGTGACATCGCCGCCGGTGAGATGTACCGCGTTTTCAACATGGGCATCGGTATGGCGGTGATGTGCGCGCCTGAAAATACGGGGGAACTTTTAGAGAAACTCCCGGAGGCCAGGCTCATCGGTGAGGTGCGGAAGCAGGCGGTAGAAAACAGAGTAGTCATCGAGTAGCCGGATGGTAACGCAGAAGCGGGTTGGTTTTAACGCGGTGGTAGCCAGGCTTAAGTCCCTTTCCAATCCTGAAAACGTCAGGGGAATGGCGCGCTTCGGCATCAACCCGGAAAATACCCTGGGTATCTCCGTTTATACCCTGCGGTACATCGCTAAAGAGATTGGCAAAGACCATGACCTGGCGCGTCAACTCTGGGACTCCGGCATCCACGAGGGACGGCTCCTCGCCTGTTTCGTGGAACCGCCGGAAATGGTGACGGAAGCGCAGACGGAGAGCTGGGCGGGGGACTTTGATTCCTGGGACATCTGTGACCAGTGCTGCAGCGTTCTCTTCGATAAGACGCCCTTCGCCCGTGAGAAAGCGGTGGTATGGAGTGAGCGCAGCGAGGAGTTCGTCAAGAGGGCCGGTTTCGTCCTCATGGCGGCGCTGTCCGTCCACGACAAGAAGGCGGACGACGCGGCGTTTTTAAGGTTTCTGCCGATTATCAGGAGAGAGTCAACGGACGAGAGGAATTTCGTCAGGAAAGCGGTCAACTGGGCGCTGCGGAACATCGGGAAGCGTAATTTGAGCTTGAACTGTGCGGCCATTAAGACGGCAGAGGAAATCAGGTCAATCGAAAGTAAAAGCGCCCGCTGGATTGCCGGGGATGCCCTGCGGGAGTTGACCGGTGAGAAGGTCCAGCGGCGACTGGAAAAAACAGGATAGAAGGAGAGATAGATGCGTGCGATTGTCAGTGTTTCGGATAAGGCGGGGGTAGCTGATTTTGCCCGCGGGCTGAGCAGTCTCGGGTTTGAAGTATTCAGCACCGGCGGGACCAAGAAAGCGATGGTGGAAGCCGGGGTAGCGGTCAAAGGCGTCTCGGACATCACCGGTTTCCCGGAGATTCTTGACGGCCGGGTAAAGACCCTGCACCCGATGGTGCACGGCGGCCTTCTTGCCAGGCGCAGTTTGCCCACGCACATGAAAGAGCTTGAAGCGAACAAGATAACCCCAATCGACCTGGTGGCGGTGAACCTCTACCCCTTCGTTCAGACCGTCGCTAAAGAGGGGGTTACCCTTGATGAAGCGCTGGAGAATATCGATATCGGCGGGCCCACCATGATACGGGCGGCGGCCAAAAATTTCCCCAGTGTTATCGTCGTCGTTGACCCCGCGGACTACCCCCTGATACTGGAAAAGCTGAAGCAGGGTGAGCTCCCTCAAGGGGAACGCCAGCGCCTGGCGCAGAAAGCCTTCCAGCACGTAGCTGTTTATGATACTGCCATCTCCCAGTACCTGCGGGAGGAGACGGAAAGCTTTCCGGAGGAAATGACCGTGGCGATGAAGAAGCGCTACGGGCTGCGTTACGGGGAGAACCCGCACCAGATGGCGGCTTTCTATGCCGAGTTGAGCGCGGGTCAGCAGCAGGATACCGGGATAACCTGGGCGGAGAGGTTGGGTGGCAAGGAGCTTTCCTTCAACAATATCCTCGATGCCGATGCCGCCTGGGGGGCGGTGGTCGATTTTGCCGCGCCGACGGTCTCCGTGATAAAACATACCAATCCCTGCGGGCTGGCAAGCTGCGATGACATTGCCGAGGCCTACCGCCGGGCTTTCAGCGGTGACCCCGTGGCGGCTTTCGGCGGTATCGTTGCCGCCAACCGAAAGATTACCGTGGCAATGGCGGAAGCGATGAAATCGGTCTTTTATGAGATTGTCATTGCCCCCGAATATGAGCCGGAAGCACTGAAGTTTTTGCAGAAGAAAAAGGACCTGCGCATCCTCCAGGCGCCGTTGCCTCCCACCTACGGGGTCTCCCATCAGGGTTACATGGACTACCGCCGGGTGAAAGGCGGGTTCCTGGTGCAGGGCTCGGATTCCCTGGCTGAGGACAGTGTGCAGATGAAAACGGTGACCACGCGCAAACCGACCGATGCGGAAATTTCCGATTTGCGTTTTGCCTGGCGTGCCGTGAAGCATATCAAGTCGAACGCTATCGTGCTGGTGAAGGACAAGACACTGGTGGGGATGGGAGCGGGACAGCCCAGCCGTATCGTGGCGGCGCAGATTGCCAAAGAAAAAGCGGGAGAGAAGACCAGGGGAAGCGTCCTTGCCTCCGATGCCATGTTCCCCTTCCCGGACGTGGTGGAAGCCGCGGCGGAAGGCGGCGCCACCGCTATTATCCAGCCCGGCGGTTCTATCCGGGATGAGGACTCCATCAAGGCGGCGGACAAGGCCGGCATTGCCATGGTACTTACCGGCGAGAGACATTTCCGGCATTAAAGGGGGGTGGGGGTAAAGGTCCTTCCCGAGAATGAGATGTTTGATGTCCGAAGCGGTCCTGGTAGCGGATATGCTTAAGTGCTTTCGGGAAAAGGGCACACTCTCCACTCTGGCGAAGCGGGACTCCCGGAATTACCCGGAACCCGCGTCTGAAGCGTATGTTATTATGATTCTTGTGTAGCGCTCAAAGGAGTTGTCATGGGAGAGTATATCTTTGGTTTTCTGTTACCCTGGTTCGCCGTGCCTCACCTCACCGGGCTCGCGCTCGCGCTGGTTTTCGGTGCAATCTGGCTCGCGGCGCACTGGCCTCCGTTGTTTCGTGAATACTGGCTCTGGGCTGTCTTTATCCTGTCCGCTTTCCTGACTGCGATAGCGATAGCCTTTATCCAGATACCGCTTCAGATTTTGGCAGGCCAGCTTCTGGGTGCTTTATTTTCCCAGCAGGTACTTATGTCATGGCTGCTGCTGGCGGGGATACCGTCAATATTACTCAGCGGATTGGTGCAGGAAGGCGCCAAGATGCTGCCGATGGTGGTCTGGCGGTGGCGCCGGGAATGGCAAATGAGCCCCGGGATGGGGCTGGCGGTGGGCGCCATGGCCGGTGCCGGGTTCGGTATTTTCGAAGCGGTCTGGACGCACAACCAGATATTTGCCTCCGGTTGTACCTTGCAGTCAGTGCAGACCGGCGGAGTCATGGCGCTGGCGGGTTTTATTGAGAGGTTCTTAGTGGTCGGTTTTCATATCGCCGTCTCCGCCCTGGCGGGCTACGGGCTGGCAAAGGGACTCGGCTGGCAGTTCTATCTAATCGCCTCGTTTCTGCACGGTCTTGTTAACTACGCGGTGGTCTTGCTCCAGGGGCAGTACCTGACCATCTTTCAAGTCGAAATCTATGTCGCGGTAGTAGCGCTTCTGGTGAGCGGTGCGGCGCTGTGGTTGCGTTGGGGGAAAGCGGAGGAATCTGATTTCCCCTAGAAATTCAGCGTGATTACCGGCCTGAGGTTAACCGGGACGATTCCTTCCGCGATTTTCTCCACCACGTCTTGAGAGTCCATTGTCCGGTTCCATTTTCAGGTGGAGGACCCGGCGGGTTCTTTCTGTAACCTTTACCCGGTCATCGATGCGGTAGCCGACGACCCAGATAATCCCGGCAGGCGTGGTGACAACCGGGATACGGGTGCGCCAGGCACGGGGGATTTTCGCGTCAATCATGAACTCATTCACCTTTTTGGTCTGGTCCATACCCAGAGGCTGGAATCGGTCTCCGGGGCGGCGGGGCCGGATAAAAGCGTTCTCGCCCACAGCCTCGAAATCGAAATCGGCAGCAAGGGAGTAATTTCCCGAATTCTGATGCTCGCGGCGGTTGTCAATACCGGCAGACACCCGCCAGCCGGGCAAGACGGTCTCTCCGGGAATCGTTAATTCCTTATCTCGGGTAAGTGCCGGGAAAGGCGACAGCGCCGTCGAGTCAAACCCCAGAAGGTAACGGTCATACTCCACGGTGAAAATCAGGCCTCCGGGAAGGGTGATTCTCTTTCCCGCCGGTTTTACCATAATATCCAGGATATCTTCAATGTGCTTTGCTTCGAAGTCTTTGAGCTCGCCGGCAAGCTCCCCGATGCTACTGCGCAGCATTTGTCTCTGTAAAGCCTTCGGCAGTTTTAACAATTCCGCCTTGTCAAAAATGAGGTTTGCCCCTTCTTTTTTCACGACGCGGGCTTTTTGTTTTCCTGTTTCTTCTTCCAGAAAAGTATCTTCATCCGCGGCAAGGCGTGTGTACCGCGTCAGGGACTCCGCGATATTAGGGTTGAATTTTTGCAGGAAAGGGAGCAGTTCCAGGCGGATGCGATTGCGGAGCGGGGAGATGGACATATTGGAAGCGTCCTGGCGTGGTTCCAGGTTATGCTTATGGCAGTAAGCGCTGGTTTCCTCCCGGGTTATCTCCAGTAAAGGTCTGATAATGGTGAGTTTTTCTTTTGGCGAAGGCCATTGATTCTCAGGTATCAACCCGCGCATTCCCCGGGTACCGCTGCCGCGGATAAGGTGCATCAGCACCGTTTCCACATGGTCGTCCCGGGTGTGGCCCACGGCGACAGTTCTGGCTCCCGCAGCTTTGGCGACCTCCGCCAAAAATTGGTAGCGTACCTCGCGGGCAGCTTCTTCCGGGGACAGGCGGTGCCGTTTCTGGTAGTCCGGCACGTCCCGGCTTTCAATTGTTGCCGGTAATTCCAGCCTGCGCGCCAGCCCGGTAACATAGCGGGCGTCTGCCTCGGCTGCGGCGCCGCGCAGCCGGTGGTCCAGGTGCGCCACGTGGAGCTTGATGCCCAGTTCGTGACGGATATTATACAGGGAATACAGCAGGCAAACGGAGTCCGGCCCGCCGGACACCGCCACGACGAGCCGCTGACCGCCGGTGAGTAACCGGTTCCGGAGGATAAAAGCTAAGAGGTGTTGCTCCAGGGAAATTCCTTGTTTCGCTTTCATGGTATCGCGGGTCTAGCTTGCGGCGAGGGCTAATTTGGTTCTTTCTATCGCTAAGGGGTATTCCTTGAAACCGAGAGCGGCGGCAACCTGCTCGGGGCGGCCGGAGCCGCGGCTGTCGCAGCGCAGCTTCATGCCCAGGGTGCAGTGGCCATCATGGCAGGCGATTAACCAGATATCTTCAATCAGCGGCCTCATGTCATAATGCCGGGGTCCGGTATCGCGCTGGTGCTGCCAGGGTAATTCTTCCAGGTCAAGCAGGGCGTTAATTCCCGATTCTATTTCTACTTGTGTTTTGTCCGTTTTGATTTCCACAGTGTATTCGGCAAAGCTTACCTGGGACTGCAGGGAGGGAAGGGCAGGAGCTATCTGGAGGACCTGGGAGATAGTAAGCCCGGGAGGGAGTTGCCGGTTCAACGCCGTGGAGAAATATTCCGGGGTGACCCATTTGGCCAGGACAATATCCATCAGTTCCGCCCGGCTCACTATTCCCAGCGCCAGCGGTGCCGCCAGTGAGATACGCGGGTGGGGCGAAAAGCCTTCAGAGTAAACCAGACTTATGCCGGCACGGGTCAGCGCCCGATGCCAGAGGCGCATCAAGTCAAGGTGGGAGATAAATTTAAGCTCTTCTCCCCGGCAGAACCTTATCCGTAGTCTTTGCATCTGTTTTTTTAACCCTTTATTTTAGTCGGCGGCGCTTCCGGGCCTTTTTTGCCGGCCATCTTTTTGTGTTTCCGGCGTTCCTCTCTTGCCGCCCTGGCCTGTTTTTCTTTGGTTAACAGGATTTTTTCTATTTTTAGTCCGCGCATTTCGGTAATGGCAAATCTCAGACCGTTATATTTCAGTACTTCGTTTACTTTGGGGATACGTCCCAGCTGGTGCAGGACAAAGCCGGCAACGGTCTCGTAATCGCCTTCGGGGATGTCCAGATGCATCTCCTCGTTGGCCTCCGTGATGCGCATGGAGCCGTCAATCTGGAAGGTATAGGCGTTGATGATCTCATAGTCTTTTTCCACGGCGGCCAGCTCGTCACCGACCTCGCCGACGATTTCCTCGACGAGGCGGGAAAGGGAAACGATGCCGGCGGTGCCGCCGTATTCATCCACCACGACGCACATGCGGTAGTTGTTATCTCTCATTTCGATGAACAGCTCATCGATGGGCTTGGTCTCCGGGGCGAAGTAGGCAGGGCGGACGAGGTCATCGATGGTGCCTTCTTCGGTGATGGTGCTTTTGGCCAGGGCCATGAGGACGTCCTTTACGGAAAGGATGCCGGTAACGTTATCCATGTTCTCATTAAAGACGGGGAAACGGGAGAGGGGGAAATCTGCGTAGAGCTTCAGGAAATCAGCGAGTTTGGAGCCCTGTTCCAGGGCGACGACCTCGGGTCTGGGGACCATGACCTCACGGACGGGCCTGATGCCGAAGTCGAAGACCTTGTGGAGGAGGTTGGCTTCGTGCTCTTCAACGGTGCCCTCCTTGTGGCCGACGGAAATCATGGTGCGGATTTCCTCGGGGTTGACGAGGGACCTGGGGACGGGAGCGCCGCCGATGATTCTGGTAAAGTTAGCGGCAATCCAGCTCAGGACGACCACGAAGGGGGTAAAGAGCCAGGCGAAGAATCCCAGGGGGCGGGCATAGAGCAGGGCTATTCTCTCCGCGTGCTGGGAGGCCAGTGTCTTGGGGGCGGTCTCACAGAAAACGAGCAGAATGATGGTGACGGCGACAGTGGCCACAATAACTCCGTGCTCTCCCAGGTAAAAGACGGCTACGGCCGTGCCCAGGGCGGCGGCGGCGGTATTGACCAGGTTGTTTCCCAGCAGGACGGTGGAGAGAAACTTCTCCGGCTTCTCCACCATGCGGGAGACGCGCCTGGCCCCCTTGACTCTGGTGTTTACCAGGTGCTCCAGCTTTATCCGCTGCAAAGAGACAAAGGCTGTTTCCGAGCCTGAGAAGAAGAAGGAGAAAAGGAGACAGATAATAAAAAGAAAGAGGTAAAGTTCAATGCCTGGCATAAAGCATCACATCACTTCTTAAAGCGCATTACCTCCTACGGGTTAAATGATAGCATTGGAGGTGGGGGGTGTCAAAGGGGTAGATTTTCAGAAGACAAATTTGATTTTTTCGTTGACCATTCATTTCCTCTGTGTTATCCTAACCACGATATGAAAAAGGGTCTAGACGTAAGAGGCATTCTTAATGATGCGTTTTCTGCCGTTGGGGTAAGCTGGTATATCAAGGGAATTCTAGATAGTAAGAAACAGTTATACACCCTTACCGATGATACGAAACTCATATCTAAGGTATTTGAACTGATTTCAATCCCTATTATCATACAAGCATTAGAGCCTCATATTACGTCATGGGAGACAGAAAAACGGCAAAATGTATATCCTGATCTGACTTTAACATTAGATGGCGTCTCCTCACGAAAGATTGCAGTAGATATCAAGAGCACCTATAGACGGGGTATTTATGCTGGATTTACGTTGGGATCTTATACCGCTTACATCAGATCACCTTACACCAAGAATATAAGATATCCTTACACTGATTATAGAGAACATTGGATTGTAGGTTTTATTTATGACAGAGTGCCAGGTATCGAGCCTGATATTGTAAACATAAGTGAGATTGATAGAATTAAGGCACCAATTGAGAACGTGGAAGTTGTTATATGGCAAAAGTGGCAGCTAGCATCTGATACCCCGGGAAGTGGTAATACCGCGAATATTGGCTCCGTTCGTACTGTTGAAGCCTTACGTAATGGCCACGGCTCCTTTGTTATATTCGGTAAAAAAGGAGAAGAGATATTTGAGGATTATTGGAGGAACTTCGATTGGAGAACACCGAGAAAATATAACAACCTTAAAGGTTATTTATCATGGAAAAAGGGACTAAACAAATAAAATTCCCTGTTTCAATTGAGGGGTAAGTACTTTCCCCTCGTGGCCGCTCTTAATAATTAATGCTTCGACCATTGGATTCCTGAGGCTTTCGGTTGGTCCTACATGGTAGAAATGGTCTATGGTTTTTATTATTACGTCGGGATCATCTAGAGGGAGAGAAGGATTAATACGGTATCTGTTCTGACTCCAAGTAGAAAGTGCAAAACCACAACGTAAACCTTTTAAGGAGTTTAATAAATCTACTGCATCCCTTTCTGTCCACTTGTTGAAGTAGTCTGTATGTCTTCCAATATAAGGAGGATCGGCGTATACGAAATCGTTACTGCGAGCTTCCGCCAAAGTATCGCGCCAGTCAGAGACTCTAAATTCCCAATCCCTTGTTTTAATTAAAGAGGTAAGATGTGTTACTTGGTTCACAATTTTGGTTATGTAACCGGGTCTAAATCTTTCAGGTTTTTTCCCGAATGGCACGTTGAAACGACCTTTTGCATTGAATCTTATGACACCATTGAAGCAGGATCGATTAAGAAATAAAAAATCAAGTGAATTGGGATTGTTGTTAAATCGTTCTCTCACTTCATAATAATAAGGCTCTCCAACTCGGGATAGAACTTCCCCGTGCTCTTTAAGATATTCTCTAACGATCTTTGGTGTGATAACATCATTGCGAATGTCATTGTAGAAACGTATCACGTGGATGTTGATATCAGTTAGCAGAGCTCGTTTCGGAGCTACATTCAGCGCAACAACGCCAGAACCTATGAATGGTTCTACCCATCTTCCTTCACTTGACCATTGGATAGATTCAATTATGAAGCTTACCAGCTTTGTCTTGATCCCCTGGCATTTTATGGGCGGTACCTTAATGCGAGGGTTAGCAGCATTAAACATCATTGTTTTTCGTCAATACAACCGTTTCTCTTATATAATACACGATACCGTGTAATCTGTCAAGATTCTCTCTAGCACTTCGTATAACCGCAGGCCGGGCAGATGAAGCAGCCCTCCTGGTAGACGAGCATGTTGGAGCAGTCCGGGCACTGGCCAGCCAGGTTCTTGGCCAGGCCGTAGTCCTCCGCTTTCGGTTTGCCGTCGTAGCCGGTGGTGTGCTTGTCCAGCACGGCGGCGATGGCGTCCGCGCAGGAGAGGATGGACTTGCCTTCCTCCCAGGCGATGGACGGGCAGCGGATGCCGCGGAGCTGTTTGACCATCGCCGCCACGTCCACTCCGGACCTCAGGGCAAGGGAGATGAGACGGCAGTTAGCTTCCAGCTGGGCGGCAGCACAGCCTCCCGTCTTGCCCAGAGAGGAAAAGACCTCGCAGATGCCGTGCTCATCCGAGTTCACGGTGACATAAAGGTGGCCGCAGCCGGTGGTTACCCTTTCCGTGACGCCGGTGGTCACCTTGCTGCGCTTGCGCGGGGTGCGCTTGGCCTCCTCAACAGTCCCCGCAGCTTCTTTCCTGCCGGTGGTCAGGACCTGCGCGTCACGGGAGCGGTCGCGGTAGATGGTGATGCCCTTCAGACCCTCTTCATGGGCCAGCATGTATACTTTGGCGACGTCCTCCGCGGTGGCGTCCTGGGGGAAATTGACCGTCTTGGAGACGGCGTTGTCCGTTGACTTCTGGAAGGCTGCCTGCATCCGCACGTGCCATTCCGGGATGATTTCATGCGCGGTGACAAACAGGCGTTTGGCGTCTTCAGGGACTCCCTCAATATCGCGCAGGTGCTCTCCTGCCGCCAGCTTCTGCATCAGGTCTTCGGAGTAAAAGCCCCCTTTCTTCGCGGCCTCTTCAAAATAGGGATTTACCTCCACCAGTTGCGCCCCGTCCAGGATATTCTTGGTATAGCTCAGGGCAAAGAGAGGCTCTATGCCGCTGGAGCAGCCGGCAATCATGCTCAGCGTGCCGGTAGGGGCGATGGTGGTGCGCGCCGCGTTCCTCACCGGCGGGCCATCGGGTATATCATAGATGCTTCCCGAAAAAGCGGGAAAAGTGCCGCGCTCCCTGCCCAGTTCTATGGAGGCTTTGAGCGCTTCTTCATTCACGAAGCGCATCAATTCGGTAGCGATATTAAGGGCTTCATCGGAGTCATAGGGCACGCCCAGCCGGAGCAGCATATCGGCAAAGCCCATCACGCCAAGTCCTATCTTTCGTGTGTTCCGGGTCATCTCCGCGATTTGCGGCAGGGGAAACCTGTTCACATCGATGACGTTATCCAGGAACCTGACGCCGAGTTTCACTATCTCCGCCAGCTTTGCGTAGTCGATTTCTTCCTTGCCGCTATTGCGGCGCACCATCTTGGAGAGGTTAATGGAGGCCAGGTTGCAGGACTCGTAGGGGAGCAAGGGCTGTTCACCGCAGGGATTGGTGCTTTCGATTTTGCCGAGCTGGGGGGTGGGATTGTCCCGGTTGATGCGGTCGATAAAGACGATGCCGGGGTCTCCCGTCCGCCATGCCATCTCCACGATTTTATCGAAAACCACTCTGGCGTTGAGCTTTTCCATGGGCTGGCCGGTGCGGGGATTAACCAGGTCATAGTCCTCCCCCTTTTTCACGGCTTCCATGAATTCGGCGGTAATCGCCACGGAAATATTGAAGTTGGTCAGGGCGCTCATATCTTCTTTTGCGCTGATGAACCTCATGATGTCCGGGTGGTCCACGGAGAGGATGCCCATGTTGGCGCCGCGGCGCATGCCGCCCTGCTTGATGACGTCCGTGGCGGTATCAAAGGCGCGAATGAAGGAGACCGGGCCGCTGGCGACGCCGCCGGTAGAGCCGACGCGGTCCCTCTCCGGCCTCAGCCGGGAGAAGGAAAAACCGGTGCCGCCGCCGCTCTTGTGGATGAGGGCGGTATGTTTCACGGCATCGAAAATCGATTCCATGGAGTCTTCCACGGGCAGAACGAAACAGGCGGAAAGCTGCCCCAGCTCACGGCCGGCATTCATCAGGGTGGGGGAGTTGGGCAGGAACTCCAGGCTGGTCATGAGGTAGTAAAAAGCTTCCTCCCACTTCCGGGCATCCGCTTCGCTGCCATAGTTGAGCTCGGCGGCGGAGACGGCTTTAGACACGCGCCGGAACATTTCCTCCGGGTTTTCTATTACCTTACCCTCCTTGTCCTTCTGGAGGTAGCGTTTTTCCAGGACATGACGGGCGTTTTCGGTCAGGGAAAGCCTCTCCGTGGCGGTCCTCTCTTCGTTCACGTTCGCTTTTGCTTCCATAACTACCTCTCTTTTTACCGGTTTTTCCGCGTCCAGTATTTCCATGACCATCGTTTCAATTTCCGCATCCGTGGGCAGGGGCAGGGGGTGCTTCTGTGTCCGGGGCACCAGGTCCTCCATGCCGGGCAGGGTGGGGGGGAGCTGCGGTTTCTCCAGACGGGTAATGACCTGGCTGGTAATCCGCTCGATGATACGCCGGTCGGAGATGCCCATGGACTCCGCCGCGGCGAAGATTACCCGGGCAATCTGCGTCTGGTTGACCAGTCCCGTTCGTTTTTTTTCCTGTCTATCATCGGTTCCCATGCACTTATGCTCCTGGAACTAATTGTGGATCGCTCTGCTGCGGGCCTGACTACGATGAGAGGACCTGCGTTTCGCAGCTAGCTTTTCAGTAATTTCATCCGGCAGCAGGGGCAGCTGGCTGGCGGGAGTGGAGACCACCACCTCACCGCTGGCCAGATTATCCACGACCTCTTTCAACTCCGTGATATCGGTAAAATCACGGTAGACACTGGCGAAGCGGATATAGGCGATGTAGTCCAGCCTTTTCAGCCCTTCCATCACCAGGTCGCCGATAACGCGACTGGGTATTTCCGCCTTGCCGAGCCGGTAAAGCTTTGCTTCGATGTCATCCGCCAGCTTGTTGACCGTGCCGCTCGGCAAAGGGCGCTTTTCGCAGGCTTTGAGCAAACCGGAGAGCAGCTTCTCCCGCTGGAATTCTTCGCGCCGGTCATCTTTCTTAATGACGAAAAGGCCACCCGGCTGAAGGCGCTCATAGGTAGTGAAACGCTCCTGGCACTTCAGGCATTCGCGCCGCCGCCGGATGCCGTCGTTGACATCTCTGGAGTCGATTACCTTTGAGTCCTGATTCCCGCAATAAGGACAATTCATAATAATTAAACCCTCTATATAGGGGACAAGGATAAAGTTAACACAATATATAGTATTTGTCAAGGGTTTTCTCCGCTATTCAGTGGGTATTTTCGTCCCGGTTACCGCTTTACCGCCGGGCCGGCTAAGCGTTAGAATATACCGGAACATGGACTACCAGGAAGCGCTCGACTATATCCTGAAATTTGCCGACTATGAGCGGATGCCGCGCTCGGCGCTGGTGTTCGATTTGCGGCGTATCATGCTGCTGCTGGCGAGATTGGGCAACCCTCATCTCTCAGCGAAATCAGTCCACGTGGCCGGGACCAAGGGGAAGGGCAGCACCGCCAACATGATTGCCTCCATCCTGTCTCACGCCGGTTACCGGGTGGGCTTTTATACCTCCCCCCACCTCCTCAGTTTTACGGAACGGGTGCAGATTAATGGAAAGGCCATCCCGGAAGGGGATTTTGCCCGTATCACGCAGAGATTGCAGCCGGAGGTAGCGGCCGTAAACCGGGAGGCGGAGTTCGGGGAACTGACAACCTTCGAGATATTGACTGCGCTTGCCTTCCTCTATTTTTCCGGGGAGAAAGTTGACTATCAGGTGATGGAAACGGGACTGGGCGGGCGGCTGGATGCCACCAATGTGGTGACCCCCGAGGTCTGCGTGCTCACTTCCATCAGCTATGACCATACTGACGTCCTGGGAGACACGCTGGCCAGGATTGCCGGGGAAAAGGCCGGTATCATCAAACAAGGATGTCCCGTGGTTTCCGCCCCGCAGTTCCCCGAGGCGGCGGCGGTAATCGAGAGGGTCCGCCGGGAGAAGCAGGCTGAATTAATCAGGGTGGGAAGTGATATCACCTGGAAGCTGGAAAGTTTCAATACGGAAGGGCAGTCATTCAGCGTAAAAGGACGGCAAGGGTCTTATCAACTGAAAATACCGCTTCTCGGCGAGTATCAACTTGAGAACGCGGCGGCAGCCGTGGCGGCGGCCGAGGTGCTGGCGGAGCGTGGCGCTGAAATCACCGCCGGAGAAATTTCGGAAGGGCTGGCAAACGTCAACTGGCCGGGCCGACTCCAGATACTGGGGCGGCAACCATGGCTGGTCATCGACGGGGCGCATAACGCCTATTCGATGGGGCGTCTTACGGATGCACTGAAAAAATATTTTTCCTTTGGCCGCGCCTGGATTATCTTCGGGGCTTCTTCGGACAAGGATGCGGGCGGGATGGCGGCGGAGATAGCAGCTTTTACGGACAGGGTGATTGTTACCGGGTCGCGCCACCCGCGGGCGGTGCCTCCCGATAAGATGGCAGGGGAGTTCACCCGCAGGGGGGTAAATGCCTCCGTATCTCCTGACGTTGCTGGTGCCGTTAGGATGGCATTGCAGCAGGCAGCCCCGGACGACCTTATCTGCGCCGCGGGGTCGATATTTGTTATCGCTGAAGTGCTGGAGTTCTTCAGGGATAAAAAAGATGAATTGACATAATGCTATGGTTTAACTCTGGCTTCAATCACCAGGTCCTCGCCCAGCCGTCTTATCCTGGTGAAAGACAGCTTTAAACTCTGGCTCACTTCCTCAATCTTCAAATCGCCGATTGCCTCGATGCCCTTGCCCAGCAGCTTCGGGGCGATGATGATGACAAGTCTATCAGCCAGGTTCTGGCGTAGCAGGGAGGTGATTACCGCCGCGCCGCCCTCCACCAGCACCGAGGAGACGCCGCGCTCTCCCAGTTTCCGGAGGAGACCTACCAGGTTGATGCCTCCCTCCGCATCCCCTGGAACAGTCAGGACTTCAATCCCCCGCTCGCGCAAAGCAGCTATTTTTTCATGGCTGGCGCTTGCGGAAATGGCGATGATTGTCGCTGCTTTTTCCTGTCCGCTAAGGACTTTCGCGGTCAGGGGTGTCCTTAGCGTGGAGTCCAGGACTACCCTGAGGGGGCTTCTGCCTTTGGTTAGTCTTGCCGTAAGCTGGGGGTCGTCTGCCAGGACAGTCCCCACCCCCACTATAACCGCGTCGTTAATCGCCCGCAGCCCGTGGGCAAAGCGCCGTGACTTTTCGGAACTTATCCAGCGGGAACTGCCGCTGACGGTGGCGATTCTGCCATCCACGCTCTGGGCGAACTTGACCGTTACCAGCGGCATGCCGGTAGCCATATACTTGAAGTGCGCTTCATTCAGGGCGCGGCAGGCTTCTTCCAGCACACCCACGGTTACCGGGATGTTCCGCTCCTCAAGCATCCTGACGCTTTTTCCCGTTATCACGGGATTAGGGTCCAGAGTCCCGATGACCACTCTGCCTATCTCATGCCGGATAATGGAATCGACGCACGGGGGCGTCTTGCCGTAGTGGCAGCAAGGCTCCAGGGTGACATAGATGGTCGCGCCCTTTACATCTCCGCCGGCATCGTCGATGGCGTTGATTTCAGCGTGCTTCCCGCCGAACCTGCGGTGGTACCCCTTGCCGATGATGCGGTCGTCCCGCACGATGACGGCTCCCACCATCGGATTGGGGCTGGTCCTGCCTTGCCCCCGTTTCGCCAGCCTTACGGCCAGTCGTATATATTCTTCGTCGAGCAATAATTGCCTCTTGTTCAATCCAATATTCCTGGCAGTCTTTCTTTAAGCGCGGGTAGTTCTTCAGCGAGTTGCACCATCGTGACCGGTTCCCCGGTGCTGCGCCAGGCCATTTTAGCGGACGGTGTCAGCACAATCACATGAGTCGGTCGTTTGGAGGCGAAACCGAAGATGCCTCTAGCACCCTGGCGATGGCTCCGGCGAAGAGCGGCCACCGGTATTACGGTCACGTCTCCGATAACCAGCGGCTCCTCCAGCGTTATTTTCTCTGTCTCCATTTAGTCTGGACCACCGTCTTAATTAATCTGAATGCACCCGGAGAAAAAATAAGTCTGACCAGGGGAATCGTCAAGCGTATCGGGCGGACCCTTACACTCCCCCGAGCGGAGCCTTCCAGGATGTCTTCCAAAAAACGCGGTTCAACCCTGATATAGCACGGGGTCAGGTCATTTGCAAAAACAGTGGCGGGACCCAGGAAAGCAAAAAGGAGTCCGGTCTCGGCGGGATCAGCTAATCCAATCCTGAAATCAGCGCGCAAGTCTATTATTGAAAAACAACGCGTTACGTCTTTTAAAAAACGGAAGACACAGGCAGCCAGACCTCTGACACTGATAATCCTGAGGAAGAGGCGGATATTACCCCCTCCGGTCTTCTTCTCGGTCCGTACCTTTTTCTCTACTCGCCCCCGTTTTTCCTTCCTGCTGATATTCCCGGTTACCAGACCGAAACACCAGGAATATTTGAGGCGAAACCTGGTACTCCCGGCGGCATCGGCGGAAAATATCATGTTCACCGGGACTGAGAGGGATAAGACCACCAGCGCGAACAGGCTGATTAATATGATGAAAGCCAACAAGCGGGTTTAGCCCTCTTTCTTGCGTTCCGCCCATGTTTCGGCGATTTTTTCCAAGACGCGGGGGAAGGCTTCTCCCATCTTCTCAAAAGCGCTGGCAAGGCTGCCCATAATCGACTCTATGCGTACGCCATCCGTGTCTATGATGATGATGGCTACCGGTCTTACCCAGGCGCCGCCTCCGGTCCCGCCCCCGGAACCCTCTCCTTTTTGTTTGGCCTCACCACGACCGGAACCGCCTCCGGCGCCAAAACCAAAACCGGCGCTGATTAACGGGACAATAGTCTTGTCCTGTATGGAAATGGGTTCCCCCACAACGGTCTTGGTGTTCAGTACCTTTTCAATCTCGGTGAGCGTGGTTTTCACCAGGTTTTCAACGTCCTGCATTGACATTCACCCCCTTATCACTCTCTTGACCGGTCATGACATTATAGAATGGTAGCACCGCCGGAGGCTGTAGTCAATGGTTTCTCACCGACCTGCAAAAGTTCAGAAACATATTGGACTCCGAGGGAGGTGATATAAGGGAGTCCAGGTGAGACAGCTCTATGTAGCTCATTGCCATCAAAAAGCATATATTCATTTCATGGAATACGTGACTGACTACATGGACCATCCCCGGAAGGCAATCATTGAGGAAAGGCTGGAAATACTCAAGTTCTCTGACGAATTCGGTCCGGAGGCAACCAGAAGGGCCTTTCACAAGAGCCGTTCCACCATCTTTCTCTGGAAGCAGAGACTCCTTAATGCTGGCGGCACTGCTTAAAGACCGTGATACTGCTTGGAGAAAGATAAAAAGGTTTAATGCTCAGTTTCAACCTCTACTCCTCTGTATACACAGAGCAGAATAGCAGAGGCGGATAACCGAGTCAATTTGTGGTCTATGTAATACATCGGCCAAACCATGAGCTCACTGATGAGGTTACTAACAATTCTGACCGACATGGCGGAGGGGAGCAGAGTTGACTTCCTTCCTAGCTTTGCCTATAATCCAATGGAGAAAGGGGGCAGGGGGTGCCCGCCTTGCCTTTTCGGTGTCTTCCAAGCAGGTTATCGCGGGTTCGAGCCCCGTCTCCCGCTCCAATTATTTATCAATGAAGTCATGCGCGGCGATAGTTGCGCGCTTTCTCAGGAACGCTTCTTCTTTTATCATTATCACGTTTTATAGACCGGTTTCTTGTCAGCCCAGGGGTCTACGGACATTATATCCGTGATTTCTTGGGGAGACGCCTTTCCCGCGGAGATTATCAGCTTCATGGCGTCACTGACAGACATGTTCGTTTTAATCACATCCTCTTCCGGGGCTATCTGCAAAAAACCGCTGGTAGGGTTCGGAGCGGTGGGTATATAGATGTTCAGGAATGTTGAACCTTTGCCGTTTTCAATCTTGCTTGTCACAAGTCCAACGGTATAAATTCCCTTGCGGGGGAACTCCATGAAAACCACCTCCAGGAACCGGCTGTTAGTGGAAGTGGTGAAACTGGTCAATACCTGCCGGGTGCCTCCGTATATGGCTCCCAGGACGGGAACCTTGATGAACCGCGCTTCAAAGAAATCGAAAGCCTTCCGGTGCCCCACCTTCACACCGAGGTAGCCGATTAAGACAAGGGTAACGATGATGATGCCGAATCCAAGTCCCGGCACCGGGCGGCCTAATCCCCATTCCAGTATCGGGCCCAGCATCCCGTCCACCAAATTGAAGAACCACACGGAGAGCCATAGCGTAATCCCGAGGGGTACCATGATAATCAGGCCGTGAAAGAAATAGTGGGCAAGACAGCTCGGCGTGATACGCGCCTCGCGTACCGTAGTTTCCGTGAACTGAATTAGCTTTTTGTCGATGGTACTAATAAATTTCTTGATGTCCGAGGGTGTCTTCTTTAACATCAGGCTGTCACCATCCGAGCTTAATCTCAGTGGTACTCAAATGGAATATATCGGCATGAACGCGGGAAACGAAGACCCGCCGGAGGTTATTTCCCCACCTTCTGTTTTGCTTCTTTGATGATGTCTTCCGCTTTTTCCTTGGCTTCTTCTATCAATTTTTCTGCTCTTCGCGTCGCATCATGGACCCTTTCATCGATGAGTCCCCGCGTTATCCTGCCTGAATGCGGCGCGTAGAGTATCCCGAAGGCTGCGCCCGCCATTGCCCCCACCAGTAGCCCGATGCCGAAGCTTTCTGCGGATGTCTTGTTTGTCATATCACCGTTCCTCCTTCAATCGACCGGCCAGGCGGTCTTATTAATTACCTTTGGAGACATGGCTTTGCTATTCCTGTCCCTTTTCCACGATTTCGGCGGCCGTTCCCCTGGCATCCTCAATGATTTTCTTAGCTCTCTGCCGGGCTTCCTCCATGATGACTTCTCCCCGGTCCTTGAACTCTTCCGCTTTTTCTTTTAACATGGCTCGCGTTTCACTGCCCGCTTTGGGCGCGTAAAGCATTCCCAGGGCAATACCGATTGCGGTGCCGAGCAGTATTCCTGAGCAAATTCCCCCGCCGTTTTCTTTCTCACACATCTCGGTTCCTCCTTTATCTGTTACCTTTAGCTTATGCCATCCTTTAAGGTTCTAACCCGGCATAACAAGGATTTTCGCCATCATATTACATGTATACTGATGTAATAGTCATAAAATCCTGCGGCAAAATATTACAAATTTGTGACATCTGGGAAGAGGACGAGGGTAGGGTCCTCCGGCGGTTTTCCAGGTGTCTTACGGACATGTTACCCCTGATTTTAGCCTCTCCCACTGTAATTAATAAAAAATTTAACCGGAATACACGGAAAAAAGGTTGACAAGCGTGGCTAAATAGTTTATTGTTCAACAAAAAGGAGGTAAAGCATGCAGGCCTATTGTGTGAAGTGTCGCGCCAAGAGAGAAATGAAAGACCCTAAAGCGATCACCATGAAGAACGGCAAGCCGGCTACTCAGGGCGTCTGCCCGGTATGCGGGACCAAGATGTTCAGAATTGGCAAAAGCTAAGAACGGAATCGCTTAATATAAAAGGCTGGATAATTCCTTATGGTTATCCAGCCTTTCTTTTATTGATGAAGGTTACCGCTAACCAGCCGGCCGCTATTTAGAGTCGTACTTCCGTCAGGTCCTTGCTTATGATTAGTTTGGCCCCGGTGACGGACTGGACGTCTTCAGCGGATATCCCCGGCGCTATCTCTCTCAGCAGCAAGCCCTTAGGGGTTACTTCGATTACCGCCAGGTCAGTCACAATCAGTTTAACAACGCCCCTGGCGGTCAAAGGGTAGGCACACTCCTTCAGGATTTTGGGTTCACCGTCATTGGTAACGTGTATCATGGCGGCGATGACCTTTTTTGCACCCACGGCAAGGTCCATTGAGCCGCCGATGTTACCGATGTGCCCCGGAAAACCCCTGGAGGGATTATTCCATCCGGCCAGGTCCCCCTTCTCGGAGACCTGTAACGCTCCCAGCACCGCCACGTCCATGTAGCCGCCCCGTATCATGGCGAAGGACTCGCAATCAGAAAAATAACAGGTGCCGGGAAGTTCGGTGACCGGCTGGCAGCTGGCGTTAATCAGGTCCTGGTCCACCTCCTCCGGTGAGGCCAGCGGGCCGGTATTCAGCATGCCGATTTCCGATTGCAGTATGATGTCCCGTCCTTCAATCCAGTCGGAGACGAGGGTAGGGATGCCGATGCCGAGATTGACGTAAGCGCCGTCCTCAAGCTCATTGGCGATTCTCAGTGCGATGAGTTCTCGTGAGAGCCCCCTGAAGTCCGGTGCCTTATTTGCCATTTCATGCCTCCTCGGGAAGTTACTCAATACTGGGAACGTAGTTGGGGCGCTCCACCTTGACCACGCGCTGGACGTAAATACCGGGTATATGAACGGAATCGGGTTCGAGCTCACCTGGCTCCACGATGTTTTCCACCGCCGCGATGGTTATACGGGCGGCTTTCGCCATTTCCGGATTGAAATTCAGGGCAGTCTTGCGGCAGACTATGTTTCCCAGCGCGTCACCCTGATATCCGTAAACGAAAGCAAAGTCCGGTTTCAGGGCCAGCTCCAGGAGATATTCCCTGCCATCGAAGACCCGGCTCTCTTTTCCCCGGGCCACCGCGGTCCCGGCGCCGGTGGGGGTGTAGAAACCGGCGATGCCGGCCCCCCCTGCCCTTAGCTTCTCGATAAACGTACCCATGGGGAAGACTTCCAGGTCAACCTCACCGGCCCGCACCGCCTGTTCGAAGGGTGAGCTAAAACCGCGGCTCGCCGAGCGGTAAAAAGGATAATTGCAGATGGCTTTCTTTATCTGTTTCTTGAGTACAAGCTGGATGACGTCTTCGTTCCCGGGGCCCATCTGCATCACGATGAGCGTCAGGTCCTTCGCTCCGTGTTTAGCCAGGGCCTGGATAAGGGGAACCGGTGTGCCGGCAGTAAAAAAGCCTCCGATAGCTATGGAGGCTCCGTTATGGATATCAGCGACTGCCTCGTCAACGCCGGGATAGATCTTATTCAAAGTATCGCCTCCTGGTTATGACTTTTTGGTGATGCTGTAATCGAGCATGTCCAGCGCCGCTTCAAGGGCAAACTTGGTGCTGCTGAAAGCCTTTACCGGGCCCATGTCCGGCATAATCTCCGCTATCTCCTGAGCGATTGACGTTTGGATATCGCTCAGGACGCACTGGGCTCCCAACAACTGAACGGTGCGGATGGTCTTCACCAGCTGCGGGGCTACCTCGTTCTCCGTGAGCGCGGCGCCGAGGTCAATCAAGACGACCTGGCTTTTCTTAGCCTTGACGTGGTCCAGGATAGTGGTGTTGATCCTGGTAAAGCGCTCGCTGTCCAGGCGCCCGATGACGGCAACGGCGGTAAGACGGGGATAAAGCTCGAAGACGGGTGCGCCAAGGTCTCTCCATTCCTGCAGTTTCGCCTCCAGGTCCTCGGCATAGGTCTTCAGGTCCGTCTCGGCTTTGGTCCACGGGCGGTACTTCTCGAAGTAGCCGACCGCGCCGATGTAGTTTCCCGAGCTATCCTTCAAGTGAGAAGCCGAGATACGTACCGGTACTATCCTGCCGTCTCTGGCCTTAATCCGGGACTCATGGTCCCGAATGATCCCGCCGCTCACGTACAGCTTGCGGTTTGTCTCCCGCGCCAGCTCAGGGTTCTCATAGATGGTGGAGATGTTCTCGCCGATAATGCCTTCCATGCCGCAGCCGACCAGGTTGCATGTCTCCTTGTTAGCGAAGGTGATGATGCCTTCCGCATTGATGGCGAGTATGGCGCTGGGGCAACTGTTGAGCAGCGCTTCCAGATAACCACCCCGGCTATGATGAGGTACGCCTTTTGCTTTGGTGTTTGCCATTTTGAATCCTCCGTGGGTTATTCCCGTAGCGATTATATTTCTGAACAAGGGTTCTTGTCAAAGCGGCCTACACTCGGATTCCATCGATTTTTCCGCCTGATATACTTCCTGGGCCGTTTATTCTCCTTAAAATAACCGAAGCCCGATTGACAATTGCGTTAACGCGGGTTAATATCAGTCTGACACTGTTTATTATGAAAACCTGGGTCTGCACTACTCTGTGTAATTTTTTTACTCCCTCGCTGGGCGCGGCGCGGCTGTATGCCTATGTTAAGAACCAGGGGCATTCCGTCCGGTTCAAAGACCTTAACCAGGATGCGTATTTCCGTCTGCTGTCCGGTGACTACCTGGGTCCGGCTATTGAAAAAATAGGGCATAGCATCGATGCCCTCTCCCGAAACCGTTTTCTCCGGGAGGACCTGGGCGCAGTCATGCTGCACAGCTCGGATAATGTGCTAAAGCAGATGGTAGCCCGGGGGGTATTGCGGCATAAACCGTGGTACCGGTTTCTGGAGAAGACCCGCGCCGCGCGCGGTCCCCTGCTCCGTATCGCCGGGGCAATGGTCAAGCCGGAAAACGTCCTCTACGCGCTGCTAAGCGAGAGGGAGTACGTGCTTGCCGAGGTTGAAAAGAGCCGTAAAGTCCTCGATGAAAGTTTCCTCAGGCTTGACCCCGCCGAGTTTATCGCCAATTTTGCCACGCTGCTCTGCGGCAAAGCCATCATGGATATGACCTGCTTCCCCGCCCAGCTGGATTTCGGGCTCGGCTTTAACGGTACGGCTTACAGCCCCCGGGCGGGAGATATCGTGCGCGCGGTGGACGATGAGAGACACAATTTCCTGATTCCGTATTACCGCAGCGAAGTTCTCCCCGCCCTGGCCGAGGAAAGCCCCGGGGTCGTCGGGATTTCCGTTACCTGTTTTTACGAGATGGTACCGGCGTTTACCCTGGCGCACATGATTAAGCAGGCAAGCCCGGAAACGCATATTGTCCTGGGGGGAGTGCTCACCACCCAGCTGGCGGAGCGGATTGCGGGAAATCAGCGCCTGTGGGACATGTTCGACAGCCTGATAATGGGACCGGGGGAGGTCGCCTTCTCAGAATTGATTGAGAGCGTGGAGAAGAAAAAGGACCTGGCTGGCGTCCCGAATATCATCTACCGGAAGAACGGCTCCGTTTGCCGCGGTGAAAAGCAGCACGTATTTGATATTAATGAGACCTGTACCCCTGACTTCGGCAAGCTGCGTCCGGGCAGCGGCGTGCCCCTGGAAACTGCCTCCGGGTGCTACTGGGGCAAATGCATTTTCTGCTACTACCCCAAGACGGGCACCGCCACTTATGATTCCAGCTATCAGAAGAAACGGGTGCGCGCTATTGAGCTGGTCATGGAAGACATCAGGACGCTGAGGGACAAATATGACCCCCTTGCCATCGGCATTACCGATTCTTCGTTGCACCCGAGGAGAATGGAGGCCATTGCCGAAGAGAACATGCGTAGCGGTAAGGGGGTAAAATTCTCCGCGCTCTTCCGCATGGAGAAACAGTTCAAGTCCTCCGCGTTCTGCCGCAAGCTGGCGGAGGGAGGTTTCCTGGGAGGATACGTGGGTCTGGAATCCGGGTCACAGCGCGTGAACGATATTATCAACAAGGGAATCGACCTTGACGACGCCGGCGTGATTATCAAGAATTTTTATGAAGCCGGTATCCTGCTTCACGTCTTCAGCATCGTGGGCATACCGGGAGAAACAGAGGAAGATGCCCGGATGACCCGCGATTTCTTTAAGCGCTGGCACCGCTGGCTCACACTCGACTGGGTAGTTTATCATCTTTATGTTCTGGAGCAGAGCCCCCTGGCGCAAAGGGCTCCGGAATTCGGACTGAAGTTGACCCCGCTGCCGGAAGACTACATCGTTGAGTTTATGCTTTACCACCCGGAGAAGGGGCTTTCCCAGGAGAGGAGCGTCAGCCTGTCCATCAGTTTCGGGGAGGAACTCAAGCGCTACGGCCACCCGCTGAACCGGATTATGGACATTGAATCGATGGTGCTGTTCCTCTTGCTGCAACAGGCGAAGGGCATCCCCCCGCGCAAGGTGAAGAAAACGGGTCCAAGGCTGTAATGCTCCTTTATTTCACGGGGATTCCGGCAAACATGTTCTTTCTTCAATCTCATTCGGCGCGGTGAAAGTTCTGTGTTATAATTCGCATATGGCTAAACTGAAGTCCGTTACAGAAATAATCGGGGTAATTACCGGAGCGGCAGTCAGGCACAACCGAGCCTTAAACGAGTTGCGGGAGACCCTTGAAGCCCTGCGTGAACTTTTAGATATGTGCAGCAAGCCGGACATCTTTGAAGACATCGGGCCGGCAAGGGTGGAAATTACGGCGCTCATGTACCGCATGAGAATGAAAGACGGGACTTTCCGGAAAATCAGCAGAAAAGGCCTCAGGCAGCTGCTCCGTGAGACTTACGCTAATCTTGAGATTGTGAGGGTGGATTTATTCAATCCCCAGAAAGGCAAGATAGATTTAAATAAGGACCTTTCCCGGCTGAACGCCAACTTCCATAACCTGGAGGAAATGGCAGCCGGTATAGAATACAGGTAACGCTCATTTCCGGAGGACAACATGATTAAGAGGTTAGCCGGATTTTGGCTTCTCGAAGGAACGGACCCGGACCAGTTCTGGGAGTACCACACCCGGGTACACGCCGCTGATGTCATCAAAGTATGCGGCCCGCTGCTGAAAAAATATCACATCAGCCGCATAACCGGCGGAATAACGGGCAAACTACCGGAGCCCCCGATGTTCGTCATCGTGGAAATGTGGTACGAAAATAACGAAGATATGGAGAAGGCCTCCCGGCTGCTCGATACCACCAAACTTCAGAACGGGAAGACAGCCCGGGAAGACTTTGCCCTGCGGGTCGCCGGCGGGTTCTCCGCGGTGACCGAAGAATTCATCGCGAAGTAATCCGGGGCCCCGGCTTTAATGTGCCTCAAATGTGTTTGCCGGGGTGCGAGCCCGGGTTTGGGATACGCCGCGGGCTCGCGCTCAGGCGCACCAGCAACCAGGTACCAGATTGTTGCTCTCAGCATGAGACTCTGTAACCCCTGGCTTTAGAATAGCATGTTATGGTTTAAAGCCCCTCAGGAATGATATACTATTTCAGAGGTTAGACATATGACCACTATTCCCAGAACTATGAGCACACAGCACCCGGATAATGCTACCTTGCCCGCTTTCAGTTCCGGAGGTGTCATGAGCGGGGAGGATGAAATCCTGGAAGCTTATCTGCTTTTCTCACAGTTCAAATGCCAGGAGCAAATGTGGGATTTTGAGGGAAAGAAAGCAGTACCCTGGGTAGTCTCTGAACTGCTGGCAAAAGATACGGATTTCTTCAAGAGACATCCGCTGGGCAAAGATGTCTTCCTCACCTTCAGAATCCCGAACCCTGAGATAGAAAAAACGGAAGCCAAACTAGTCCCGGAGATACTAGCCAGTATTCCTCGGTGCTATGATACAACTCAGGCGGTTTATGAAAAAGAAATCCCGCCCGTTTTTGAAGTAATCCTGCCGATGACCACTTCGACCGACCAGCTTAACCGTATTTACCATTACTATCGTGACTTCATATATCAGAAAAGTAGCGCGTCTATTTTCCCCGGGGATAAGGTTTCTCTTGGCCAATGGCTTGGGGATTGCAGGCCTGAACAGATCAACGTGATACCGCTATTCGAGGATTCTGCTTCGATGCTTAATGCCGCCGATATCACGGCGGATTACCTCAAGGACAAGGAGTTAGAATATCAGCGGGTATTCCTGGCACGTTCAGACCCCGCGTTGAACTATGGGGCTCTGGCTGCTGTTCTACTGTTGAACGTTGCTCTCCAGCGTTTGGATAAACTGGAAAAGAATATTGGCATTCCGATTTATCCCGTCCTGGGAGTAGGTTCTGTTCCTTTTCGAGGAAATTTCAAGCCATCAAACGCAAAAGAAATGGTGAGAGGTTATCAAAGTTGTCAGACATTCACGATTCAATCTGCGTTCAAATATGATTGGCCGTCGGATGTCGTCGCCAGGGCAATTAAGGAGATTAATTCAGCACCCAGGGGCAGTCCTTTAAGAGTTGACGAAGAAAAATCACTGGCATTAGCTGAGAAAGTAATCGCCGGATACGAGGAACAGATTTCTGAAGTTGCTCACTGGGTGAACTACATGTCGCCTTTCCTTCCCCAGCGGCGCTCGAGGAAGCTCCATATCGGTCTCTTCGGCTATGCGCGAAACTCGGGCAAGACACATCTTCCGAGAGCCATCCCCTTCTGCGCAACCCTTTATTCAATTGGGCTGCCTCCAGAACTTTTAGGGCTACATTCGCTTGATGAAAAAGACCTGCGTGAGATACGTGTGCTCTACCCCAGCCCGAATTTTGAGGAGGACCTCAGAGACGCACTGTCATACTTCAATCCCAAGTGTCTTTCCCTCTTGAGCCCGGATATGAGAAACCAAATCAAGAAGGCGGCAGCAATCATTGAATACGAACCAAACAGGGAGCACCTGGAGATTACTTCACAAATAATCGATTGCCTGGAAAGAACTCAGACAGACCATATTGCGGAACTCGTTATAAGAGCAGCGAAGGTGAGGAGATTTCTTGGTTAACACCTTTCCGATATGTGTGCCCCGTGCTCTCCCAGGCTTGCTAGTGGATTTAGACGATACTATTGGTTACGGACGACTCCGGCAGTGATGAGTATTTGTTATCTTGATCTTTATCCCGGAGATTATTGAAGAACCGCATTGAGGCTTTGCCAGCGCCTCGCTAAATCGTGATTTATTTTTGCATCCACTGGTGGGGAAGGCGGGACTCGAACCCGCACGCCTTGCGGCACATGATCCTAAGTCATGCCCGTCTGCCAGTTCCGGCACTCCCCCGGGTTTATGACTCTGGTATTTTAGCACAGGCTGGTTATTACCGCTACGGCCACGCGCCATTAATTTTCAGCTAAGCCCGGGATGAGCGGTATCTATCTAATTTCATCCCGCTTAAGTCGCTCCGCCGGCAGGTTGTCGTTTGTTTATTGACAGTCCTGGCGCCAGGTAGTATAAAGACATTGATAGGAGGTGGGAAATGGCAAAACCACAGACATTGCGTCCCGGTTACTATGCGGCGATCGGTCTTTTACCAGGAACAGCCCCCGCGAATTGTTACATCGGTCTGATCATGTCGGCGGATGAGTACGGAGTAAGGATAAATCTGGTCCACTGGGACCAGGATCTGGACGTGGTTGCCAGAGAGTCTGAGGACCTTTTCCTTCCCTGGCAGAATATTAATTCAATGCTGGTCTGTAATGAGGACCAGCCTTCCCGGCGCTTCCTGGTTCAGCGCGCTCCGGCCTGGCGGAGAGAGGTTGAAAAAATGGTCGAGGGAGCGAAAACGGCGGGCAAGGCGAAGAAATCAAAGCCGGCTGATACCGCCGGTTAGTCCGCCGGCTTGTCCCTTCAGGCTCATTTGATATTAACGCACCCGCCGTTGGTTTAAATCAGTATGTTTGAAAATGTCCTGGTCCCCCTGGACGGTTCGCGCTTGGCTGAGCTCGCCCTGCCCTATGCGGAAGAGATGGCGGGGAAGCTGGGTTCGGAGATTCTCCTGTTGACCGTCGCCGGTTCGCGCCGCGCCCGGGAGTATCACCGCCGCCAGATTTACCTTGATAACATCAGCGCTGAAATCCAGCGGAATACGGAAAAATATCTCTGGGAGAATGAAAGCTGGCAGCTTAAAATCCGCACGATAACGCGTGTGGGTAATCCTGCTGAGGAAATCGTAACCTGCGCTGAGGAAGAAAATATCAGCCTGGTACTGATGGTTACGCACGGTATCTCCGGGATAATGCGCTGGGCTCTGGGGAGCGTCGCCGAGAAAGTCCTGCGGGCCTCGAAGCAGCCCGTGGCGCTCATACGGGCGGAGAATGTCCGGAATATCCGGATTTCAGGGATGATGAAACGCCTGCTGGTGATGCTTGACGGTTCAATGGAGAGTGAGACGGTGCTTCCCTACGTTGATGAGCTTGCGATGCGGTTGGGGGCTGAGACCGTTCTGCTCCAGGTGGTACCGGAGGTCCACCACGTCTCGGCAGACGCGGAAGGTTACCTGGAAAGGGTCTGCCGTGAACTTACCCGGAAAGGGATAAAAGCCAGGTGCGAAATTAGAGTCGGTTCACCCGCTGAAGAGGGAATCCGGCTGGCTGACGAGGTAGACGCAGACATGATGGCGATGGCCACCCACGGGAGGTCTGGAATCAGCAGGTGGACCCTGGGAAGCGTGGCGGAAAAGGTCTTGCAGGGAGGTAACCGTCCCGTCCTGCTGGTGCGCGCGAAAGACCGGGACAAGGTGCCTCTTTAACCGGGATAACGGTCCGGGGTTTATCACTCGCTTTGCTCCCTTTTTTGCGGCGCTTCCCCGGCGATTTTCCTCATCAACCTCCCTTAAATGATAGTTCCATTTCCATTTGGCGGAGGAGAAGGAGCAGAGTGAGGATGGGACAGGGCGGGAAGCGGGAAGAAGGTCATCGGATGGGGCGGGACATTACCTGGAACCACTGGAACCGAATCAAGCCGGATTACGGCTATTTAATTTTTTCCCGGCACATAGTAGAATGAGACAACATGCGACTATTCGGTACTTCCGGGATACGGCGTAAATTTGATGCAGACCTTGCCCTCCTTGCCCTAAAGGTGGGGATGGCAGTGGGCAGCACCCATCGCAGTGTGGTCGTCGGGAGGGACACCCGGACCTCCGGTGATGTCATGAAACATGCTTTACTTTCGGGCCTCCTGTCTGCCGGCGCCCGCGCAAACGATGTTGGAATCGTACCTACGCCGACCCTCGCCTGGGCGGCCCGGCAGTATGACGCCGGTGTGATGATAACCGCCTCCCACAACCCCCCGGAATACAACGGCCTCAAGCTGTGGAACCCGGACGGTTCGTCTTTTGATGACGCCCAGCAGCAGCGGGTGGAAGAAATGGCCCTGGATGATACCCGGCAGACAGCCTCCTGGGACCGGATGGAGCCGGATGCCTGCCGGCAGGAAGCTGTCCGCCCGCATATCGAGCGCATTAAACAGGACTTCACCGATAGACTGGGTGCCCGTGTCGTGGTGGATGCGGGCTGCGGGGCGGCCTCGCTGGTGACGGCGCTCTTATTAAGAGAACTCGGCTGTGAAGTCGTCGCTCTCGACTGCTATCCCAGCGGATTTTTCCCTCGCGGCATCGAGCCGACGGAAGCCAATCTGGCCAATTTAAGTAAAGCCGTATCTGCCTTTGGCGCGGACATCGGTATTGCCCATGACGGCGATGCGGACAGGATGATGGCCGTGGATGACCGGGGCCGTTTTATCCCCGGTGATAAGCTCCTGGTAGTACTGGCGCGTGAGCTGGGGGCGAAGGAAGTGGTCACCACGGTAGACGCCTCGCTGATGATTGAAGAAACCGGTTTTGTGGTCCGGTATACCAGGGTCGGAGATACCTATGTCTCCGCGGAGCTTAAGGAAAAAGGCGGCGACTTCGGCGGAGAAGCTTCGGGAAGCTGGGTATTTCCCTCTGTCTCCTACTGTCCGGACGGGATATATGCCGCGGCAAAGATTGCCGCCATTGCCAGCGCGCACCGGATATCGGAACTGGTGGACAGCATTCCATCTTACCCCGTGTTGCGCGGGAGCGCCGGCAGCGATGGGGTTGATGCCGCTGTCCTGGAGAAAAAACTTCTGGAACTGGCGGCGCGGTCGGTGGCAAAGACTGACGGCCTCAAGCTGGATTTCGGGGACGGTTGGCTGCTGGTTCGGGCGTCAGGCACAGAGCCCAGGATAAGGCTGACTGCTGAAGCGAAGACAGAAGCGCGTGCCGGGGAGCTTTATGAGCTGGGGGCCAGAGCTATCCGGGAGTCCATGACTACCGGGGGGGAGAAACATTGAAGGCCGTGATACTGGCGGCGGGTGAGGGCAGCCGCATGCGTCCCCTGACCTATACCAGACCTAAAGTGATGCTGCCCATCTCCAATAAACCGATTCTGGAGCACCTCCTCCTTGAAGTAGCCCGGGCAGGGGTAAAGGAATTTATCTTTGTCGTCGGGTATTGCGACCAGCAGGTGCGCGATTATTTTGGTACCGGGGAGCGTTGGGGGGTGGAGATAACCTATCGCAATCAGAAGAAACAGCAGGGTACCGCTGATGCCATCCGGAGCGTCGCCGAACTGCTGGACGGAAATTTCCTCGTCATTAACGGTGATGTTATCGTTAGCGCTGAAGACGTGAGTAAACTGATGGGCGCAAAGGGTACCACGATGAGCGTCATCGAGGTAAGGGACGCCAGGGGGCTGGGCATGGTGGCGCTGGCCGGGGGAAGGGTGGCGGAAATCTTTGAAAAGACGGAGCAGCCGCCGACGCGTATGGCTAATGCCGGACTATATCTCTTTACCGGGGAGATTTTTGAGGCCATCATGAAGACCCCCAAATCGCCGCGGGGCGAATATGAGATAACGGACTCTTTGAAGCTGCTGATTGACGCCGGCAAGGACGTCTATTACCAGGAGATTAGCCGCTGGTTAGACCTCAGCTACCCCTGGGACCTGCTGGCGGCAAACGAGGTGCTTATATCCGGGCATGGAGGAGAGAACCTCGGCGAAGTTGAAGAGAACGTGGTACTCAAGGGGAATGTCGCTATCGGACGTAACACCGTGGTACGTTCCGGGTCATACATCGTCGGTCCGGTGGTTATCGGGGAGGACTGTGTCATCGGGCCGAACTGCTTCATCCGTCCCGCCACGGCCATCGGCGACGGCTGCCACATCGGCGCGGCGGTGGAGGTGAAAAACTGCATCATAATGAAGCATACCAAGATACCCCACCATAATTATTTCGGTGACAGCGTCATCGGGGAGAACTGCAACTTCGGTGCGGGCACGAAAGTAGCCAACCTGCGCCTTGACAAGGGCGAGATAAAAGCGGCCGGTATGAATACGCGCCGGCGCAAGCTCGGGGCGATTATCGGCGATAATGTGGAAACGGGCATTAATGCCTCGATTAACGTGGGTACGGTCATCGGGGACAACGTCCGCATCGGTCCCGGAACGCTGGTCAGCGGCGTCATCCTGCCCGGCTCGAAAATATTTTAAGGGGTTGTTATGAAGCAGGCAGTGATACTGGCAGCGGGGGAGGGGCAAAGGCTCCGGCCTTTTACGGTAAACCGGCCCAAGGTCATGCTGACCGTAGCGGATAAGCCTATCCTGCAGTACGTTATCGAGGCGCTTGCCAAGAGCGGGATCCGCAGTATTGTCCTGGTGGTGGGCTACCACCGGGAGCAGATATATGATGCCATAGGTTCCGGGGAGCAGCTAGGGGTTGACATAAAGTATGTAATCCAGGAAAAGCAACTGGGTACGGCACATGCCCTGGCCCAGGCGAAAGACGTCCTCGGGGAGAGGTTTCTGGTGCTGCCGGGGGATAATTTGATTACTCCGGAGACGCTGGCGGAGGTCGGTGATGTACCGCCGGAGGCGGTGGTTGTGAAGAGGGTGGAGGACCCATCTGGTTACGGTGTCGTAGCCATCGAAAAGGGCAGGGTCAGGAGCGTCATCGAAAAGCCGAAGGAGACCGGCAGTAATATCGTCAATACCGGGATATACGTCCTGAACCGCGACGTTTTTGAATTCATCGAGGAACCTCTGCTGGATATCCCCGATGTGCTTAACGCCATGCTCGGCAAGGGACACGCCATCAACGGCCTGGAAACGGACGGGCCCTGGCTGGACGTAGTCTATCCGTGGGATATCCTGAAGCTGAATGACACGGTGCTGCGGGATGTGCAGGCCGTGCAGGCGGGGACCATCGAGTCAGGGGTTACTCTGAAAGGACAGGTCTCCGTGGGAAAGGATACCATTATCCGTTCCGGCACCTACATCGTCGGCCCTGCGGTCATCGGCAGCGGTTGTGACATCGGCCCTTCGGTCAGCATCATGCCCGCGGCAAGCATCGGTAATAACGTGGTAATATCCTCTTTTACCGAGATTAAGAACAGTGTCATCGGTGATGACGTCAATCTCGGTTCCGGCTCCCTGGTGCAGGACTCGGTAATCGATAACGGGTGCGTTATTTCGGGACGCTTTACCGCGGGGAGCAATGCCGCCGAGGTGAAGGTGGATGATGATTACCACCAGGTACGCGTTGGAGCGATGCTGGGAGAGCACTGCGAGGTCGGTCACGGCGTAGTTATGGCCCCGGGAGCAATCATCGGTAACTACACCCGGGTACAGGCTTTGAAGCTGGTCAGCGGTCGCCTTCCCGATCGAAGTATCGTGGTATAGGTCCTGAGGATTTGAGTTAATGTGCGGCATTATCGCTTATATCGGCAAGAGGCAGGCGCAGCCCATACTGTTCAACTGCATGTCCCGTCTGGAATACAGGGGCTACGATTCCTGCGGTATCGCCGTTTCCGACGGTGCGCTCACGATATTTAAGGATGCCGTCCGGGTAAGCGAACTGGCCGGTGTGGCCCCGGACCTGAAAGGGGTCATGGGCATCGGGCATACCCGCTGGGCCACCCACGGGGAACCTTCACAGCTTAACGCTCACCCCCACTGCGACTGCTCCGGAAAGATAGCGGTGGTCCATAACGGTATCATTAACAACTTCAGCGACATTAAGAGCCAGCTAATCAGCGAGGGACACAATATCATTTCCCAGACGGACAGCGAGGTCATTCCCCACCTCATCGAAAAATACTACCATGGAGACCTTGGCGAAGCTGTGACCAGAGCGTTGAAAGAACTGGACGGCTCTTATGCCATTATCGTCGTGGCGGCAGGTGAGCCCAAGCTGGTCGCGGCAAGGAAAGACAGCCCACTGGTGGTGGGTGTGGGAGACCGGGAAAACTTCCTCGCCTCTGACGTCCCTGCGGTGCTGGACTATACCAACCGGGCCGTATATCTCGATAATGACGATGTGGTGGAGATTTCCGCGGACCGGATTAGTATCAAGCGTGACGGCGCGGAGATACCCGTCGAGGTACGGCAGGTTAACTGGACGGTAGAGGATGCCCAGAAGGGCGGCTACGACCATTTTATGATTAAAGAAATCCATGAGCAGCCGAAGGTAATTAGAGATACCCTGGCCGAGTACATCGCCATGGCGGAGCCGCTGGATGCCTTTGCCGCGGAAGGAGAGCTCCCGGAAGACCTGCTCATCCTTGCCTGCGGCACTTCTTACCATGCCGCTCTTATCGGCAAATATATCATCGAAGAGCTGGTACAGATTCCCGTGCGCGTCGAAGTGGCTTCCGAGTTCAGCTATGCCGGCCGCATCTCCGCCGGCAGAAGGGCGATCGTAATTACGCAGTCGGGGGAGACCGCGGACGTGATGAAGGTTACCCGCTTTCTGCAGGATAAGGGCTCCCTGGTGACGGCGATTACGAACGTGGTGGGCAGCAGTGCCAGCCGCCAGGCGGACCGCGTTGTCTATACCAGGGCGGGGCCGGAGATAAGCGTGCCCGCTACCAAGAGTTTTATCGCGCAGCTTATGGCTCTTTACTGGCTGGCGCTGCCCTTTGCCCGCATCGACATCAGGACCCAGGACAGCCTTATCATGGAACTGAGGCAGCTTCCGGTCAAGGTGCAGCAGGTCCTGGATGCCGAAGCTGCCTTTGCCCGGAGCGCGGCGGAACTGGCGAAATACGATAATGTCTTTTTCATCAGCCGGGGGATTAACTATCCGGTGGCGCTGGAGGGGGCGCTGAAACTGAAGGAAGTATCCTACATTCATGCCGAAGGCTATGCCGCCGGAGAACTGAAACACGGGCCTTTCGCGCTGCTGGGCCCGGAAACCCCGGTGGTGGCGGTGGTGGGCCGGGACAATACCTATGACGCGATGCTGGCTAATATCAAGGAGGTAAAGGCGAGAAAATCGCCGGTGGTGGCAATCGTGCCGGAGGGTGAGGAAGCGGTCAGGGAGCTTGCGGATACCGTGCTGACAGTCCCGCAGGTCTCACATATCCTGTCTCCGGTGGTAAACACCGCCGCCCTGCAGCTTATCGCTTATTACGCGGCCAGGGAACGGGGATGCCCCGTGGACTTTCCGCGCAATCTGGCCAAGAGCGTGACCGTCGAATAACAGCCATAAGGTGGGAATGGAACTGATAATCGGTATTACGGGCGCTTCGGGAGTCATCTACGGTATCAGGCTGCTGCAGGTGCTCTCCGCGATTGACGGCATAAACACTCACCTGATTATATCCGGGGAAGCCGAAACGAATATAAAATATGAAACGGATTGGGCGATAAGAGATGTCGAGAAACTGGCTGACCATATTTATCCCATCCATAATCTGGGAGCGCGCATCTCCAGCGGGTCTTTCAAAAGCGAGGGCATGATTATCGCACCCTGCTCGATAAAGACCCTCTCCGCTCTGGCTAATTCCTACGACGAGAACCTCTTGATACGCGCCGGGGATGTCACATTAAAAGAGAGGCGCAAGCTGGTACTGCTGGTCCGGGAGACGCCGCTGCACATCGGGCATATCAGGAACATGGAGCGGGTAACGGAAATGGGCGGTATCATCATGCCCCCGGTCCCGGCTTTTTACCATCGCCCCAGGACCATTCAGGATATTATCGACCAGTCTGTCGGCAAGGCGCTGGATATATTCGGCATAGAGCACAACCTGTTTTCACGGTGGAACGGACTGCCCCCGGAATAAACGGCGATTAAAGCCTTTGGCCGTTCCGGAGAAACCCGGCGGATATTCCCGGAATGCTTTCAGCCGCATGATGCGTGATATTTGAAGATGTCCTGATGATGAGCGAAGCGGAAAAGAACAAGTTTTACTACGGTTATATCATTGTCATGGCGGGCGTCGCCATTCAGCTGATGTCCGTCGGCACGCTGTACAGCTTCGGCGTTTTTTTTCCTCCCTTAATGGAAGAGTTCCACTGGTCCCGGTTCACACTCTCCGGAGCTGCTTCGTTGAGCTCCTTCATCTACGGCGCGCTGGCAATGATTACCGGAGGACTCAGCGACAGGTTCGGGCCGCGCGCGGTGATGACCATCTGCGGGTTTTTCCTGGGAACCGGTTTTTTACTGATGTCCCGGATAAGCGCCTCCTGGCAGATGTACCTGATATATTCCCTTTTTATCGGGATCGGGATGAGCGCGATAGATGTGGTGCCTCTTTCTTCGGTAGCCAGGTGGTTCACGACGAATATCGGCGCGATGAGCGGCGTCGTCAAGGGCGGTGCGGGGGTCGGCATCTTAATCATCCCGCTGCTGGTAGGCACCCTGATAGATAATCACGGCTGGCGTTTTACGTATGCGGTCATCGGTATCCTGGTACTGGTAATCATGATGGGCGCCGCCCAGTTCCTGAAGCGCGATACGGAGCGGCCCCGGCTCCCTTCTTCAACTGCCCCCGGGGCGACCGCCGATTTAAGCCTGATAACCGGGGGAGTCACCCTCAGGGAAGCGGTGCCCCATATCCGGTTCTGGACGGCCTTTGCCCTGTTCCTGTCCGTCGTTCTCGTGATGCAGACTATCATGGTCCACATCGCGCCGCACGGAGTGGACATGGGCATGTCCCTGCCGGCTTCAGCGAGTCTGATATCGGTCATCGGTATCGTCAGCATCGGGGGACGGCTGGTCATCGGGGGACTGAGCGACAGGATAGGGAACAAGCGCGCCATGACGATATGTTTTGCCCTGCTGATATCGGCGCTGATCTTATTACAGTTCAGCAATGAGGTATGGATGTTATACGTATTCGCCGTGCTGTACGGAATCAGTCACGGCGGGTTTTTCACGGTGCGGTCGCCCGCCGTGGCCTGGCTTTTCGGGAGGAAGTCCCACGGGGCCATCTTCGGGATAATCGTCTTCGCCGGTACCATCGGTGCCGCGGTGGGGCCGGTCGTGGGCGGATACATCTTCGACGTTACCGGGAGCTACCGGCTGGCTTTCTGGATACTGCTCGGAATAACAGTTGCCAGCCTGGTACTCAATTTCACCCTCAAGCCGGTCACAAAAAACGGGTAGTAACCCGGGCGCGCAAACCGCCGGATTTTCGAGCCGGAGATAGCTTTGTCATAATCGCGGCCCTTTGCAGGCGGGCGATGGCGGTTTTTGTTTGCACCTGGTTGTCGGGGGAAGATAAAGAGTACCCGCGAGGGCGGGTCAGGGGTGGGAAGAAAGGCAACGGGAGTGGAGGGGCATTAACTGGAGCCAACCGAAACCGAATAAAACCCGATGGCGGTTTTCTTCTTTTTCGCAGGCGTTTCTGGTAAACTTTAGCAGGTAGGTCGCCCCATGAACGGGAGAACGCCCCATGATTTTATCTGACGACAAACAGAAAACCAGAGAACAGTTAATCGAGGAACTGGAGCGCCTGCGCGGAAGGGTCAGCGGGCTGGAGCAGGCCGAAAACGCCTACCGTCAGGCCGGCGAATTGCTCCATATCCTCCGTATGACCTCACCCATCGGGGTTTTCATTATCCAGGACCGCAAGTTCGTATTCATTAACAAACAGTTCCGTAATGTCTTCGGGTACCACGGAGGAGAAGTGGTCGGTACCTATTCTCTGACGCATGTCCACCTCGAAGACAGGGAAATGGTAAGGGAAAAAGCCAAAAAAATGCTCAAAGGGGAGCTTTCCTTCCCGTACAAGTACCGGCTCATAGGGGAGGACGGGCAGATAAGATGGATGCTGGAAGGCGTTCTTTCCATCCAGTACCAGGGTAAGAGAGCGGTCATGGGGCATTCCCTGGATATTACCGACCGCATTGAGACGGAGGGAAAGCTAAGGAAACTTTTTGAGAACGAGAAAGAGCTGCGCCAGGAGCTTGAAGCTGAGGTAAATAAAAGGATTGAATACACCCGCGCGCTCGTACATGAGCTTAAGACCCCACTCACCCCCGTGCTTTTTTCCAGCGAGCTGCTCGTGTCAGAACTCCAGGAAGAACCCTGGCTGAGTATCGCGCGGAACATCCACCGCGGGGCGACCAATCTCAACAACCGCATCGACGAGCTGCTGGACCTGGCCAGGGTAGAGATTGGCAGTCTGCGCATCAAACCGCGGATAGTCAACTCACGGCAGCTGCTGAGCAATATCGCGGATTACATGAAAGCCCTGGTGGAAAAAAACCAGCAGCAGTTGATTTCCGATATCCCGTCATCTCTGCCGGATGTCTGGGCGGATGAAGAGCGGCTGCAGCAGATAATCCTGAACCTGCTGGTAAATGCGACCAAGTTTACCCCCGAGGGCGGGACCATCACCCTGACAGGCAGGCAGAAGAACAGCTCCCTGATGGTGCAGGTAAAGGATACCGGGCCGGGGATACCCCGGGAGGACCAGCAGCGAATATTCGAGCCTTACCAGAGGCACCGGACGGACCGGGAAGGACTAAGCGGCCTCGGGCTCGGGCTGTCACTTTGCAAGAACCTCGTGGAGCTTCACGGGGGCAGGATTAGCGTGAAGAGCCAGCCGGGAAAGGGCGCGACTTTCAGTTTCACGATACCGATTAAGGCCCGCGCCGGTACGAAGAGCGCGCCCAAGGAGCAGGCAAATGAAATTGCTGATAATTGAGGATGACGAAGAGATTATCGAGGCCATATCGCTGGCCTTCCAGATAAGGTGGCCGGAAGCCAGGATAGTCTCCACCCACAGCGGCGGAAAAGGGATTGAACTGGTCGAGGCCGAGGCTCCTGATATCATCATTCTTGACCTGGGGCTGCCGGACATGAGCGGTTTCGATGTCCTGCGCCGCGTGCGCCAGTTTTCCCGCATTCCCATCATCATATTGACCGTAAGGGCGGAAGAATCAGACGTCATCAAGGGGCTGGAATGGGGTGCGGACGACTATATCATCAAACCGTTCCGGCAGCTGGAGCTCCTGGCAAGGATAAAGGCGCAGATACGGCGCCAGACCGAGCCTGAAGAAGAACAGATAACCATCGGACGGCTTAAGCTGAACAGCGTCACCGGCCAGCTTTACGATAAGAAAAAAGAGATTAATCTCACTATTACCGAGACGAATATCTTGAGCCATCTCATGCGTAATGCGGGGAGGGTGGTAACCCACTCAAGCCTTGCTGAAGCCGTCTGGGGTGAGGAATACCCCGGCGCTACGGACAGCCTGAAAGTCCACATCCGGCGGCTGCGCGCGAAGATTGAAGAAAATCCCAGTGAACCGAGACTAATCATCACCAAGCCGGGCATCGGCTATCTGTTTTCCAGGGACCAGGTTTAGCCCTTCTAATCTTCAAAATCCGAATTGTAATCTATTCTTTCGGTCTTCTTAACCTTTTCTTAACCTCCCGCCCTACCTCATTAACCCTTTAGTAACGGCGGGGTATTAAAGTCTTAGTATAGAGGTTAGGAGGTAAGAACATGATCCAGAGAAGTAATTCCAGGAATCTGATTTTTACTCCGCATAACTCTCAGTGCAGAGTATGTCATTATTCCGGGTATTCCAACGAATGCAACTATTTTTCCACCGGTAAATGCCCCCTGGTGACCGGCGTTAAGAGCATCGTGTCGGCCAAGGTCGCCTGAAGAACTGAGCTTAGTTTGATAATTGACCAAAGGGGGGAGAGCAATCTCCCCCCTTTATTATTTCAGGATTATTTCAATCGTTCCCCCCGATTTGCACATGACCCGTGCTTAATATTAAAATTAGGTAGGAAATCGTAAGAACTATTACTTAAGAAAGACGGTCCGGAGAGCAAGTAATTAGTGAAAGGTTACATAGAAATCGACCGGGAGCGGTGCAAAGGATGTGAAATCTGCATCTTCTTCTGCCCCAATAAAGATATCGCCCTGTCAGACGAGTTAAACGCCGGCGGCTATTTACCGGCCCATTTCAAAAACAGCGATTGTTCCGGGTGCGGGGTATGCGCCCTGGTCTGCCCGGAAGTCGCTATCGAGGTCTACCGTGGCTAAGGTACTCATGGATGGCAACAGCGCCATCGGCGAGGCGGCCATCCGCGCCGGAGTCCGGTGTTACTTCGGTTACCCGATAACCCCCCAGAACGAATTGACGGAATACATGGCCGCCAACCTGAGCCGGCGGGAAGACTGCAGCTTTGTCCAGGCGGAGAGCGAGGTATCGGCCATTAACATGGTCTACGGTGCGAGTCTGGCCGGAGTCAGGGCCATGACCTCGTCCTCCAGTCCGGGAATAAGCCTGAAACAGGAAGGAATATCCTACCTTGCCGCCTGCGAGCTTCCCGCTGTAATCGTCAATATGTCCCGGGGAGGGCCGGGGTTGGGCAGCATTGCCGCGGCGCAGTCCGATTATTTCCAGGCGACGCGCGGCGGCGGCCACGGAGATTACCGCACCATCGTGCTGGCACCGGCATCGGTGCAGGAACTGGCTGACCTTACCCAGAAGGCGTTCGACCTCGCGGACAAATACCGTACACCGGTCATCATCCTGGGCGACGGGATGCTGGGACAGATGAAAGAGCCGGTGGAATTTCGCCGCGAGAGGCCGGCAGTTATACCCGTGCGTTCTGACGCTCTTCGAGGAGCTAAAGGAAGGCCCAGCCGTATTGTGAAGACCTTCACTTCCAACCCCGCCACCCTCGAGGAAATAAACTGGAGCCTTTTCCGGCGGTACCAGGTAATAAAGCAAAAGGAAACGATGTCCGAGACCTTCATGGTTGATGACGCCCGCCTCATCGTCGTGGCTTTCGGAAGCGCCGCGCGCATCGCCAGGGGCGCGGTCAAGAGCGCCCGTGAATCCGGTCTTAAGGTGGGGCTGTTCCGCCCCGTTACCCTCTGGCCTTTTCCCGAAGAGGAAATAAAAAGACTTGCCAAAAAGACCAGGCATTTCCTGGTCTTCGAAATGAACATGGGCCAGATGCTGGACGACGTAAAACTCGCCCTGGAAGGCAAAGGTGAGATAGAGTTTTACGGCAGGACGGGAGGGGTAATTCCCACGCCCAGCGAGGTCTTCCGCGTCATTTCCCGTTACTATTACCAGTCAGGGCTGAAAAAAGCGAAATGAAAAAGATTTACACGAGACCGAAGTCTCTTAAAACCGCGGCCTTCCATTACTGTCCCGGCTGCGGCCATTCCGTGGTGCACCGCCTGACGACTGAGGTAATCGACGAGATGGACCTCCAGGAAAGGGCCATAGGCATTCCCCCGCCCGGCTGTTCCGTATTCGCTTATAACTATTTCGATGTGGATATGGCGGAGTCGGCCCATGGCCGGGGCGCCGCCGTGGCGACGGGCCTGAAAAGGGCCTTCCCGGAAGGCATTGTCTTTACCTACCAGGGAGATGGTGACCTGGCCGCTATCGGCACCGCGGAGACGATTCACGCCGCCAACCGGGGTGAGAACATCACTGCTATCTTCATCAATAACGCCGTCTACGGGATGACCGGGGGGCAGATGGCCCCGACCACCATTGCCGACCAGAAGACCACCACCACGCCCTACGGACGGGACGTAAAAATCGAGGGGTATCCCCTCAGGATAAGCGAGATGCTGGCCCTTACCAGGGGCGCGGTCTATATCGAGCGCGTCGCGGTCAATTCCCCGGCCAATATCCGCAAGGCCAAAAAAGCTATCCATAAGGCGTTCCAGGTGCAGCTGGATAAACTGGGCTTTGCTCTGGTGGAGGTACTCTCGCCGTGTCCTACCAACTGGAAGATGACGCCCCTGGAGTCCTGGCAGTGGGTGGACAACATCATGGCTAAAGAGTTTCCCCTGGGTGTAATCAAGGACGTCACGGAAAAATAGCATGCTTGTAAAGACAATCTTCGCCGGTTTCGGGGGGCAGGGCATTCTCTCCATGGGACTCAACCTGGCCCAGGCGGCGATGCTGGAAGAGAAACAGGTTACCTATCTTCCCGCCTACGGGGCGGAGGTGCGGGGCGGCACCGCCAACTGCACGGTGGCGATATCCGACGAGGAGATAGCTTCCCCGGTGGCGTCTTCGCCTGATTTCGTGGTCGTCATGAACCTGCCTTCGCTGATAAGATTTGAAAATCATATACAGTCCGGGGGCATGCTTTTTTTGAATTCCTCTCTCATTGAAAAAGAAATATCCCGGGACGATATCGAGGTCATCCATGTCCCGGCAAATGCGATTGCCGAGGAGCTGGGCAACCTGAAATCGGCCAACATGGTAATGCTGGGCGCTTTCATCAAGAGGAGCAGGCTGGTCAGTCTGGATAGCCTGGTCCAGAACCTGGGCATCGCTCTGAAAAACCGGCCGAAACTGATAAGCATTAATAAGCAAGCGCTCGCCGGGGGTTATAAATTTTCGTAATAAAACTAATTTACGTTCGACTTCAGGGGTGCGCCGATGACGATAGAACAGATTTCCCTGAGCCTGGAGAATGTGCCGGGAGCCTTTTTAAGTATCAGTGAGTGCCTGGCAAATGAGGGGATTAATATCCGGGCTATATCCGTGGCGGATACGTCTGATATCAGCACGGTAAGATTCGTCACTGATGACCCTCCCAAAACGGCGCGTGTCCTGCGCAGTCAGAACTATGCCGTGAAAGAGACGGAGGTCATCGCGATGGAGATACCCGACCATCCTGGGGGACTGAGGGCGATTTTAAAGCCGCTGAAGGAAGCAAATATTAATGTGCTCTATTTTTATCCCTACCTCGGCCGGGGAGAAAGCGGACAGCCGATAGTCATTATGGGCGTAGACCGCACCGAAGACGCAATGGCCGTCCTGGGAAGGAACTGGGTGCATACCTTCGGCCCGGAAATATATGCGCTTTAGGTCTTGCCAAACCTCCTGATAGTATCCATAACCGAACGGAACAGGGAACAGATATGAGACTCGCAGAAAAAATCGCGTTAGTCACCGGGGCGGCCCAGGGAATCGGGCGTACCATCGCGCTTTCTCTGGCGAAAGAGGGGGCCGCCGTCGTGGTCGCCGATATTAACCTTGAACAGGCCGGGAAAGTCGCGAATGAGGTGGAAATCATGGGAGGCCGCGCCCTGGCGGTCAGGGCTAACGTGGCTGATTATGAGGATGCCCGGCGGATGGTTGAAGAAGCCCTGCGCCGGTTCGGCAGGATAGACATCCTGGTGAATAACGCCGCTCCGAGTGACCGGGGCATGGTTCCGATTGAGGATACCAGCGAGGATATCTGGAAACAGTACATGGATATTATCCTGAACGGCACCTTTTTCTGCAGCAAGGCGGTGGGGAAGTCAATGATTTCTCAAGGCGGCGGCAAGATTGTCAACATCGCTTCGACTGCGGCCCAGGCCGGCTACGGAGGCAAGGTGGCCTACAGCGCGAGCAAGGCGGGAGTCATTTCCCTGACCAAGACCTTCGCCCTTGAGTGGGGAAAGCATAATATCAACGTCAATGCGGTCAGCCCCTCGGTTACGGTAACGGCCCAGCACGATTTTATGGCGAAGGAAAAGCCGGGCCGTTATGCTGCTATTATGAGACATTACCCTTTGAAAAGATTTAACCAGCCGGAGGACATCGCCAATGTGGTCCTGTTTCTTGCGTCTCCGGAGGCGGACAATATCACCGGGCAGGAGATAACCGTAGACAGCGGCGCCGGAATCGTCTCACCGGCTCATGTCTGGCCGGAAGAAGTCTGAACCGGGCGAGATACATTACGAGGTTCGAATCCCCCTATCTCCATTTGGGGTGTCAATAGGCAGAACTCCTACCGTCTCCATCTTTTTCCCATCCGGGGGCACAGGCAGGTTGTAATATAGATTCATCTTCTCCTTATCAACCACTATCTTCTTCACGAACGACCTCAGGAATGCCTTACGCTGGGCCACTTCGCTCTCTTCGAGAAGATGACGCAGGTCCACAACGTAGGCGCTAACAGCCTCAACATCGAGCTGTTGGCAGCCCTGTTAAGTCATCTCTGCCTCGGCGACGACTCCGGCCTTGCTGAGATCATCCTGCTTTGCCCGCAACTCCTTAATTCTCGGTGCCAGGTCGTTGAGATCAACCTTCCCGGTCTCGATGGCATCATACAGACGGGACAGCCTGTTCTCAACCTCTTGGATCTCGCTTTCTATGTTGGCAATTTGTTCCTTGATTAAGACATGCCCGGCATCAAGCTCTACATTGACCAGTCTCACCAGTTCCTCGAGGTATTTCCCATCCAGGATTTTACTCTTGATCCGGTCAATCACGAGACGTTCAATCTTCTCCTTCGGCAATATCCGGCTGTTACAAGCCTCTCTACCCTGTTTGCAGTTTCGATTGCAGGTGTAATAGTAATACCGGTGCGACTTGGCGCTGCGACCCACCATGGCGCTACCACATGTGCAAACCAGCATGCCGCTGAGGAGATAGAAGCTGGGGACGATACGCGGATGGACTGCCTTGGGTGCGTTCTTGGACATTATCCTCTGCACTTGTTGGAAAGTCTCCTTGTCAACGATGGAGGGCCAGGCGTTTTCGACGCGCACCGGGGGCTCCCCGCTGTGGATGGCCTGATGGCCGGGCCTGCCGCCGAATACCAGCGTACCGCAGTATGCCTCGTTATTAAGTATCTTATGCACGGTGGTCTTTCC
>ENA-ORXD01000590-ORXD01000590.1-sediment-metagenome-genome-assembly--contig:-NODE-590-length-43782-cov-4.805903_pt1 | contig 43782 bp, 36 predicted proteins | sample MGYA00237862_ERZ511471 | MGnify/ENA metagenome assembly ERZ511471 | reverse complement strand
TATGTCTGTCATGAATTTCAGGCTGGTCACCGGTATTAAAAACTTTGTTGAACCCAACGATTGAGAAATTTATTTTTACATGCTTATATTTTGCAAACGTCCTGTTCAATAACTGATGAACCTTAAGCACTCTATCATCTATAGACCTGCTGCTTTCCTGAGACAATATTTCCTCCGCCAAAATGGTAATCGATAAAGTTCCATTATGTCCTTCGGGAATTATTGCCTCCAATAAAGGAATCAAATTTTCGTTTAAACGATTGTTTGATTTATCGGAAAGAATGTATTTATCGGAAATGACAATACTATTATTTGGAAACTTACCTATGAATTTTAGGTCATTCCAACTATTAAATATATCCTGGTCGTTTTCATCTGAAGGAAGGGCAACTGTTTTTTCCACTGATTTATTTTTCTCAAATGCCGCCCATTTGCTGTTAATTTGAGATGTTGAAATAAATCGATAACCGAAGTTTTCCTCCAGATTTTGAATTTTAGCTTCGTCGAATTCCATCAGGAACATTTTGAAACCTCCGTTTTTAAGGCATGAGTCCAAATATTCTTCTTCTGTCAGCTCCGGGAGAAAAACAATATCAGGGACCTTCGATTCCTGAATGATGTCATTGAAAAAAAGCGATGCTTCATCTGATTCCCAAACCTCATCGAATGAACTAAAATTTGTAATAATTGTATAAAAATCAGCATGTTTCAAAAACTCGTTTTCAAAGTTAGTTAGTGTCTTGCTCGTTGGAACATCCCAATATTTTAATACAAAGTGTTTATCGATATATACTTCCATAATTAATTCATCTGAGCATGCTTCATTCGCATCAATTCAATTTTCCAATATGACGCTTCATCGAAAAAACCTTTACCAAATTCGCCGTCTAAACTACCGTCAGTCTTAATCTCTAATTTTCTCACTTGCTGCTCATCCTTCTTAATTGAATTTGGATTGTTTAAGTAGTATAATATTATTTTATCGGCCATTGCCTGGGGGGTACTACTTTTCGCTACCAAATACTGGAATTTTCGTATCAAGTATTCACTGTGGGTTTCAATGAGAAACCAGGTATATGAGCCATACGACAGCATACTCGGATCGGTGGAATCACTATATCCGGCCGCATCCATAAACATCTCGGCTAACCTGCTTTGGAAATTCGGATGCAAAAAGGCTTCCGGTTCCTCAAGGATTAACATTTTGGCCTCTGGATCGCCATGCGGCGCTTTATGCAAAATACCGATGCTAGCATCAGGGGCTTCTGCCCTGTCGTAATGGAAGCTGTCAGCAATTTTTAGTATCAGGAATATCAACTTTGCTTTACCGGTTCCTTCTGTTGCTATATTTACCCATTTGTTGTTTTTGCGTATTTTTAACTGAAAAGCGTCACCCCAATCGTTCAGTACGATCGCTACCTGGTCGGCCAGTTGAAATTCCTTAAGCCATTTTACAACAAAGCCAATTTTCGTGTCATTATCCCCGAATGTCACCCATGGCCTGATTTGTTTCAACAAAGTCACAGTAGGACTATTGGAACTGAATTGATAAGTACGGTTGATTTCAACATTTGTCCCATCAAAAAAATCCAGTAAATCAAGTTCACGTGATATGTATGAAAATACCGTACTTATTAATTGATTGATGTAATTGGCGAAAAGAAATATTGGATCCTCCTCATCCCAAGGGGAAATCACAGGGAAAAAGTCAGAATGTGAATTGTTTTTAAAGAAATACCCCATGATATACTCATCCAGCATATCATTCATCTCTATATCTGGACCTAGACGAGAAAGACTGAAATTAAACATAGAGGATCTATGTTTGAAGCTTTTAGAGAATAACTGCTCCACAATTGCTTTCTCCCTTTTCCGGAACAGGTTCAATACCTCGTTGCGTGTCATATTGAATATCAGATCCAACATTTCGCGCGGAATTTCAGGAACGGAATGTTTGTTCTCTTCAAATAGCGTTCTTAAGGGTTTGTCAGCTTTATCCTTTAAAAATTCACAAAGCGGATAGTTCCCAATTGTATGGAATCCCTTTGCTTCGATGAATTTTGTTTCTGTTTCCGGCCTCAAGATAGAAAAGTTCACACGACCTCCTTCATAGCGTACCTGGTAGTATTTAGACTGCCCGGAGACTTCCGCTACTTCTTCGATGTTGGGATATTCGGGGAAAAGGGCCTGTAACTCGTTAATCAGCTCAGAATGTTCACTTTTAGTATAACTGGTAACTACAGAATAAAAGCCTTGATCATACTTCTTACTTAAATCGAGAAAGGCCCGGGCCATTTTACTCTTTTCGGCAATACTTGAGAAGTATGGCATCAAGTAATCGTAATTGACATCTATTTTAGGATCCTTGTCGTCGAGTCGATCGAAGTTGATTAATTCAACTGCCGAATCCTTTAGGCGTAACACAATGTTTAGACTGGCCAGCTCCGCTTCTTCCTCCTGTGTTCCTTGTTTATATTTCAGAGAGACTGAAAATTCACCATTTTCGACGAAAAAAAACTCATTGAAATCGATAATGTCGATGGAATATTTAAAGAATGGCTCTTTCGCCCTATAATTAAGCACATTTTCGAAGCGCCCCAAATCTACGGCGTTCAGATCGAGTTTCCGAAGGGAATCAGTTTCCCACTTTCCATCAGGGCCTTTTTTTAAATTGTTCTTTAATAGCCGTATCGCCTGGGTAAAACTACTTTTACCAGAGCTGTTCTGGCCCGTTACGATGTTTATCGTTCGGGTGTTGATTGTTGAATCCTTTTCTATTGCTTTAAAGTTTCCTATTGTTACCTGCATAGGGGGATTTTATTATCTCGTATTTCTTTTTTATTGATTATATTTCTTCTTCTGCCCAATCCCGCACATCAATTTTCCCGGTGACGGCTTCCGAAATCAGGGATTGACGGTAGAGTTTGAGTTTGTCGATTGACTGCCTCAATTTATGTATCACCTGTTCTCCATATTGTTCTTTCTCGTCGAGATAGTCAACAATTTGGTTTTGTTCAGCTATTGACGGAAATACGATGGATGTGTTAGCAAGAAAATCTATTTCAACACTTTCAACAGTAGCACCTTGCTTCACAATCTCATTAAGTAGATTTAGTTCATTTCCTTTAATGAAATAAAACAAGTAATTAGAAGATACTCTGCCCCTAGAAGTGAAAGCTTTAATGTCTTGATTAACGGTGACAGGTGTTCCTGTTATTGCGATTGGAATTGTACGTTGAAGTATTCCAGAACGAACTACCATTAAAAGATTGCCCTCATCAATTAAGTTCGTTGTAGAATTTGCCAAACCTTCATCTGTGATAAAGTCTTCGGTAGTAGTAATTAGGTCAACTTTCATGTCTTTTGGAGAAACCCAAGGAATTGTTCCATTCCAAAATTCATCTTCCTGTTTATTGGGTGTTCCACCACCAGTTATTTCAAATAAATGCTTCAGTTTCACCACTTCCCAATGCTCCGGAATTTCTCCCAACCACTCAATGCCACTTTCTTTCATCGTAGCATTTGGATTTAAGCCTTTGGTTACGGCCTCGTTAATGATGGCCTGGCGTTGCAGCCTGAGCTTTTCAATGAGTTGTTCTTTTTTCTCAATCAACGCATCGATTTGTGCGGTTTTGTGGTCGAGAAAAGAGGCGATGGTGGTTTGTTCAGAAGGAGAAGGAACCGGAACCTTTAGATTATTTAAAAATTCTGAGTTTGCCCGAGGCATTTTGGCTCCATATGTAGAAGAATTAACTGCATCAATAAAGTTTGGTGACAACAATAATTTATGGAAAAAATGATTGCTATTACTTTCATTACACCTGAATACCAGAAATTCAGTCGAACAAATGCCTTCTTTTTGTGCAAGAAATACTTTTGCTAAGTATGGTCTCAATTTTCCGAAAAGTATATCTCCCTCTGTGAAATAATTGGCTAGTCCCTCTGCTTCAGAATCTGTAACGATATACCTACCTGTACCAGATTCAATGTTTTCCATTCCAGTATACGTCAGCTTAGAATCTTGGCTCAAAACTTTGTTATTAGTTAAACTGACCTCGTATTTGAGTTTATTTAATTCCCAGTGTTCAGGAATCTCCTTTAACCAATCAATCCCACTATCCTTATATTTTTCGTACTGCTTCATTATGCCAACAGATCTTTTAATAGGTCAACAATTCCTTTTTCACCGGTTTCCGGATTGCCATATTCCAGAACTTTAATGTCTTCGGCAATGGTTTCGGAGCTTTCCAAACCTTTGTACTGGTAGAAATACTTGGTGAAGTTGATTTCGTATCCAATGCGGGTTTTGTCGATGTCCATCCAGGCATCGGGTACATGGGGCAATACTTCGGCTTTAAAATAGTCGTCAATATCAGCCGTTAAGGGCACGTTTTCCTTGTCACGTTTTTTACTGTCGGGTTTGGGATTACCCTTTTTGTCGGTTTGTACGCGGCCTTTTTTGTCATGCAGCGGTTGTTCAATGGTCAACTGGTAGTAACCAAAGTAGTCGTTGTCGAATATTTTGCAGTATTCACCTTCCTCAAAGTTGTTGTAGATTTCGGTAATCTGCTCAATATACTGGTCCTCAATTTTATTGCGTTTGTTACCCAGACTTTTCTTTTCGGGATTGGCAAAAATGAACTCTGTTTTTTTGCTGCCGTTGGTGCCTTTTTCGATATTCGCAGCGGCATTAATTAGCTGTACTTTGCCTTTGCGGTGAGGTGCTTTTTTGTTGGTGATGAACCATATGTAGGTGTTAATACCTGTGTTGTAGAAGAGGTCCTTGGGCAGCGAAATAATGCATTCGAGCCAATCGTTTTCAACAATCCATTTGCGGATTTCGCTTTCACTGCTACCAGCGTCGCCGGTGAAAAGGGGAGAACCGTTGGTAACCACTCCAATCCGACTGCCTTCCCGTTCCATTTTGGAGATCATGTGTTGCAGGAACAACAGCTGGCCATCACTGGTTCGTGGCAGCCCGGCATAAAAACGTCCTGCCGGATTTAAGGCTTCGTTTTGGATGTACTTTTGATCTTTTTTCCAGGAAACTCCGTAAGGAGGATTGGCCATCATGTAGTGGAAATGTTTTCCTGTAAACTGATCGTCGGAAAACGAGTTGCCGTATTTGATGTTGTTGCCATCTTCACCGGTAATCAGCGCCTCTGATTTGGCAATGGCAAAGGATTGCTCGTTGATTTCCTGACCATAGGTTTTTATCACGGGTTTATGGTCATTGTCTGCGAAGAGCACATCTTCAATGTACTTTTTGCCCAGGTTGACCATCCCACCGGTACCGCAGGCCGGATCGAATATCGTTCGGATTGTACCCGGCTGGCTGAGTTCTTCTTTTTCCGGTGCAAATATGATGGCATTCATCAGTGCAATCACATCACGGGGAGTAAAGTGCTCTCCGGCTGTTTCGTTGCTCTGCTCGTTTGAGATACGGATGAGTTCCTCAAACACATATCCCATTCCGTGATTGTCGATCTTATCGTTATGGAGGTTCACCCGACAGATGGCATCAATCATCTCGTAGAGCAACTTATTCTTAATTAAGCGGGCAACGATTTTATCGAACTGAAAGCTTTCCAGGATATCGCGCACCTCCAGGTTAAAGCCATTCAGGTAATTGTTGAAATTAATTTCGATGTTACGCGGATCGTCCTTTAAGGAAATTAAGGTATGTTTTGAGGTGTTGTAAAACTTCAGGCCCCCGGCAGCTTTACGCAGAATCGGATCGAGTTTATCTTCGGCCACTTTATCGTGAAAATTGTTGTAGGCCTCACGCACCTTTTCGTTTGCATTCTCTAAAATGCAGTCCAACCGCCGAATCACGACAAAGGGTAAAAGCACATCACCAATTTCGTTCTTCTTGAAGGCATTCCACAATACATCGTTGGTAATTTGCCAGATGAATCCGACTTCTACTTTGTGGGTATTGTTGGTATTGTTTGTTTCGTTACTCATTTTTTATTTGAACTCGTTGTTTCGTTGACAATGCAAAGATAGATTTTATGTGTGCAGTGGAGGTGCATAGGTTAATTAAAGCTTAAATATCCAGAATCTAGGTCACCCTCAACACCATCATTCTTCATACAGAAATCTATTATTGCTTGTACATCTTTTATAGCTTCATCGGCTTTTACATGATTATCATAACGCACTAAGCTTTTTATATTTAATTCTTTCCCTTTTGTTATTTTGTAACCCTTTGCAAAATAATTGAAGGAGTTTCCTGAATATCGTAAGTAATTCGTGATAATTGTTCTATCGTGCTCTTTATTTGTTTTAACAAAGGTTACTTCTGATTTCTTCCCGGTAACTTTCTTAATTCTTTCTTTTATTCTTTCTCGAATATCTTCTAATTCATACCTAATTTCAGCGGGTGCTACTACTATTACGATATTTATTTTTGATTTACTTTTTGAGCAAATTGCATCTAACCAAGTCAATAAGTTTTCCTCTATTACATCACACTCTGGTCTTTTTTCTTTAAGTAGGTACGGGTCAATAATAATTATATCAGTCAGCGGTAATGAAAAACATTTAATGTCATTCCATGTAGCAAATTCATCAGAGCCAATTCTTAAATCTTTCTCAAAGATGTAATCATCATGTTGCAGAAAAAGACTTTTAAATATATCTATTTCGTCACCAGGCATTCCGACTAAAACAGCTCCAGTTTCTTTGAAAACTGATGCACGTTCATCATCCAATAGATAAACTGCACTAAGTTGTTCTCTAGTGAAATTATTGTGAGTATTTGATTTTAGGGGACGTTCAGGAAATGATGTATTCCATTCTGATGCCAATGAATCTCCGACGCCTTCCGTAAGAGCAGGGAGCAGAGGGAGTAATTGCTTCTCCTCAAGAAGTTCGCCTTTGTCAAAATTAAATTTTATGTTTAGTTGTCTCTTTAGAAGCTTTAAAGAATCCTGAAATAAGGGATTATCTTTAGACTTTACAAAAGAGATTAAGTTGGCCTTATCAATGTATAAATCCATGTTTACAATATTTCAAAAGCTAATTTTGTTGATACATCAAAAAAACCAGAGCCAAATTCATCCTTAAACTTGCCATCTTTGCGATACCTCATTTGATATGGACCTTTCTTGTCAAAATAGTAAACGACAAATGGTAGTTCCTTAACGTTTTCTTTGGTATATAGCTCTTTAACTCGTAATTGGGATTTTCGTAATACATATTCAGAATGAGTTTCAATAATAAATCGAATACCGAAGTTATCATATGCGTCAAAAAATAATTCAGTAAGTTCTGATTGTAATGCCGGATGTAGGTTAGCCTCTGGTTCTTCAATCATTATTATTGTTTCCCTTCTTCTTAAAGATCTTGTGAATTCGAGAAACCTGTTTCTCTCTGTCTGCTCATCAATTTTAAGTGCAATGGAGAGAAGAATAGTAAATATTTGACCAGCGCCAAAACCTTTGTCAACTAAGTTTATAGGGGTTTCATTTTTTTTATCATCATCTGTTTCATATATGTGAATCATGCTAGCGATACCTTCCACTGGTTTGATATTATAATCTACTCCAATATCAAATCTTTCCATCCATATTTTGAGAAATTTTCCAGCTTTACTGGCTTTTTTTATAGGTTTCTGGGAGTGCTTACTTATTAAATCGTATATGTCGTTAGTATGTTCATCAATTATATATAATCTTGTCTGACTGTTTCTATGCGGACTCAAATGTTCCACGGTAAATTTCAATGCACTTGATATTTTTTCAGATATTCGCATTAATGATAAGTGTGTGTTTCGGTCGTTGTAATTACCTAAGTTCTTTTCATTCTCTCTGAAGTATTTTATTAAGCTAACGCGAATTATTCTGTCTATTACGGGCAATCCATCCCTTAAGTCTTCCATCTCAAAAATTGGAGAAAAGAGAAAAATATCTTTGGGTTTTTCTTTTTCTCCAGATAGCTCTTTGATTTTGGCAATTATTTCTTTTTTGGTTTGCTTCTGCTTATTTAATTGTTCCTTAAGTCTAATTTGGTTTCTTGTTTCCTGTTCATTTGCTAGCTTATTTTCAGTACGTTTAATAAGTCCTTCGATTCTTACTTTGTTTCTCTTAAGACTTTCAATTTCTTTTGATAAGTTACTGCGTCCTGTTTCAATAAAACCATCATCTACAGTGATTTGGAATTTTTCCTCTTCCAAATGCTCCATTTCAAACCAAGAACCGTCGCTAATTCGTTTTATATTAATAAATTCTAAAAATCCACTCTGAATTTTTTCTGTTTTTCTCAGCGGTTGAATTAATGGGCGGAACCTTAGTGTTGTTTCAAAATCGTCATTATCAAAGCTAAACTCGATTTCATGTTTACCCTCTTTAAAGTTGTTCCAATTTGCTGCATTTTGGTAGCAATCGACTTTGTGATCCCATTTATTTTCGCCTCTGAAGCTTAACTCTAGGTGGTTATCGGACTGTCCATAATCGCTTAAAATCATTAAAGCTTTTAATATTGACGATTTGCCTGAATTGTTAGGACCAGTAAAGAAGGTGATGGGACCTAATTCTATTTCCCAAGATTCTTTTACTTTACGGAAATTGGTAACTTTAATTCGTTTCATATTGCAATATTATTTGCGACCTGTGCATTCAATCTTCACAAGTGGAATATTTTTCTTTTAGTGTTTCAATTCTCTTTGCAATTGACTCTCTTAGAATCTGAGGTTCGATCACTTCTATTTGCTCACCGAAGGACAGTATCAGGGCTTCCAATTCATAGTTCAATTGAACTTCCAACTCAATTAGAGAAAAAAACCGGTCGGTGCTCTTTACCTTCTGTGAACCATGAATAGGCTTAGACGCAATATACGGGAAAAGGTCTGCATCTACCTTCAAGATTACTTTTTGAGGTTTCTGGTCTGGATTCACGGAAACACCAACTACATCCTCAAAGTACTCGGAGAAGTCTATTTCAGTATTCGGGATATATTTCAATGGGCTCTCTTCTATTTGTTGAATCCGATCGAGTGCTAAATTGGTCAGATTACCATATTCATGATTTCGTCCAAACAAAAACCAACGGTTATTATATTGCTTTAAGTGGTAGGGGTGAATGTCGAAAACCAAATCTTTATCAGCCTTGTATGGCCTGTATTGAATCTTCAGAGCTACTTTGTTGACAATTGCATTGTATATTTTGCCAATGTGTTCTTTACCCTTCAAATAAGGGTTTTCTTCAAAGCTGATTAAAGTTTCCTCCGTCTTTAAATGAAAGGTTTGCTCCAGACGGGCTTTTATTTCTTCTACCCATTCGAATTGGGGCATCCCCTTAAAACGGGAGAGTGTAAGTAGCGATTCTTTTAGTTGTTGGGCTTCCTGCTCATTGAGTGGTTGACTGTTGATGGAAAATTTTATGTCGGTATAGCGATAAAAAGCTTTTCGGCCATCCTTAAAAGATTCAACAGGAGCATTGAAACCTTTTGAATCCCGCATGAAATTAATGTCTTGATAAATCTGGCGCCGTCTAACGCCGGAAGAACCGGGGGCAATGTCCCATAACGCTTCGTTGCAGGCTTTGATTAAATCGTCGATGTAATATTTTCGTCCCGGGTTACGGAAACATCTATCTAAAGCCTGGTATCTTATGGTTGCGTTTTTGTTGGTTGACACGGTTATACCTTTAGTTTTCTGGTCGTTGTTAGATTCGAGTATAAAAACCACTTTTATTGTTTGTCCAAATTAATAAAGAAAACATAATTTGAGGTGATTGTTGAGGGGTTTTATGAAACAAATAGGTAGTGGACTAAAAGCAGAATACAAATCATACTTTATGTTAATATGTCTGTTTAGTTTTGTGGGACTAGATAAAAACTAAAATTTAAAACGTAAGTACGACAAAAGATACTAGAGTTGATGCCCTCAAGAGTTTAGGAGATTATGACCCCGCTAAACCATCCAATGATCCAGCATTTTCTCGACTTATTTTAGACGCAGGATATACTCAAAAAGAATGGGATGAATATCAAGCAACCAAGGATGAGTGTTCGTCAACTGAAGAATGGATTCGTACCCGTAGCCCAAAGTATGACAAGATGGCACGCGATTTTCAGAAAGCACTTGAAAAGTTGGAGGATATGGAATATGACGAAAACAATCGCAAAGACTGATAAATTAAAGATCTATTTCTATTGAGATTGTATAGGTGACGCTGCTCTGTGCACTTCGGAGAACATCTTCGAGTCCCTACGGAGTGACTTCTCCGTTTGGAAGAACCACCACTTTCCTTACACTACGTAAGAGTGGAATTCAGAAAGGAAACTTCCTCAGAAGTAAATAGTCGGAGCAGTGATGGCAGGGGGTAATAGCAGGCTAGTATCTGTTCTATTTGCCTTGACCGCAGAAGAAGCTTGTTGTCAGTTCTTTATTGCTATAGATTAAATTTTTTACTAAAAAACCCGAGCTTCAGTTTTTGGGTGCCAGCCAGAATGGGTAATTTCCCGTTCTCAACTCAAATCCGCATATGCCAACATTAAAACAACTTGCTGAAAAGAAACCAACTCGCAACGACAGGCCATCACGAAAGCTGGTTCTTGACCATAAAACACTGCTCTTTCAGCCCGGAAAAATTACCGTGGTAGGTTCACGCCCTGGGATGGGACGTACTCTGTTAATGCTTTACCTTTTCTCTTTGTTACATAAACAAAACAGCGGCCTTCAGCATCATTATATTACCAACGAGGAAGAGGCTGAAGGACTGTATCAGAAGCTGTTCTCTACCGTTACCGGCCTGAATTATCAGATGCCATTGGTTCAGCGGAACCAGGTGATATTCGAACATCCGGTTTTATTTAGCGACAAGGTAGGTATTTCCGCCATCCAGGTAAGTTGGGAAAACCTGAAAAGCAGCCTGGAAGAAAAGCTCAAGAAAGAACCAATCGACTTTTTATATCTCGACAAAATACAGGGGATGTTTTCGGAAAAATCATTCCGCAACCGGGAGCAGGAGTTACACCATATCATCAGTGAACTCAGGATCATGAGTCAGAAATACCAAATCAGCACTATTATTGCGTCCTCCCTGAACCGGTTTGTGGATAACCGCACCGGTCGCCGGCCGTACCTTTCTGACCTTCGCGATACCGGTGCTCTCGAGGACCTGACGGACCTCATCCTTTTGCTTTTCCGTCAGGAGTATTATGGCTTTACTGAAGACGAGTATGGAAACAATCTGGAGGGAGTGGCCGAAGTAAGCATCGCGAAGAACCGGATGGGCGAAACCGGTACTATCCGATTGAGTTTTGATAAAAATGCCCCATGTTTTAAACCCTATGAAGGGAGTACTTTCAGTTTTACTGACGAGTTCAGAAGATTATAAACCCATGAACCACTGTCCTACAAAGACCATGTGTGTAACCGTTAAAAAGTTATGCAGTTGGATTGTGTTCCGCAATCTGTAATGCACCAGGAAGCAGCGACTTTTTCTCATACTTCGCAAAAGTCGGCCAAAGAGATGGTTGGGACAGTGGTTTTTTTTAGTCAACAGAGATGAATTATACCTTAGAAGAAAAGAAAAGTCTGGCAGCGAGATTCCTTGAATTGCGCACTGTTCCCGGTTTTTTATTACTGATGGATATCTCATTGCCCTATCTGAAAGGGATGGTTCGGCACCCTTTGTATAAGGTCTGGCAAATCACCAACAAAAAGGGAAAGAAGAGAAACCTGTGTGAACCTTCCTGGTACCTGAAATTAAAACAGAAGCAATTGAATACCTATCTAAATGCAGTTTACTTTGACATTATACCGGAAAGTACCTATGGCTTTATCAGAAAGCCAGTAGACGGGACAGAGAGACGGGATTTTTTGATTAATGCAGCACAACATTGCGGGCGGCCTTTTGTCATCAATGCGGATATTCGGAACTTTTTTGACTCCATCCAACCACGACAAGTACGAGATGTCTTCCTGAAAGCTCCTTTCCATTTTGATGAGGAACTGGCATCGGCTATCGCATTCTTTTGTTTGAACCGACGAACATTGCCAACCGGGTCGCCTACATCGCCTATCTTGTCAAACTTCATCATGCTGGAGGTTGATCGACAATTGCAAGCATTAGCGAGTCAATACCAATATACTTACACCCGGTATGCGGATGATCTGACTTTTTCCGGAGAGGAACGCCCCCCAGCTGAATTCAAAAGACAACTTACAGCGATTCTGAGCACGCATGGTTTTCGGCTGAACCAACGGAAATACCGGGTACTATCGCGATTTGGCAGGCAAACGGTCACGGGCATTGTCGTGAATGAAAAACCTAATGTTAATCGAAAATACAAAAAAGAGGTTCGGGCCATGCGGTACGACTGGAAGACTTACGGAGCCGAAGTAGCGGCCCGGAACCATTACAAAAACCCGGATATTGATGACAACCAGGTTGAACGGTTCAAACGGACGGTAGAAGCCAGGGAACAATATATCAGACAAGTAGAAACCTTAAATCGAAAAAAATGAATCGAATCAATTCACTGAAAAAGTTAGTAGCAGACCTTAAATCAAGCAATGAGAAAAATGAGTTCAAGTATATTGGAACGGGTAATCCCAATGCCGATATCTTGATTATCGGGAAAGAGGCGTCCATCCATCAAAATGATAAACAGAAAGAATGGGAAATCGATAATAATCTGGAAGACTGGTATGACCTCACTGAAGAAGACTCTCTACCGAAGATTGGTCAATGGCCTGAAACCAAATACTCGCCATTATATCCCTACAAAGGACAGAAATTCAATATCGACCGTGGAACAAATAACGGTGGTACGAGTCCGACCTGGTACAACTACCAAAAGCTCATCAACCGGATTTATCCGGAGAATAACGATTCCCAAATTAACTTTCACGAAAAAGTATTCATCACCGAAGTGAATTCTACCCCCAGTTTAAAAACGACAGAAGCTGACATGACATCTATTTCTTTTAGAAAGAAAAAAGTATTGTCGTCAGATTTCTTTCAGTCTTTTCCTGTTGTTATTGTCTCAGGATTAGGCTATTTCGACATTCAGGAGGGACGAAATGAGATTGAGGAAATATTCGGGGTGAAGTTCCAGCGTGAGGAACACCCGAATGGAAAAAAGACTCAACAGTATTTTTACCATGAAGCTGAAGATGGTCGGAAAATTCTCATTAACACACGGCAATTAGGTATGGTTGTTTCCAATGCCAGACTCGATATGATGGCAAAAGAAATCAAGAATTTTATTTCTGAGTAAGCCTCATAAAAGTTGTTGTTGGTACAAGAATGATACTAAAATAAAACTTCCTGCCACCACTCAGTCGGGGTAGTGAGGGCAGGGAGTTGTAGCAGGCTAATGCAATTTTTTTGCAGGTATTTTTTATGAGAGCGGCAGGCGAAAAGGCACGAAGCATGCTTGTCGTGATTGTAACAGTCTCACCGAAAAATGCGAGGAATTGGGGTTCCTCAAAATTGAAGAGGGGTACTACACACATCCTAAAACGGGAGGTCAACAACATCGGAAGTACCAATTGACCCTAATGCAGACTTTCGATTTAATGACCGATAAAGTCCCTGGTTAGAAGACACTATTACTGTAAATATGTATCAAAAAAGCTGTATCATAATTGCTAAAATAGTTACTTGTTGTTTATTGATAATCTTTACTTTACATGTTTTTTGTGTAAAATTAAATTTGCAACTATTACACCATGTTATTTCGTCTCAAATATAGACCATATAAAGGGTTATTTACAATGTAATTTCTTCGAAATGATTTATCGCTTCGTTGGCTCTCATTTTTATATTCCCCAAACTGCTTCATCTCTTTTTTGTATCCAGCAGTTTAATTTCATTTTGTGAAAACAGAATAATATATCTTATGGCTGAAGATGGCACTTTAGGTGGTATGTTATTAATCCAGTTTTTCCAAAACCAACACTTCCAGTTCTAGGTTGAATAATATTCAGACGTAACATAATTGGGTTTTGTAAAATGTATTAGTGTTAAAAGTAGGGGTTGCTAAATAGGAATATATAGAGGCTGCCTACGGATCTGGAAAGGGGGACAAAGAGCATTAATATAAAAAGGACAACTATTGTGTTGCCCTTTAAATCATTTAAATAGGAATATAGAATGAATATTAGTCACAAAGGTTCTATCGTTAAGAACAGTAGAAATGAATAATTCCTATACATTAAATGTCGATTATTTAAGTTTGTCTCGTTATGCACGCATTTTTTCCTTAATCAGATTTGCAACAAAATCAAGCCCCTTCTTGGTCCAATAGAAGACAATCTCTGCTTTGTCAGTAAATCCCTCATTTCCTTCTTCAGAAATAGGTTCTAGAATATTTACATAAAAACCTTTATTTTCAAATTCCGGCTTCATTCTATTCACAATATCATCAAAGTAAATAATATCCCAGTATTCCGATAGTAGCCAAACAATCTCTTCCTTCAAGTTTAACTTGTTGCCCAAATCCTTCATTGAATATAGATTCGTATTTTGGAAGGGTACTAAGTTTATTTTTGAGTTTGTTACAACAACGCGCATTCTTTCATCTGAATTCTTATCAACTTCAAAACCTGCTATACTAAACTTCGGTTCAAAGTTGGTATCCCATTCTTCTGTGTCAATCGATTTTCTAACAATAGTGGACTTTACTAAATCCCTGGTTTTTTGTCTAAGCCAAAAATAAAAATCAAGGGAAATCCATCGAGCAAATTCCTCCGCAATGTCTGAGTGTATCCACGTTCCTCGCGCCTCCCACTTCCTAGTTTTATCTGTGGTTGTTTCTGAAAGGCCAGATGTTAATTCTGAGGAGATATCTGGGGATCTAAATTTAAGCAGAAGATTTATGTAACTCTGGGTTGATTTTAGATTGAGCCAATCTGAAAGCGACTTTCCGAACGGTATCGCCATCTCACTGGAATTAATAAATATTTGGGAGCCAAATTTAAAGTTGATAGTGAATCCGTTAAAGTCAAAAGTATGATTTTCCATGATGAGTTTGTTTTTCCAATTAGTTAATTTGAACGAAACAAAGCTACGAATAATAAATTAAAGAATACAAAATGTCATCGATGGTATTTGAGTAAATTAAATATGTTGCACAAATAGTATGACAAATTTGGAAGAAAGGAAAATTGTTCTATTTTTTTAATTAACAGATCATATTATTTAATAAGCTTAAGCTTAATATCTTAATTACTATTTTTACCTTAGTACGTTTACTAAACATTACTATAAACCTTTAAACTTTAGTTCTCTACTATACCTCCTTATGTCAATTGCGTTATGTTAAATATTTTATAAATAGCTGAAAATCAAATATAAAAAATTGTAATAATTACAAAAAAGTAAATTTGGAAAAAAAATCTGTTCAGAATATGACCAAATTTTGGAGAGAAAAATGGGTTTCTGATATTACTACTTTTGGAATTTCTCAATTTGACTGCGTAAAAACTGTTTGTCCATCCTTAATTCATTTACCAGTTCCCACAGCATATCTTTCTCCTTGGAAACTTGTTTAAGTTTCAGACTCATGTCAATATATTGATTAATTGCTTCTTCCGATTCTTTAATGTCTTTGTCGTTTGGTTCTTTATTTTCTGTCATTTGCATCGGTCCGATTTCGTTAAGAAGCCAATTTGCATTTAAGCGGGTATTCCTTATCAGAGCTGCAATTTGTTCGATAGTTGGCATTCTGTCTGAATATAGTATCTGACTTAAGGACTGGACGGAAATTTCCATTTTTTCCGCCATGTCGGATTTTTTCGTCAAATTAAATTCCTCCTGTAGAAATCGATAATAGGTAAGAAATCTTTCTTTTACCTCCTTTTTAAATTCCATTTTGCGATAGATTTAAATATATGTAATTTAGCGAATTGATTATTGGAAATAAATATAACAAAAATATGGATAGTGAATTTACTTGAATTATAGGAAGTTAATATTAATACTCTGAGTCGTTGAGTGACAAAAGAGAATTTTGTGGGTGTTTTTTCATAATTAAAAATAAGAGACAAAAAAGCCAATATTTGTTAGTCGAACGCGGAAAACACCGCTTCGATTACTCTATCGTTGGCTTCATCAACGATTTTGTAGTCTTCGTTCACATAGATGTCAGTTGTTGTTTTCTGACCGTGCCCCAGGGCCCTTCTTATGTCGTCCATGGGTAACCTGCACACGTTTCGGGCGATGTTGGCCCAGGTGTATCGCGCCCAGTAGGTGGTAATCGGACCAATTTCCAATTCTTCTCCGATTTTCTTCAGCCACTTGTTTTGCGTTTTTGTAATGTATTTATGGTGGTTGCTCAATTCGATGAAGCGAAGCAAATGTGATTCTCCTTTGTATTTTTCCAACAGTGGCTTTAATCGGTCATGTATTTTCAGGTTGTATTTACGACCGGTTTTAGATCGAGTGTACTTTAAGCGTCCATTCTTAATATCTTCTTCCGTGAGATGGACGAGGTCAATCACATTAATTCCAACCAGCATTAAATTAATTAGGAAAAAGTCTTTCGCTACCTGTCGGTACTCATCTGGAGCCTGGTAGCTCGCGAATTTATGCATCTGTTCCAGAGACATGTCCAGATAGTCCGTTTCCTCTTTTTTTATTTTGTATTTCTTAAAAGGGTAATATTTTCCATATTCGAGATAGTCCCATTCGTAAGCCTTGTTGAAAACAGCCCGGATGTTCCGCATGTGAATGGAAATGGTATTCACCGAATTTCCCAGGCTACTGAGATTAAAAAAAAGAGCTTCCAGGAATTGAGGTGTAATTTCGGAGAAAGGGATATCGGTCTGAGCATATCCCCATAAAGTCTCACGCGTCCATTGGTAAATCTGTGCGGTTCGGTTTTCCTTTTTAATGCCAGCCTTGTTTTTAACATTCTTGTTCAAACGGTCAATATACTCATCAATGACGGCAAAGAAACTAATTTCATCTGTTTCACTTTGTGGGGTAGAAGCTTCACCGATGTATTCGATGATTTGCTCGATGGTGAGGAATTTGCTCGGAGTTTTAATGGAAGCAATAATTTCTTCCACGTGCACTTTAATGGTCGAAAGTGCCATATTTAACTCCTGCGCTTTTGGATGCCTGACGACACGTCCGCTTTTAAACTGCGAAGGCTTTACATAAACATCAGTCGGAATCTCCCGACGAAAGCTTTTTGAGTCATTAATGGATTTATGGGTAATTCTGACTTTTACATTCGTGGTACCGTCTTTCAGGATTCGGTCTCTCACAACTAAGGAAACGCTTGCCATATCAGAGGTGATTTTGTGTACACTTTTGTGTCACCTAAAGTAGCGAATTTGTACCTGAAAGTAGGTTTGTTTTAACAAAATATTGAGAGGCTCTACAACAGGTTGGAGCATAAAAAAAGCCTGAAGCGCTTGTTTTGATTGACGTTTCAGGCTTTCCAAATCTGTCGGGGTGACAAGATTTGAACTTGCGACCCCTCGCCCCCCAGACGAATGGATAAAACCGTGTAAGCGTTAATAAATAAGATAGTTAAGGACTTAACAAATAGTTAACCGTACAACTAAACGTATATTACTGGAAAAATCCTGCGCTTTTCTTTGCGGCCCGTTGCCTCAGTCTTAACGTATGGGAAAGCTCCTTCATCTCTTCATCGTATACAGCTTTGTGCAGTTGGAAGGAATCTATTTTCCCATTGGCTTTATACCACTCTGAAAGACCGTAAGCGATTAGGGCATCATGGATATCTGATTCAATAGGAGCATCGATATTTGCCGCCATCGTATCCTTAAGCATGATTACATATTCAACTTTATCGGCTACACCGGTGTCAAATACAAATGGGATAGTGCCGTCCGGGAGTAAATATTGGAGGAAGGACAACTTCTTTAGTATCTCCTGTGCGGCAGTCTTGAAGTACAGGGATAACATGTCTTCATCCTCAGCATCTACTCCAAGGTCCTCTATCAGGCTTTCTCCTTCCTGATTCTTCAGGTGCCGGGCCGTGTAGTAGGAAGAGGCTTTCACTTCATCCATGAGGCTCGTAAGGGTAAAGCTGATAGTGATTATTTTGTTTACTGTGTCAACTACTCTCATAATTACAATGGTTTTTTGCGTTCGTAGATAGTATTGTTTAGTCCGTTCATTGATTCGATATATGAATCTGCTGAAACTTTAGCGTCATCATACATGCCATTGTGCATATACCAGTCGCGAAGCGAGTAATTGAGAATTGAATCATAGATGTACTGGTCAATAACAGTCTCGATATTGTCAATCATATTGTCCTTGTGCAGAATCGTCATAACGATTGCTCCTTCACTTGGCGTACCTACTTCATCAAATGAATAGGCACCAACAATGCCGACTGTTAAGAATAGCATTGGTGCAAATACCTTCTTGGACCCAGATTCAATGAGTGTCTGGACAAATACTTTGTCCTCTTCATCCACGCCCTGGTCCTCGATTAATGATTCACCTTTGGCACCTTTTCTTTGCCTGGCCTTGTAGTAAGTGGCTTTAGTGATCTTTGATATCAACTCAGTCAGATTATACTGGAACTGAAACTGACTATTGGCAGTGCTTAGTATCATGCAGGTTTTTTCCTTATTTTAAGTGAGACTTCAATCAGTTGTTTTACTTCCAGGTAGCTATTACCTCCTTCATGGTTGATCATCCGGTACCACTCCTTTAACACATACTGAACAATTCCGCGAACGAGTAGATTCTCCCATACTGGATAAAGAGTTTGGTTGAACCCATCTTTCTTAGTGATGGTTATTACAAGACTCCCGGCATTCAGTACAATTGGAGTTGGGATATCAATAACCTGGTCTGAGATGTTAGAAAGAATCTCGTTTGCTCCATCAAGGAGTAGTGTTTCGACTACATCGGATTCAGAATCAGTCAGAGCAACCAAGTCCGGGTTCTCTGAAATTTTGGACCTGATTTGCGTGTACATCTTGGCCTGTCGTTGAATCATGGATTCATCGATGGTGAATATTAACTGTGTGGCCGTAGCGTTGTATGACATTAGATTAAGGAATTAAATGCGGTTTCTAAATCAGTCCTTGCCTGGTCAAGCGTCGTGGGATTAGTCCAATTAAGATCCGATACTACACGTTGCGTCACTATCGAATACAGCGTATCATTCCATGCCTGAAAATTATCATTGTCGAACCCAAGCTGTTGGTACCAATCGCGTAGTACAAACTGAATAACCAGATTTTTAATAGCATCATCCCAACTATCAAGTGTCGAAATATTGATAGTCGATTTCTTCACTACCCGTAATACGATGGTCCGTTCTACTTCATTGAATTCTGATGTTTTCAGTATTCCTTCAAGTGGCCGGGCCAATGGTGCCATGAAATTGAATGCATACATAACACCGGTATTGCCTGAAAAAAGAAAGAAGTCAAATTCATCATCCGTAAGCGTTGCCCGGTCAACATCTTTAATCTTTCCTTCCGAAAATAGGTTTGCTATGAAATAGGAACAATCCTGCTTGATTAATGTGTACAGGTCATCCATTGAGTATGAAAACTCAATGTAATCTATTGTCCCTATGGTTTTAATCGTATTCAATGCCTCTTATTTCCATCATTAAGCCGGTCGGCGAACTTTGCCATACGACGGTCACCAAACCACCACGAAATCACACTAAATGTCATATAGATGATGGACTCAATGATCATGTCAACCTGTGCGATAGAAAGCAAGTCACTATTCTTCTGCATGAACTGGAAGTTCTGATATACCAGGTACCCGGTGATATACATCAAAACAATGGTTACCCCAGGACGTATCCCGGCTCTTACCACATCGATAACACCCAGAAGAAACACAAGGAAAGTTCCAATCCACATGGTCCACTTATTATCAAAAAGCTTCTCAAGCAATTGAGTGGGTGCCGCCGTCTGGTTACCGTACTTCTGGCTTAGTGAGTATATTTCAGAATCAGACTTATCCTTGGCAATATTGGACTGCAAGGTAACTTCCTGTATGTTGGCTGCAGCTTCGGCTTGCTTCTCCTTAATACGGGCATTTATGAGGTCTATCTCATGCTTATTGTTCTGTTTCTGGTTGAACAGATTGAATACATTCGTCACAAGGCTACCTAGTAAGCCTGTAAGTGTCCCAGAAAGTGCTGATAGTATCATCGTATGATTAGTTTAAAGTTTTGTCCTGCAAGTACCCTCATGAATGAATCGAATGTAGAACGGCTGTTTGATACAGCCAGTTGGTTTGATATGATTGCAGGCTTATATCCCAATAGAATACATCCCTCAGAATTGGTGATATACCCTTTGAGCTTGTCACCGGCCCAATTACCGTAGTGAGTCAAAACATAGCTTCTACCTTCAACATCCTGTAAGATATATACCTGTCCGAATTTTGAGGAGCGATAAAGAACGCAATCGTATGGTCCCGGTTTTATCCTTGACAAACCTACTTTATTATACCTCCACGGCAGTTCCATCGTATAGCACGACCAGTGCAAGGCCGGGATCGCCAATACTCCTAGCGTCCCTTGATCGCCCTCATGAATTCTATCCAGATATACGTTTATCAATCGGTAACCATTTTATAGAATGAACGAATGTAGGCCGGTCGCATTTCTTCCGGAACCAATTTTTCAGGTATTTCAAATACCTCTACATCGATAACTTCATCAAGCATCTTCTCCCACTTTTCATCATTGGCCTTCACCTTGTCAAGTGAGGTTTTATAACGCTTGTCAAGTGCATCCATCGCCTTCCGGAAGCCGGGTAGGTCCTCAATGAAACTTGTTTCACCTTCTTTTATGGTGAACTTGTTTACAACCTGAGTCCGTTCCTCATTGTATTTTTCCATCCCATCAACTTTACCGATCTGCTTCTGGGCAATAGTCACTTCGTATTCAAACTTGTCGATATTCTTACTTATACCGCGCTTGAATTTAAAGCAACCCATTGCAGGCATGGAGTTCATTATTTGGGAATTTATATTCGCTTCCCGGAGTGTGATTTGAATTTTCATCTTTAATCTATTAGTTTATACCATGTGTTTAGACCATAAAACTAAGGTGTAACATCCTCAATCTATGGTTATAAATTGACTACTTCTCGTCTTTATTTCGTATAAGGCCCTTAATCTCTTCAAGGTCCTTTTTAATATTGGTAAACTTCTCTTCAACGAGTTCGCGGTCTGCCTTTCTTTCTGTTTCGGTCCTGATGTTATCAATTTGTATTTCCATAACAGCAATTTTTTTTAAGCTGTATTGGTGGGCCTGTTCTACAGATTCTATTTTCCCATCATAGTGTATCCGGATAGCGGAAATTTTAGTGAATACAGTTACAGCAAGCGTTATAAATGCGAAAATCGCGATAATAATCTCATAGGTGGTCATAGGGGAAGTATTTAGTATTAAACAAATAGGGTAGGTAGCATGAGCTTATAGCTAATACTTCTTTTCCCCTGTTTTATCTAATTTGTCATCGTAACTAACGCCATTTTTATATGGAGTAGGTTTCTTCATGACCTTTGGGTTTGCAGTGTCCTGTTTCTGCCTAAACTTATGGCGTAGGGAATAAATCACACTGCCAATAATTAAGATTCCGATAATTGATAAAATTACTTTCATAGTTTCTGTTTTTAGGTTACTGAATTGTTCCAGGTGTCCAACTAAATGAAGCTGATCCAATGCTTTTAAATGTTGCATAATCATATGTAGATGATACTTGGCAATCTATTTTAATTGTTTGAGCCTGTGATGAATTAGATGTCACGACAACTGTTTGTGCAAGTGGACGATATATTCCATCGGCCGGTAGGGTTACTTGCCCCATGTCCGTTACACCAGTGCCATCGCCGAGAGTAACTACCTTTAACCGCATGAAAACTGATTTCTGTGGACCGGTTCGAGTAACTTGTAGTCCAACGCTTACATATGCAGGATTATCAGTTGCTAAAAATCCGGAAAGTGATACATTCGCGGTAGCGGCCAATGCCGACACTGTGACATTAACGATCTGTTGGCCAACTTCGCACATCGCCTCATTTTCCCTGTTTTGAGTTGCATTTAGCCACCAGTAGTATGGTGTTATTGTCGCTTGCTTCGTACCCAATGTCTGACCTATTCTTGTCAATCCAAAATCACCGTTCATCATGGGTGAGGTCTTCGTGTTACCATCGGTGTAGTCTTCTACCGTTGCTCCGTCAAATGCAAACAATACCCTGACTCTGTCTTTTGAAATTAAAGCAGTACCTAGAAAAGACTGAGAAATAGGATTGCTTTCACCATGGGCCAATACTGCATAAAGACTAATTAAGTCACCTTCCTCAATGCTCAAACTGGCAGGAGACTGGTCGCTAAAGTAAATTGGCGGCTTTGCATTGTGATTGTAGCCTATGAAGTCATCTATGAAATAGTACGGACCTTGTGCTTTTTGGTATGTGTAAACACCGGCCAAGAAATCGGTCTGCAAAAATGAACCAGGTTTGAATTGCGCCCAGATATTTATTTCATCAGCAAGAACGAGTGTTACCTCATCATAAATGTACTTCTGCAATGCTGCACAAATCTGAAATATATACCCATCAGTGGCATTGTATTGGTTGCTTCCTATGGATGTCATGATCCCTACCATGTTATTTGCCGGATCATAATCTGGCCCTGCTTGCTTTATTATACTCATGCTGCATTCCCTTCTCTTAGTCGTTTAACCTCTGCTTCTAATGCTTCAATCTTTGCATTTAACGCACGAATAGCCGGACCATGAAGTACGGACTGACGTTCATATGACATAGTTTTGAAATCTTTATATCCAAGGTGTTCAATGGTACTCACCAGAAGAGGCTCAATCTTTTCAACCTCCTGAGCTATGTTGCCAAGCTCAATCATTCCATTAAGGTCCTTCCTCCTGTAGGTGTATGCTTTTATTCCTAAAACTTTATCAAGTGCATCCTCCGGTGAAATCTCACGAACATCAGTCTTTATTCTAATATCCGATACCTGGGAACCAGACCGGCCAGTAGCAACAATCGATGAATTTATTTTCAGTGCGGTAACCGTGCCAACTCCCGTTATAGAAACAGATGCCTTTTCCAGTTTAATACCGTTGATCGTTGCCGTACCATTTAAGGCAAGATCGCCTCCACCAGAAATACTGGCAACATTTACGGCAGTTCCGCTATTTGCCCGAAAAATCCATCCACGTGTACTATCATTATTCATATTAAAATAGGTAGCCCAACTACCTGTTACATACCCATGTGTTCCATAATTAGAAGTGCTGGTATTCATGAACTGAATACCATAGGTTTGTGCGGATGCAGATGTTCCATAAAGAGATAACCCAGTAGTATTGTCTGTTCCAGCAGTTTGGGAAACAACTAATGCTCCTGTTGTACCAGTAATCACATCTCCAGAACTTGTTATATTTCCTGTCGTGTTTAAAGTACCTGTAATGGTAGTATTATTATTTAATTTAACATATCCACCCGCTGTACTTACTTCAATATTATCGTAATACGTTCCAGATGAATTTGCTGTTCCAATTCTTAGGCCACCAGACGCAAGTGAATTTTTTATATATCCCCAGTTATTAGCATGTGGTAAATCAACTACTCCATATAAGTTTACATTATTTGCTACCCAATCTACCGAACTTTTATTTGCTGAATTAGCATCATAAACAACTACCCATGGACTCCATGCTGTTGAATAGAAATTGCGGACATAAGTTCGCTGTGAACCATCGGTTTGGTAAGTAGTAAATGTTTGTTTTGTTCCTGCATGTTTTTCAACCAACAATGAAAATGCATATGGAGCCGGTGTATTGGTCATCGTAGCAACACTTACATTGGCAGTATTGTAATATATCCCAGGAGTAGTTATTGTATTCAAGTCAGTATTATTGGCTACAACTGTCGGTTGGTAAATAAAATCAGTTGCATGTTTCCCATCTACCATATCAGCATTCATACCACTTCCGGACCCCATATTCCCCCAATCCCATATTTTATATGTACTTGATGCAAATTTTCGATATAAAATACCGACATCTGCTAGTAATCGTAAACCATAATCTACTCCATCGTTACTTGTTTCATGAAAATCAATATACTTGCCAATTTCCATAACTCCATCAGTACCAACAAATGGAACATAACCCCATGTAGGTCCAATTCCTGTTGTATTTAAAGAATATCCACTAAGAGTATTTGCATTAAGTCCAGAAGTAGATGTTTTAGTAATCGTTCCTAATGTTGAAGCAATACCAACACTCCATCCAGTTTGATAAGTATTTACATCTACACCATGTCCTATAACAACATTCCTGACTACTACCTTTAAGTAATCCCAAGTAGATGTTGTTTCGCCAATATAAATAGCACAATTAGTTCCATCATGTCCAAAATGTACATTAAAATATTTATCATTTCGATTAGTAATCGTATGAGCAAATGTATTATACCAAGTAGCATTGGCGGAATAATTATAACCACCCAAGTGAATTGAAATCGATTCTCCAACACTGTCGCCATTATAATCATAAATATCTACCCACATGGACATCATAGTATTTGTCCATGTCGTAGGCAATGTTATTTTTATTGCTCCGGTAGAAAAACTGGCAGTTGTAAATGATGCTCCTCCTGGTTGTATAATGTGGGCCAGTGAATCTGTTGCCGGAGCATAATAGGTTGTACCAGCATAAGTCAATAGATTATTGGCTGTCCAATTAACAGTTTTAATATTGGAGTTTCCTGAATGCCATACAGTCTGCTCAACACCTCCAGAGCGAACCAATAGGGAAGTATCTCCGACTATATCAGTTTCACCTGTACCGCCTCCGCGAAAATGGAAAGCATTATTCTGATAATAAAATCGGCCATTATTATTGGCAGTAGAAGCATAGTCAATCATAGCTACTGCTCCATACAGGTAAGTATAATAATTACCAATAGAACCTAATCGTGTTTGGCCTGCATTACGAAATTGATTTACTACAACTTCTCCATTTGAACGATAAATTGTAAATACATTTCCATTAAATACTCCGGCATCTGTATAATTTGCAATATGAAAATCACTACCTATATTACTTCCGGTTTCAGTCTCTACTCCTGCGTAAACATCCCATCTATTGGTTCCATTAGTCCTATAAATAAGATTTCTGTAAGTTCCAGAAGCCGAATCAAGAATTAAATTAACTCCATTAGAAGTTGTCTTTAATGTTTGCGTTAAAGCGGTAAAAATATTTGAATCTGTCAATTTTGCATACAGGCTGTCGCTGATTGTTTTAGTATAATAATTTGTAAGGTCAAACACGTCCCCGTCAATAATAAGGTTTCCAGACGTATCGAGTTTTAGACCACTTCCGTATTTAAGCGTTATCGCATTATCTACTGTTTTCCCAATCGGATCGGCCACTGGTAACAGGTCCCAGATTGTTGTAGCAATAGCAGACGCTACTTGTGAACCCACCCGGCCGGAGGCTGTAAAATCCCCGGTAACATGTACCGGTTGATCAATAATTATTTTCGTTCCGTCCCATGAGAAGGTTGCAGAACCTACTTTGATAGTTGTTACTGTCGGATTTAGCGTTGTATCGAATCTACTTGCAGTAGAATTCCATACAGCTATTCCTCCTGACGTTGGAGTATCTTGGCGTGTAGCGATAGCTTGTAACGATCCGGCTTCCCATCCGACACGGGCTACTGCATCATTACCGGCTGCGAAAATAAGATTGTTTGTGCCATCAGCCAGAAGTATTTTAAAGCCTGAAACTACACCCACACCCAGACCGGTTGTTGCGCCATCTCTTGTTATAACAAGGTCATTAGTAGTGTATAGCTTTTCTGCATGAGTTTCATATGCGGCTCCTGATTGCGTGATCGGTCCGTTAACTATCAATGATGAAACAGTAAGAGGACCCGATACCGTACCCCCGGATGTATTTAATTTTGCATTTAGAGCTGTCTGTAGTGTACTTACCTGGCTAATTGCAATAGTAGGTATATCGGAGGCAGTAAGGCTTCGTAATGCAATGCCGGTGACGTGTCCATTGGCATTACTAGTGAAGGTTGATATTACCTGGCCGGCCGTTGCTGTTATATTTCTGGCCGTATATGTCGGATGTGAATATGGAGCAACCCACGAAAAATTACCGTTTGTGTTGGATGAAAGTAAGTATCCATCCTGCGCCGGTACTCCAAGGTCCGGTTTTACGACTGAGTCAAGAATTGTAACTACTCCATTGACCACTGAGAATTGAGTTCCGGAGAACTGAGCTATTCCCTTTGCTGCTGTAGATGCAATGGGAAGTTGATCAAACCATGTAGGCAGGTTTCCGGAAGCATACTGAGAGCCAATTGAACCGGTAGACAAAAGAGAATTAGTAAATACAAGCCGGTTATTTACGGAATCAACAGTTACGCCTAGTTTGTCAGCTACATAGGTCCACGCTGCATCTTCCGTAAAGTGGATCGTTGTGTCTGCTATGTGGCTATTCCATATAGTAATCTGCGGATCAGTTTTATCGAGCTTTGAATCCAATGCCGCCTGCAATCCGATTATATCAGAAATAGGGTGTGTATGGTCTGCCGGGACCAATACAGCATCTAATATTGTTGCAATTCCATTGGATACTGAGAACTGATTAGCATTGAACTGAGCAATACCTTTTGCACCGGTACTTGCTATAGGAAGTTGGTCGAACCATGACGGAAGATTACCTCCGGAGTATTGGGAGCCAACCGAACCAGTAGACGCCAAATTTTTCGAGCATACAAGTACGTCTTTTATTGGATCGTATGTGAAGTACCCGGCAATGGCCGATACTGTCTCAATACCCAGGATATTCCTTAGATTGTCTTTCTCTTCGATAGAGAGGTTTTCAAGTCCCTTTCTCGCAAAGTAATCATCTATCGTCCTGAATTTCTCAGCAAGATAAAGGGCTATTTGTTCGTTTTGCTTCGTCATACAACCACATCATTGAATACTCCGGCATTCTGACCGAAGACAGATTTGAATTCATCGAATCCACCGGCCGGTGTAAGTTCACCTTCGGGTGTAAGCGATACAATTTCTCCACTCTTGAAATTTTCCCTGTATGATTGCATTAGCATTGTCTTCCACTGGTTCATGTCGGTCCAGTTCACATTATCGAATACAGTACCGACATAAAGGCATATTGCAAATGATCCGGTAGTTCCTCCGGGATCTGATTCATTGTAATTGCTTACAAGGATTAGTTTATTACCGCGATCCTGTTCTGCAATTGCGTCCCTGGCTGCAATATTGGCAACCTGATATAACGGCTTATTCGTAAATGCTGTGTCAACTACAAATTTTTTGGTAGCCGGATCGAAGTCGGTATCCGGTATAAATTCAGTTGTATTCCCTTTAAGCAGGACGCTATCACTATCTGCTTTTGTCGAATTGATACTAGTGATGTCAGCTTCCAACTGGTCATGAGTTTTTGTACCCTTATTCGTAAGCGAGCCATGATCTCCATCGAAGGCATCAGCTTTCTTTAGGTATGGAAGTTGCATTTCATCTACAATCTTCCGTACAAATTGCTCAATTCTGTTGACAAGCTCGGTTATAGTCATCTGCTGTTGAAGGATTTAACAAACTTCAATGCGTTATCTGATTCAGTCGTATGTCCAAGGGATGAAAGGGCTTTCGATGCAGCAATCCACGACAGGCCATCGGCGATCAGATCATCTCTCAGTGCCTCCGCAACTATATTTTTGATGTACAGAAACGTATCGATAGTATGAACATCTCCGGGAACCAGTGAATAGTATTCAATGGCATCCATTACAGATACCAGATATTTAGTCGTTCGTACTGCAACAGGTTTTGATTTACCACCCCTGGTGAACTCGTTGGATTGAAGCCGGTACAATGGATCGGATGTACTGATAAGATGATTTACTTCTCGCTGCCAACCAGTCATTTTGAATACAACTAGGCGTAGGAAGTCAGCAGGAAGCTCCAACCACCCAAGGCCGGTAACTGTATCTCCATGGACTACGGGACTTGCAGTATCCGCATCAAGGTATTGCAATGGGTGAGATAGCAATAGATCACGGGTGCATTCATCAAGTAGCCCATCGATAGTTTTCTCCACTGGCTTGTCAGAGGCAGACGAAGTTAAAACTAAGCCCTCGGAGTAAGGGCTTAGCTCGTCCATCTTCGTCATGACAAGTTGTATGATTTCGTTTCTAGTCATGGATGGTAAAACACAGGGTTATTCTGCTTTCCAGTTGGGAAATTCGATATTGTTTTGCTTTGCCAACTCAAAGATGCTCTCTTTAGTAGGCATATCCGTAGGTGAAACATCAAACTTGTCAGCCAGGTACTTCTTCGCATCGGTGATGTTGGTTACTTCATCTACCTTGACAATGACAGGGCCGGTATCAGGCTTCTTCTCTACGGCCTTAGCCTTTAGCAGGCTCCATACTTTGCCGTTTCGCTTATCCTTCAACATTGCATCTTCAAGCTTTTTGTCATGGGTGATAAATACTCCATGCTGCATCTTGGCTACAGGTGAGAATTCAATATTATGATTGGTTTTACCTACCAAAATTGAGGTGTGTAGCTGCTTGTATTTTTCTGAAATGAATTTTGCCATCTGATTTGTATAAAAAAAGGGAAGGGCTTAAACCTTCCCTTTTTAGGTTAATATTATGTGGTTATGGTTAGACTACTGTCTTACGGATAACACAGTGAGTATCCGGGTATTTAAATACCGCGCAACTTACTTCCTGAATTACCTTGGCCTTGGCATTCTTCTGGCCTGAACCAATCAGGTCAAGCTCGGTTTCCTTCAACTCTTGGAATTTATGGTACTCAACTTTAGTCAAGTCGAATACAAATCCCATATCACCGTCACCGACTTCGCTCAACAGGTCATGCTTGATAACTCGAAGAGTACCGAAGTTTGTAACGATCTCGTTAAAGGTAAGGCCCCATTTGACTGATACGTTATTAGCTCCAAGCTGCTTCTGCACGATGGGTACTGCGTTGATCTTCTCAATCAAATCAGCTCCGAAAAATGCATAGCGAATCTGCGCTCCACTATTACCCTGGAAGATATACTTTGTAAGGGCAACAAACCATGCGTTTGCGTGTGCGTCAGTGTCAAAGTTAGTATCGGCCCATTCAAGGGTTTTAGGCACAAAATAAGTAGCTCCACCGGCACTGTAGATTTTCTCTTGAGTATGGTAGTCAGCAAATTCAGCAGGCGCACCCATCAATGCATTAAGTTCCTTCTGGGACTTCATGTCTTTAATATTGGCCTCTTCAAAATCACTGAATCCCCACGCTGTTTTCTTATCGGTCATAGCTGAGAAAGTTGATTCCTCAATCTGCGCCATATAATTCTGACAGTAGTTCGTGGATTTTTCCGGATACAGAGCGTATGAAGTAGTCTGCATCGCCAATTCACTCTCGGCCCTTGCCAATCGGGTAATGACATTATCCTGAGCGATATTATCATGAAGGACTTTAACTCCTGCAACGTCATATCCATTCAACGGCTGACATTTCAATGTGCTGTTTGCCTTATCAATTTCAGCAGTATACAACACCAGGTCATTATTAGGAAGCAGAACATTATTTGCACCATATCCCTGTACTCCCTTAACGCGAAGGGTATCACGCAAAGACCACATTTTAATATTGCTTACGATTACATCGAAATATTCCTGATCGGCAGCAACAATAGCAGTAGTTACGGTATCAGTGAACGGTTTGTAATCACGGCTGTAATAAGTAGTTGTTTGGCTTCCTACCTTTCGGGACCGGGCTACCTTTCGTAGTATGGTATCCAACGGGAACCGGCTCGGATCAATCTTAGTTATTTCTTCATCCAGGTGTTCAAGCTGCAAATCAGGTGCGCCTGTATCCGTAGTTGAAGTGGTCGGAGTACTATCTATGATAGTAGCTCCCGGTACAGCCATGGTTATAACGTCATGGAATGTTTTGACGCCAAACATGGAATCTACCAAGAGGGATATTACGGCAATAACCGCCAATATTCCCATAATTCTAAAAATCTTCTTCTTCATCGTTGTTAAAATTTAGGGTTATGTCAAAATGTCCTTGTAATTGGATGATTGGTTTGCTATTCTGGAAATAGACGACATCGATTTCTCTACGCTTACTTCCGGGGTAGCTCCACCAGCTCCACCAACAATAGGCAGTCCGTCACCGGCCTCTCGATCCTTTACGGTCTGAATTTTTTTATTTGATGCAGATATTTCGCCTTGTTTCCTTGACGTTTCACCGAAGTTATCGTAGTCTGAAACCTTCCATAATTGATTCAGTAGGTCTGCATCGACATTCTCAGCAAAAAGTTTTTCAGCGATGGGAATAACCACATCACCCAGAAACTTATTCAGACCTTTGTCATCAAGATTACGCTCGGCGGCAAATGTTGAAAGCGTCTGCTCTGTATTCTCCCGGTTCTTCTGGACCGTTGCTTTCCACTCCTGCATTTTCTTTGAATGTTCCTTGCGCTTGGTAAGGTTCTCATTGAATTTAGAGAAGTCTTCATCGCCATCTTTCGGGAATGAATCCAGATCATAGAACTGTGCAATAGCATGAGTAAATGGTACGCCTTCACGCAACATCAGAGACACTGCGGCACCAAGCTCCGGCTCCGAATCAAACAAAGCAGACAGATCGCCATTGAGCTTAACAGCAGATTCCATAAATGAACGGCCATACTCTTCTGCTTCTGAATCATCAGCAAATTCGCGTCCTTCAAATAACTGCCTTACATGATCTGCAAATACTTTAGGTTGTGCATCGACAATAGGAGGTTGATTGTCTGCGTCTGCTTTTTCAGTAGCCGTAGTATCAACTGCCGGTTCCTTTGCCGGTTCTTTGGCGGGTTCCTTTGCAGGCTCCTTCGCGGGTTCGTTTGTGACACTGGCAGGCTCTCCTGTTTCCTGTGCGGCGACACTCGTTTTTGTTTTTGTGGAATCATCGGATGTTGCAGGTGTTGAGACACTTGCGGCTGTATCCGTTGACGCTTTACTTGTTGAGCTAGCAGTAGATTCCGCTGAGGCTGCTGCCGGTGCTGCGGCTGCTTGTCCTCCTGATTGTCCTCCTGCTGCTGCTGCTTCTCCCATGTGTTTTCAGTTAAAGGTTTACTTTAACCAAAACAAGCTATAAATGTGAATTAATGCACGTTATAAATTACATCAAAACAGTTATATTTGTAGTAGTTATGCCTAGAGACAAGTTCTTAACAGATTTGATGCACAGTTCCCTTATCGAAGAGTTTGATAAGAGGATCAAAGAGTATGGCCGCTCATACCCAATGTCATACATATACTACAAGACGGTCCATAGCCAGGCACCATCATACTTCATAACTGCCGAACAAGCCCGTATTATCATTTCTGCATTTCAGAATGGGGACACAATAGCCAGGAAGAAAGAACTAACAGAAGAGAGGGACAGAAACTTTTACGACACATTCAATTCGATAACTGCAAAATTCCCACACATGAAGAAACATGCAGTTATTGACCTTGCCATAGAACATCCTGCGCCAAGGTATTACGTGAACCCAAGAGTAGCGGCAATAATAATAGCGAGGTGCAGATGACAGAGGCAGACGTTCAAAAGATGTTAACAGAAAACATCGCCAGGGAAGCAAAATTCAGCTCTAAATACGATCCTATCTCCGGCATTGGAAGCCCATTGCCAAGAAGAAGAATTGATATTGAAGAGTTGGGTACGTGGTACCTGATTGAACCGATGTTTGATGATGTCGTGATTCAGGCATTAGCCAAATTTAAAAGCATCAGGGCATTACTCACGGAGATCGAAGGTGAGGCTAGTGAAGCTAGGATAAACCAGTTTATTGAAGAGTTGGTCAATCGGAGGCTCGATGAAGACTTTGAGTTCTGGGCCTACATGACTGTTAAGATTAAGGACAAGGAGTCATCAGAGATGATCCCGTTCCTTCTCCGGTATCCACAGCGCAAACTACTGAAAGTCCTTGAATGCGAATTCCGGTGGAAGAAGCGACCTATCCGGATGAACATCGTTAAGGCCAGACAGTGGGGAGGGTCAACCGAAATTCAGATATACTACAACTGGATACAGGTAAGAAGAAAGAAGAACTGGAATTCTGCTATCGCTGCCGATAATGATACCCAGGCGATGAACATTCGTGGGATGTTTTCAAGGTTGGCAGAAGAGTATCCCAAAGAACTTGGTGGTCCGTTATTGCTTAGACCGTTTGAAGGCTCAACCAAGATACGGAGGATTAAAAGCCGGGGAGGTATCATTGGTGTAGGCTCCATGAATAAACCGGAGGCACTGAGGTCATTTGACTTTGCGATGTTGCATGAGAGCGAGGTTGGATTATGGAAAAAAACGGCCGGCAAGGAACCAAAGGATTTAGTTCAGACACTTGAAAGCTCGGTGCCGGATGTTCCAGAGTCTGCCATCATACGAGAATCAACAGCTAAAGGAACAGGTAATTTCTTTTACTACGAGTACCGGGCATCCAAGAGCGGAAGCTCCGGATTTCATCCGTTTTTTGTTGGGTTCTGGGAGATTGAAATGTACCGACTACCAATTCGGGATGTCCGGGCATTCATCTACAGCATGAGCAAGTGGGATGAAGAGAAGAGGGAATATGCTGAATGGTTATGGAGTATTGGCGCAAGCTTACAGGCGATAAAATGGTACTTCTGGTATAAGGCTGATAGAAACCTTGACGATTGGCGTATGAAGTCGGAGTTTCCGGCTACGGCAGAAGAGGCATTCCAAAGTACCGGGTCCCGTGTATTTCATCCTGGGGATGTTTTACGTATGCGCACACAATGGACCTGTAAGCCAAAGTTCAAAGGGAATGTTTTTGGCGATGCAGACACCGGTCCGGATTCTCTAAAGAATATCAGGTTTGCTTCAACTCCGGAAGGAAAATTCTGGGTTTGGTATCTGCCAGACAAAACAGTCAATACCAGAAATAGGTATTGTGTGTCTGTAGATATTGGAGGCACAACCGATAAGGCTGACTTCTCTGTAATTACAGTGGTTGATAGAATGCCAATTCTCGATGGAGGGGTACCTGAATGTATCGCCACATGGAGAGGCCATATCGATCAGGACCAGTTGGCGTGGGTTGCAGCCAGGATCGCAAAGATGTATGATAATGCACTCCTTGTGGTAGAAGCAAACTCACTAGAGAAGAAGAAAAATGAAGGTGACCACTTCCTGACGATCCTTAATGAGATAGTCGAGCATTACGAGAATATCTACACAAGAACATCTATTGACAAAATACGTGAAGGCGCACCTGTACAATGGGGATTCCATACCAACGCGCAAACTAAGCCAATGATTATAGCACATCATAAGAAGCTATTCCGTGAAGATGGATATGTGGAGTACGATGACCGGGCATTGGTAGAGGCAGACCAGTATGAAATAAAAGAAGACGGTTCCTATGGTGCATCCGATGGGGAGCATGATGACATAGAAATGAGTAGAGCAATAAATCTATGGATAGTCATGAATAAGATGGAGCCAGTAACGATAATAAAAGATCAAAAACAAAATAAGCCTACCAAGAGAGTTGTAGGCACAGGTGAATCATCATTCTAAAAACGAATATTATGGAGCAAATATTAAAACTAATCAGCCAACTGCTTAAGCTAAGTAGGCAGTTTCTAAAGGAATCATTGTTTTACGCCGGGAAGAAAATTTCTTACCGAAGGGCTAAGATGCTTGCCAATAATAAGTACGAGTCCGATGGTAAAACATACTATGTCATTGAGGGTCGTAGGTGGACGTACTTTGTAGGTAATTCGCTGCAAATAGACATCCTGAAAAGAAAACGAGTATTTAAGAAAGACCTAAACATCAATGAGTTATTGAAGATTTCAGCCTATAAGGTTGGAAGATGCTATCCTCCTGAAAAGGTCTTCACCTGGAAAGAGAAAATCATTTACTTATTAATCATCTTAACAGTAGTAACAATCTCAATATTAGCTAAATATGTTTGGAATTAAGACACTAAAAAGAAAAGTAAAAGAGCTTGAGGCGATATCGGAACTATTGAAAGGTCATCTTCCGGTAATAGATATGAAGGTACAGGCCCTATATCAGGACTCAATGGTACCGGAGTATGCAAAGCCGGGAGATGCAGGACTTGACTTATTCGTAAGGTCCTACTCGTATAATCCGGGAGAGGAGCTTATGACGTATGGCACTGGAATAGCCGTTGAGATTCCGGAGGGATATGTTGGATTAGTTATTCCCAGGTCTTCAAGCTACAAAACCGGGCTAGAGATGGCGAATAGTATCGGTGTTATTGATTCCGGTTACCGTGGCGAAATCAAATGCATGTATCGTATTTCCAGTAATCCAATATTTACTGAAAAAGGCGTAAATCCATTCAAGGGAGGGGATCGCGTTGCTCAATTGGTCATCGTGAAGATTCCATTTGTGAATATCATCGAAGCTGCAAAGCTTTCTGAAACAGAACGAGGCACAAATGGATTCGGATCAACCGGTAGATAAAATCGATACAAGAGAACTACGGAAACGTAATCTTGTAGAATATGCAGACGGAGGCGGTTTTACGCTTCTGTCTGCTCTGGAAATTTACCTGATCGATATTGGTAAAGTTCAGGTTAAACCGGTACCGATAACCGATAGAGTAATTGACCTATTCTTTTCCTATGACGAAGAACGAAGCGCGGAGTATGTAATCGATGAATCTCTCTTTGAGCACACTGAGCAATCCGATCCTGAAAACTTTTTCGGGTTTACGTTCGAGCGCGACAGTGATGGAGGCTTGTACTATACAGGCGGCGAAGGCGTGAATGTAACCAGAACGATAAAGTACATGCACGAACTACAAAACCTTTGCTATGAACTTGAACGGGTAGAACTAAAAATTCTGGGAATATGAGAGAAATACATTGTGACGAATGCGGACAATTCCTGTTTGAAACAGATAAATCAAACGGTGCCGCCGGTTCCCAAGCTCAACATTTAGGCTTTGTATTTAAAATGCCGGTCCTGTTTACTGAAAAATATAGCACGTTATTTTTCTGCGATCATGATTGCGCAAAGAATTTCTACAGAATAAATATCAATGGCAATCCGGAAGCAGATAAGAAGCTTAAAGAGTTCAAAGGGAACATTCCAAAGTATGCCTCCGATTGCGCGGAGGGACTTTCTAAAATTAAAAAATCAATTCTAAAAACCAGATCTAAATGAGAGCAGAAGAAGCAAGGCTAATAGCCGAAGAAAAAGCAATCAAACTTGAAGACGTACTTGAAGTAATAAAGAAGACTGCGGAATATGGGGGTGTACAATCCCATTTCACAAACTTACATAATGACGTTAGAAATGACCTAATTCGATTGGGATACTCTATTAGACTAGGGTCTGATCCGATGGGCCTTGAAACATTTATTGTTGGTTGGTAGTATGGACGAGCAACTAAAGGCTGAATTGATTGATTACATCACAGCAAAAACCCAGGGCAAATAACCCTGGGTTTCTTTTTGGAGTTAAGCTGCGTTGTGCTGTGGCTGTGGTCGTTGCCCTAGTATCTGGTTTGCGATATTCATTGCCTTTGGATTCACACCGTTCATCATCTGGTTGGCAACGCTCTGATCTACTTCCGGTGATTGTTGACCACTCATAATTGCCTCCTTTTGATTCTGTACGGATTCAAGCAGTTTATCCGCAAATGGTATTGAGCTATTTTCGAGATATGTTTCAACCGAAATCGCCTGCATCTCAACTAGCTTGAATAGATTGTCTTCAATCAACTGACGATAAACAGGTGTGTCGTTTGACTGAGAAATGACCAAATCGAAATCAATATCCCTTACCCGGTCGGGGTCAAAGAATTTTGTTTCATCGAACTTGTTCGACATATTACTTGAAATGATACTACGCTTCTCGTAATACTGCCCAATCAATCGCAACAGCTTCATGTCCCTTGTCTGTTGGTAAAGGTTCTGGTATGATTCAAACAAGTCCTTTAGGTTAGTATTTGAATTCTGTACCTGTTGTGCATAAAGGACACCGGAAGTACCTGACTGCGCACTCTGGCCCTGAATTGCGCCATTCACTCCTGATATCTCCTGCAATAGTTTCATTTGAAGCCCGATCATGTCCTGCAGGCCGATATTGGTACTGTTTACCGCAACCTGTTTTGGCATCTCTGCTCCCGGCTTCATCTTAACTTTAATAACCCCATTAAACTTGGTCCATTCCTCCGCGATATCGTCAAGGTCCATATCATCAGGTATGGAGTCTTCCGGAACCAGAAGAACACCCTTGGCCGATGCAGACAGGATAAAGTCAAACAGTATTATCAACCGGTTGATGTATCGCTGTTGATCGATGATATCCTCAATTATTCCCCATACTTCACCGTCAATCAGTGGGTACACAAACAACGTGTATGGATTGCTTTCGTGCGTGTAAGGTGTCTCTCCTTTATAAAGCAACTCACCATTAGGACCAAGATAATACACCCACCAGATTTGCTCAAATGCAGTTTCGTATGTGATAACCGGCACTTTATCCTGTGGAACACCTTGCATTGCAGCTTCGGCAATACGCTGTTTGTTGATGCTGTCAATATATGCCTTTGGCTTTCTGGTAGATATTGGCTTACCCGATAACTGGTCGTGGCATTTAAGAACCTTCTCGGTCTGTAGTTTCCAAATCTCAAACATCCTGCACTTAGATGGGTCCAGTGGCGTAAGGAATGATATAGAATCGTTCCTATCAGAAGACAGGCCTCTTCCGGTAGGCATAGAATCGATATTCTTATTCGCGTAAATACTCTCGATCCATTCTGCATCAGAATCGCTTTTTGCAAATGCACACTTCAGGTCATCAAGAGTACTGTCAATGATCTGGCCACACATGCGAAGGTCAGTACCGCGTATGTCATCGATATCGGTATTGAAAAAGAATCTGTTTGGATTGACATTCTCCGTAAATATGTCATCGTGATTACGTTCTCTCCAATATCGGTATGTAGATTTACAGATGGCGATACCTGACATAACGCTTTCCTCGAAGTTACGGGCATCCAGTTCGCGAACTTTGTTTATCTCGTGTACCTTCTGAATAGCATTACTCATCATTTCCTCGGCGAATGCATCCTCTCGCTGCCTGGCAACAATTATTGTTTTTGTTTCATTGGACCGGTATTGGCCCATTATGTTTTTCTTAATCTGTATAATCTGGTTGTTTTTTAGTGGTGCTCTACCTTGTGACCGGATATAGTCTTCTTCAGTCATTGTACTACCATTGACAACAACAGTATCACCCCACTGGTCGCCACGAAGGTACCTACGGGAACGCTTGCGTCTTGCTCTGAAGTTTGATAGTGCATTATAGTACCGGTAAGCTTCTTCAATCATAAGCGATCCTACGGTAGTATCCTCATTTCTTGGCAATACTACCGGAGGTTTCTCTGGACCGGTAAGGCCCAGGGAATCCCGGTTGAATTTAGTGTAGTCGGCTTTTACTTCGAATATCTCCATAGTTAATATTTTCTGTAATCATTAGGGAATTTGACGTTCTTATATTTGGTGTAAAATCTCTTAGATGCTTGGTTTATCTTGTTTTGTAGCTCTGGTATTTCACTACTCAGTCCATCATCCATGTACTTTTTTAAAGTCTCTTTAAGCTTCGTTATCTCACGGTATGATGCAATCATCTGTCTCGCCTTGCTGTAATCAGGGTCATATAGAAGTTTAGATAACCTGCCCGTATCATCTGAATGCTTGGCATCATTAACTACCCGAACGTATATACTTGCATCCTTAAGCATGTCGCTTGCCTTTTTGGGGTAATCTGTGGCCTCTACATGCTCGGTTGATACGTGGAACCCTACGCCATGAGATATAGCCTGAAATCCATCTAAATCGCCTTGCAAGTAAGCTAGGCCATTCTGTAAAGGTGATGGGATTAATCCACGAGCCTGAGCGAGTACGAATGATGGCAGCTCACCCCACTGGACAGATCCATTCTCCCCGGGTGCCGCATATTTGTTTAGATGACCTTCGAGTTTTCCACCTTTAGGATCGCCAACTCGTATGCCTTTTGATTTAATGCTGTAAGGATATACCCCTTTATCGTCCAGGCCGGTAATTTCTTCAATGTCTGTGAATCTCTTTCCCTGCCAGTTTTCTCCGGTGAACAAACCTTCAATGACTAGCTTGGTCAGTACGCTTGATTTATGCTGAGCTGATGTTAGTGGGTCCAAAATCCATTTTACCGGGTCCTTGAAGTGTCCTGCAATACTAAAATAGTCACGCTCGTTGTCCTGCATATTTTCTGCTCCGACAATAGCTTTCTTTATTGGAGTGATATTGACATCCAAAAAGTGAGCTTTTATTGCAAGCTCTCTTAGCGAGTTCATCATTTCAAGGAATGAGGAATCAGACCAGTCGGTATCTAGTATAGGCTGAATTGTTTCCCTGTACATTCTGTGAACCGTATCCCAATACTTCTCATTATCTTCTTCGTTAAAGAATGCCATAGCCAGATTAGCGGCCACGGATGTGAACATTACCCGGATGACAGCTCTCAGCCAGAATTTTCGGTAAAGCTTGGCTTCCTCTTTCTCCATCCACTTCTTACCCTTTTCACGCGAATAGTCATATCCAAATGCTTTAATCAGTGTCCGGAAGTTTGATTCAGTCCAGTCAGGAGCAAGCATAATCAGACGCATGATGTGTTGAATTGCCGGGTTACGGCCAATACGTCCAAGGTGAAGATCACCGAAGTCGTCATTTGCCAAGTTCGAGGCCCATTTTGCAAGTACGTTAGGGTTACGGTCCGGATACTTAGCTAACAGGTGTTCGTATTCAAGAACTGCAGCTTTAACCTTCAATCCTGCTCCATAGTGTTTGAATAGGAAATCTGTATGTGCCTTATGCAAGGCTACCATCTTATCCTTTGCAACTTTGGTTAGATTTGACTTGTCCAGTAATCGGCTGATTGTATTCGGCTGAGTAACTAATGTTTCATTCCAGTCCTGAATATCACCAACGGTTAGGCCATTTTTTAGAAGTATCTCAACCTCTGGAGTCATCGCCATGTACATTCTTAATCCATCCTTGTATGATGCACGAAGATTGACATTACGCGCCTTTATTGCTCCACCCCATAGGAATGAGCGAGAAAATGCCATATGGTGAAAGAATGAATAAGACAGGATGATGCTTTTCGCTACTGCATTGAATTTCGTAAGGCCTTTTACTCCCGGTATCTCATTTAGAATTGACCTACCAAGTGTGTTATTAAGCTTTTGTGCGATAGGTGCCGGTGCATAAACAGGCTTCTTCTCGATCACAGTACCATCGGATAGTATTGCATAATTCTCTCCTTGATGGTCTTTTGTTGATTCAACATTTTTAACCGGAACCCACCTCTTGAAATTAGGATGCTTTACCTCTTTGTATCCGGGAAGATGTGCGGTAGTAAAAAGAGATGTGCCATCTTTCGTTTTTATACTCAGACCTGCATCTAACAATCGTTTGTTTTCGATTACGTTATTGATTTCCTGTTTAAGTACAGCCAGATTATTGGTGGCACCCTCTACTTTGAGTTCATATCCTTTCGCCCATCCTTCGATTATACTACCAAGGGTACGCTGCTTGGCGTGTCGCGTACTGGTTCCAAACTTATTCCAGAAGTCGTTAAGGCCTCCACTTCCAAGGTCCCATGCTCTTGAAACGTAGTTATCCAGTATGTTATGGATAACCCCCTCTTCGAGTGATAGTTTACCGAATTCATCATATGCCTTCCTTATTTTAGCCGCTATGTCAAGCTGATCGGGAGAAAGGTTTTGAGCTATTTCGACAATCCTTTTCTTTTCTTCATCCAAAATAGGTTTGTACATCTCGGCATGAGAAGGATTCTGTTGCATATCAAGGTAAACATGAATAGCCCGGTCCACATCGCGCCAGTTTGCAGGCACGTTGGATGAATTAGTCTTAACAGACTTCTTTATTTGCGACTGCAAATCGGCTGATTCAATGTTTGCAAGTGCCTTCTTGTAGTCTCTGGCTCCATGCCAGGTGTCTTCCAGTGAATCGAATATGCGCTTAACTTCATGTGGCATATTGGGCTTCATGTCATCGATGCTTTTTAGTTCATCGCTCCATGACTTAACGGCACTGGCGTACTCAACTTCATTGGCAAAATCCTTTTTCTTAGGCCTTTTCTGGAATTTTAGATGCTCGTCAATGTCGATAGAGTTATCATCGAACACAACGTAGTTATATGATCCTTCATGGCTTCCCTTGCTATTGTATTCAGACGGATACTGTATCCCATCGATACCTGAGTCCAACAGGAATTGAGAAGCTTCTTTGTCTGAATGTAATACCTTTTCTATCGATTTGTACAGGTCCCCTCCATTGTCTTTTACTCCACGGAAGTCCTGACCTTCATTGACGCGGATAGCAAATGTTACATCCCCGGCATCCTTTACGTCTTTAATTTCATAGCCTGCATCAGTCCATGCCTTTTTAAATGCTTCAATGGTACCCGGTTTTAGTGGTTTATCCCACCGGATGAAGTTTAGTTCATCTACTGCTTTATCTCCATGGATTTTTACTTTGAAGAGATTTCCTTTTGGATTTACCTTTCCCTTCATCTTCTTGGCGAATTCTATCCGTTCATCAATAATGTCGCGGATTTCATTTGCTTCTGGTGAATTATCACCATCGAATTGCAGTCGTTGTGTCTTTTCGGCATCGATATATTCACGGACACCGCCATTACTCATTATACTGCCAATAGTCTGAATCTGGTAATCGGTGTATCCTTTGAGCTTGGTAAATATGTCTTCAATGGTAGTAGAAGTACCGTTCACATCCCATTCGCCTAACTTCTTGGCATACTGCTCTGCAATTGATTTTTTGTCGGTAAAGTACAATCCCCATCCAAAGGCCTGTACTCCTTCACCCTCGCCAGTGTGACTGGTTGAGAACCGGCCACCTGGAGATTGTGTAATGTCAAACTTAGTACCATGATATGCAGTCATGAATTTTGGGTCATGACCGCGATATCCTATTGCTTTTTCTTCTTGCAGACTTCCCTGAACGCCTCGTGCTTGGGTTTCCCCATCGCCATTAGTCGCTTCATTTCTGCTAGTTGATCGTCCGTTAGTTTTTTCCAGGCCCTCATTCCGTCCGGGAAAGTTACCTCCACTTTCGTCATAATATATTTTTCTGGTGAATGTATTAATTATTTTATCGATCTCATTTTCTGATAACGGCTTGTCTGTAAATGCAACCCTGCGAAGCTCCAAATCTGAATATACATTCTCAATATCCAGGTCATGGTCAGCTACCATTTGAGTCAGACGGTGCGTCAGATACTCTTCTGCCTTGGTCAGCTTATGTTCGTTCCAGTATGGACTAGGAACTACCTTCCTGAATCCGGCTTCTCCAATTGAATTGTACACTCTGGCCAGTAGATTACCAACCAGTTTCTTGTTTGGATATTGGCGAATAACAGAGTGCAACTGCTCGTGAGCGAAGGTATCTACCACTTCATTGTATGAACCAATAGTATCACCATTCACGAACACATGGTTAATGTCCGGGATGAATACGCCATCGTAATCTTCATCAAGAAGATGTTCCATTGTAGCCTCTCTGGTTCCACCCAATTCCTTATACCTTGAAATTGCGTCACCGGTATCAATTACACTGAACTTGGTATTTGTAACGGTGTTTTTTGCAAGTGCATTAAGTAAATTGGTTGCATCTGAGTTTGAAAGTTTATTCCGTCCCTGCAATGAATGAACACTTTCCAGTGGCATTCTCTTGACAAACTTAACCTCGTTAGGCTCAGCTTCCCCGTCAGTAGAAAGGTCTTCCTCTGTATCCTTAATCCTTACAGCATCGATATTTTCTTTCGCTTCTTCGGCTTCTATTGCTGCAAGTTCTTCGCTGATTTTACCTTCAAGCTCTACAATGTGGGCCTTTAGTGCTTTTATCTCAGCTTCCTTCGGGAATGGTTTACCGGAACGAGCTTCTAATCCTTTTAGTTCATTCTCTTCTCTGGTACGTGTTTCTTCGGCCATCTTTATAGACCTAAGCTTTGAATCCGGCTTAATTGTTCCTTCAATCGCATATACCAGACCGTCTACCGATGCAACGCTCGGAAGAACTACGCCTACTGAACTTGGGTCAATTGTCCTGAATATTCTGGTTTTCTTATTGCCTACATCAACCTTCTTGTTTAGCGTAATCGTTAACTGAATAGGATGTCCGTTTGCCTTAATGGATGTTTTCATTACGGAATCGAACTGAGAAGAGTTTTTCCTTAATTTATCAACTTCATTTTCGATTGTTTTGCCAAGCGTCTTTTCAAGGAACTTACCAAAGTCTTCCGTAACTGTAGTTTTCCCGTACTCAATACTGGTCAGCTTGTCATCCCCAAAGATTTCCCTATTCTTACTAATATCATTTTTTAATGTTGCCAGGTTAGTCTTGTTATATGGAAGAAGAATATCCTTGATTTCCCTTATTCTCTTTGAAAGGTATATCTGGTCCTGCTTGTGATATTCGGCAGCATTCTCTAATTTATTAAGCTTGTTGCTTTCGATTTCAAGATTCAATGCAGCCTCAATACCGGACAGGCTTGCCATTATGTGAGAGAAGTTGTTGATATCTACTCCATCTACTTCCTCCTCCTTCATATCGCGGTCCGTACTGTTCTCGTCCGATATTTGGTCTGCAAACTTTCCTTTTATTCCAAGACGCTGATATCCGGTTACATCTAATGTCTTCTTAACTCCAATACGGATTACATTAACCGGTTTCTTCATCTCAAGGTGAAGGTTGCCCTGTCTGATTATTCTACCATTTCTCTGGCGGTAATCGGCCGGCCGCTGTGGAGCATCCAAGTGTATCAGTGTATTCAATCTCTCCTGAATGTTTACACCTACACCTAGCTTTTCGGTACTTCCCATGACTACCCGGATATCGCCTGCATTTACTTTTCTGAATAATGCTTCTTTCTTGTCATCAGTTTTGTAGTCATTAATAATTGCAATCTCTTTCTCCGGGACTCCTGCCTTAATCAATTTACTCTTTATATCCTCAAAGGCATCAAAAACAACCACTTTTCCAACAGTATTCTTGAATGAGTCAAGGAATATCGCAACAGTTCCCTTGTAGCTATCGGTATTTTTAAGGGCAGTTAGTGTTTCTTTTACGGCCTCATTCAACTTGCTGTTAGGTACATCTCCTAGCTCATGGTCAACCAGTCGCACATCGATAGCAGCTCTCTTTGCAAGGCCAAACATAACTAGTGGAATATGGCTATTTTCCTTCTTCTCCTTACCTGACATGTTCTCAAACTCGATAATGCGATCTTTAATTCCACGCATTACGGCTTTGAGTGCATTTGATTGTTCCAAGTAAATATCCTGCGGAGAACCACCATTAACGTGTGGAGTACCTACCCCTGCCTTTAATGAACTAACATCCTTGGTTAATACAGTATGGGTAATCTGTTTCCAGATAGATTTAAGCTCAGGTACATTAGCGTATGCTGAGAACCGGTTGGTAATCTTATATTTTCCACTGGTTGTGAACTCTGGTGTTTCTGTGATTTCACCGAAGTTGTTTACAAATGAATCAAAGGTTTCCAGTTGCAACCGCCTTAATTCCTCTTTGGGAAGCAGATACCGCATGTAGGTCCACATCTCTGCCATGGTATTGGATATAGGCGTGCCAGTGGCAAGGACCACATTTTTGCCATTATGGTTATCCAGAATA